>Ga0302326_10001474_pt1 | contig 59965 bp, 60 predicted proteins | sample Palsa_T0_3_FD_202264 | JGI IMG/M metagenome (GOLD analysis project Ga0302326, IMG submission 202264) | Peat permafrost microbial communities from Stordalen Mire near Abisko, Sweden - Palsa_T0_3 | ecosystem: Environmental > Terrestrial > Soil > Palsa > Peat permafrost | place: Sweden: Abisko...
GGCGGGTTTCTTCTTCGTTGCGGAAGCTGCCGAACATGGCGGAGGTGACGGCGGCGGAGTGCTGCTTTTCCACCCCACGCATCATCATGCAGAGATGGCGGGCTTCGATGACTACGCCGACTCCCTGGGGCTCGATCACTTTCTGGATGGTTTCGGCGATCTGGGTGGTCAGGCGCTCCTGAATTTGCAGGCGGCGCGAGAACAGTTCGATCAGGCGCGGAATTTTGCTGAGGCCGATGACGCGTCCGTTGGGAATGTAGGCGACGTGCACCTTGCCGAAAAACGGCAGCATGTGATGTTCGCAGAGCGAGAACATCTCGATATCTTTGACGATAACCATTTCGTCGTAAGAGACGGTGAAGAGTGCGCCTTTGAGCAGGGCTTCGGGGTCTTGCTGATAGCCGCGAGTGAGGAACTGCAGGGCTTTGTGCACGCGCTCAGGAGTGGAGTTGAGGCCTTCGCGAGTGGGATCTTCGCCGAGGCGGATGATCATTTCCTGGACCAGGTCTTCGAAGCTGGCGCTGGCTAGTATGGTGGGTTCGGGTTTGGTTTCCATTGGCGATTTCATGGGATTGAGTGATTGCGCGATTTGGTGATTGAGTGATCGGGTGATTGAGTTGTGCTTTTGCTAATGCCGCGGTTCGTTTTCTCCTGTGTATTCGAAGGAATTGAGCATGGTTTCTTCCATGCGCACCTTTTCAAGATGCGCGTGGGAGAAGCCACGCTGCAATATTTCGTAAATCTCAATGCAGAGATTCTCGGTGGTGGGCACGGTTTTGGCAAACTCCGTGAGCGTATTCAGGTTCTCGAGATCGAAGCGGGAGAGCACTTCCCTTTCGACAAAATTGTCGAGATCGACCAGATTGCAGACCATGCCGGTCGAGGGATCGACCGGGCCGCTGACCGTGACTTCGAGTGTGTAGTTGTGGCCGTGTCCGTGGGGGTTGTTGCATTTGCCGTAGGTCGAAAGATTTTCTTCGGACGACATTTCTTCGCTGTGCAGGCGATGCGAGGCGGAGAAATGGTAGCGGCGGGTGAGGTGGGCCTTCATACAATTTTCGATTTACGATTTGCGATTTTCGATTGAAGAGCCCGAATAGGCATCAGTATTTGTTCGACAATTGGCAATCGAAAATCGGTTTCACTCCTCTCCGTAGTAATCCGCGAACAAATCCGGCGTTTCATAGACGCGTACGCGGTGCAGTTGGGCTTGCTTCAGCTTCGGCGCCAGGCGCTGCCAGGCGGCTATGGCTATGTTTTCCGTGGTTGGAATTTGCCGGAAAAATTCCGGGACTTCTTTATTGAGGAAGCGGTGGTCCATGGCGTCGAGGACTTCGCGCTGCATGATTTCTTTGAGTTGTTTGAGGTCGACGACGAAGCCCGAGCGCGCATCGACTTCGCCTTTGACTGTGACTTCGAGCGTGTAGTTGTGGCCGTGTCCGTGGGGGTTGTTGCATTTGCCGAACAGGCGCTGGTTTTCTTCGGGCGAGAGGGCGTCGTTGTGGTAGTAGTGCGAGGCGGAGAATTCGGCTTTGCGCGTTAAGTAGACCATGATGTCGCTAATTGTTGATTGTTGATTTTTGATTGTTGAATGAAAACCCTTTGGGGTGTGGGGAGTTTATTCAACCATCAACAATCATAAATTCAACAATGCCTCATCAGAATACCGGGCTTAGCTCGGCTGGAGGTTCGACCGAATAGGGGCGAATCTCCTGCCACTTGGGAGAACTGGTTTTTTCCTGCTCGGGGCAAAACTCTTTGTTGGACTCGAACACAATAATTTTATAGACGTAGCGCTTGTGGTGTGAGGGATCGTAGGCCAGGACGAACGCGAGTCCGGCTTTTTTGTCGATCCAGAAAACCAGGGGGCGGTCGCCGAGCGCGGGAACGGGCGGCGTCAGCAGCACCCAGGCGCGGAGATCTTTGTAAGCGGTTCTGACTTTTTCGGGTGGATCGAAGGTGGCGATGCCGTCGGCGGTATGAAAGCGCGTGGTGGCGGATTCGATCTGGAAGATCTTGCCTTTCTTCAGACGAATGAAAACATCGCCGCGACCGACGGGGTTGGTGGTATCGACCCAATCGATTGTGGAGCCGCAGGGATCGTCCCACGACTGGTCTTCTGCCTTCTTGGGAAATAGTTCGAGCGCGTGGTCGCGGGAGTCTCCGAGTTTGAGCGGGCCTATGCCCGCGCCGGGTTCGATGATCGTGTTGGTGAAGCGGGGCGCGGAATCGGTTTGCGCAGTCGCGGGGAAGTTGCAGGCGGCGACGGCCAGGGCAACGACGAAAACTCGGAGGATCGCAGTGTTCATGAGCGTGGCGCTTATAAGAATAGTATGAGTGCGAGTCTGGCGACAAAGGGGAGCTGCATTTCTATGAGGATTTGCGCTTTTTCTGCTCCTGTTCAATTACGCGCAGAAATGTTTTGGCCACTAGCGGAGCGTCGAAGCGCTTGACGAATTCGGCGCCGGCGCTGGCCAGCGATTCTCGCAGAGGCTTTTCCCGGTAGAGCCGTTCGATGGCGGCGGCTAAGGCTTCGTCGTTATCGGGTTCGACGAGGAGGCCGTGCTGGACAACCTCTGGCACGGCGGCGGCGCGGGCGGCGACTATGGGCTTGCCACTGGCCATGGCTTCGAGAAAGACGATGCCGAAACCTTCTTGCACGCTGGGCAGGCAGAAGATGTCGCAGTGTTTGTATTCCTGGACGAGTTCCGGTTGCGGGATATTTTCGCGCCACACTGTATCTTCGAGGCGTTCTTCTTTGCAAATTCGTTTCAGGCGCGCGTGCTCCGGGCCGCCGCCGACTATGCGGACTTCGAGATGGGGAATGCGGCCGCGGAGGCGGGCGGCGGCGCGGAGAAGAACTTCGAGGCGCTTGCGGGGATAGAAGCGGGCTACCGATAGGACCTTGAATTTATTGAGGGCCGTGGGTCCCACGTCTCGCGAAAGCGGCGAGACCCTTCGACTCCGCTCAGGGCAGGCATGGGGCATCCCATTTTTCTTCATCCCATCTGTTTGCCGTAAAAGTTCTGCCCAGGTCTCCAGGTCGATGAGTTCGGGAACGATGTGGGGCTCTCTCGCGAACTGGTAGAGGAATTGGATTCGCTGGGCGGAGTACTGGCTGGTGGTGATGACTGCATGCGTGCGCTGGATGTGACGGCGCTCGCAGTGGGCCTGGATGCGCATGGTGGCTCGCGTCAGGCCGGATTCGAAGCGCATCTCGTCGGCGATTACACCTTTGATCGAGGCGATATGCAGGCCCGGCGTTTGTGGCGGCAAGGTGTATCCATCCATGTCGAAGCCGATGGTCGCGTCGCACGGAGTCAGGCGGCGAAATTTCAGAGTCTGATTGAACCACAGGCGCTGTGCGGTGTAGATGGGGAGGCGAAACGACGGGGTGAGCCATTCCACCTGAGTGTCCAGCTTTTGCAGGGCGTTGGCGAGTGCGGTGATGCCGACGTAGGTTCCGCTGCCGCTCGATATATTTAACGGCGTCGATGTGAGGAAGCGGAGTCGCAGGTGTTCCCTCCGACGTGGCTCTTGCCGGGTCCGCTATTATAGTAGGCGACTATGCGACGTTTTCTTTGGCCGGTGTGTGGGGGGCTGATGTTTGCGCTTTCCGGCTGCTACGGCGGGACGCATCCGACGCGGATCGGGTCGAATGCACCGGACTTCACGGTGCAGAATGTTTCTTTGAACCAGTTTCGCGGGCAGATTGTGGTGCTGAATTTTTGGGCGACCTGGTGTCCGCCGTGCATCGAAGAAATGCCGTCGCTGGTGGCGATGCAGCGGCGTATGAAAGATAAGGGCGTCACCGTGCTGGCGGTCAGCATCGACGTGGATGACGGCGCGTATCAGAGATTTGTCAGGGATCACGCGGCCGGGTTGCTGACCGTGCGCGATCCCGAGCAGAAGAGTCCGGACCTGTATGGGACGCACGGCTGGCCGGAGACTTATATCATCGATCGCGGGGGAGTGATCCGGAGGAAGTTCATTGGGGCGGTGGATTGGACCGCGCCGGATATTACGGATTTTCTGACCAAGCTTTAGAAAATCTTTGGCCACGGATTTTCACGGATCTGCACGGATTTAGGGATTGTCTTTTTCTTCGCTCTCCTTGCTGGACTCACTCTGAGGTGAACAACCCTGGCGACAAGACACGAGAAGAAAGTTTGCAATGAGCATAAGCAAAGTTGAGTTAGACTAGGACACCCTTTGCGAGTTCGAACAAAGGGATCCTGGCAGGGAGCATTGCTCCTGGCGTTGTCTTGAACATCGGCTGGAAAGAACATCGCCGGGAACGAACATCGGCGAAAAGCTTGGGGGAATCGATGCGCAGAACTCTTACGCTGAAAGTGTCAACGATCGTGATGCCGGTATTGTTGGCCGCGGTTTTTTTGTCGGCTGCCGCATCCGCTCAGATCGCCTATCCGAATCCCATCAACCACGTGATCATCATCGATCAGGAAAACCGAACCATCGATAACCTGTTCGGGAGCAATTCAAAGAGCAATCAGTATTACCTTCCTGGATTGGTATTCGCGACGTCGGGCCTGGCGTGGACTCAAGGGAAGAACGGAAAAACGATAATTACCGTGCAGTCTACCTCTACGCCCCTGTCTTCGGTGCCGGGCGAAGGAGACAGCGAACCGGCTTTCGATTACGATCCTTCCCATGGGCATACCAATTGGGGATCGGCATGCGACGCTCCGGTGCTTACCGATCCGAGCACGATGTGCGCCATGGACGGATTCAACCATGTGTCCGTGAGCTGTGTAGCAGGCGTAAAAGGCTGTCCTGGCCCCCAGTATCCCACCTACGCGTACGTGCAATATTCCGACGTCGCGCCCTACTTTCAGATCGCATCGGAATATGGTTACGCCAATTACATGTTCCAAACCAATCAGGGACCGACTTTTCCTTCGCATCAATTTACCTTTGGCGGCACGTCGATAGCGGGAGTGGGGCCCGAGCCCAGTTGGTATGTGTCAGAAAACGAAGAAAACGCGGCTAGTCAGTTATATGGCTGTGCGGCGCCGGCGGGCACGCTGGTGCAGTTGGTAAACCCGGACACGCAGGATGAGAAAACCAGCATCTTTCCGTGTTTCACGCACTCCACGCTGGCCGACGTATTTGCCGACGCCTCGCCCCAGATTACCTGGACCTACTACGTTCCGGGGGCGAATTCGCTGCAGGCCGCGCCCAATGCGATCTCGACGCTGTGTACTGCCGTCAAAGGAAGTTGTACGGGGGAATACTGGACCAAGGGATCGAACGGTTATATCAATGCAAGCAATCCGGCCGCGGTTCTTACCGACATTAGCAAATGCAATCTGAAACAGGTGAACTGGGTGGTTCCCGTGGGTTTGAATTCCGACCATGCGGGTCTTACCGATGGCTCCGGGCCGTCGTGGGTGGCTTCCATTATCAACGCCATAGGCACCCAGCCGAAGTGCGCCGATGGCGAGACCTACTGGAATAACACGGTCATTCTGGTGACGTGGGACGATTTTGGAGGCTGGTACGACCACGTGGTTCCGCCTCCGGTTCCCGCCATCGCCCCGCTGGGCACGTCGTCGAATGTGTATGGCTTCCGTGTGCCGTTGCTGGTGGTTTCGGCCTACACTCCGGCAGGCACGGTGAGCAACGTCATGGGACTGGACTTTGGGGCGATGCTGAAATTTACGGAAGAGATTTTCAATCTGGGCACGATTCCTCCCGGAGATTATGCCGATGCCTGGGCAGTGGACGATCTGGGAGAGTTTTTTCAGTTCACCCAGCCGCCGCGGGCGTTCGTGAGGATCACCGCTCCGGTGCCGCCGGAAGTTTTCCTGGATCCGAAGCGGCCGGTGACCGACCCGGACAATGAGTAAAAGGCGAGATCTTTCGCCACGGATTTTCACGGATCAACACGGATCTGAACGCGCCGAGGTTTCTACAGTCCCCGTTCTAGCAGCTTGCGCTCGATGTCCCGCATGCGTTCTTCGAGCGCGATCAGTCGTTCGTCTAATAACGGCAGCAGTCTGGCTCGCAGTTCCATCGGCCTCAACCATCCATAGGAGACCGACAGAAGCTTCCTTTCGGTGTCGCGAATCTGCTCGGAGAGGCGCGATTCCATCGCGGAAAGGGCTTGTTTCAACTCGTCATCCATACCGTCGATTTATACAATCGGCTGTCCAGCTTATAGCTTTAGTTTACGCAGGCGCAGGGCGTTGGCGATCACTGAGACTGAGCTGAAGCTCATGGCGGCGGCGGCGAAGATGGGCAGCATCGGGATTCTGACCCACGGCGAAAGCACGCCGGCGGCGATGGGCACGCCGATGGCGTTGTAGACGAAGGCGAAGAAAAGATTCTGGCGGATGTTGCTCATGGTGGCCTGACTCAAACGGCGGGCGCGCAGAATGCCGGTGAGATCGCCTTTGACCAGCGTGATGCCGCCCGATTCCATGGCAACGTCGGTGCCGGTTCCCATGGCGATGCCGACGTCGGCCTGGGCGAGCGCGGGGGCATCATTGATGCCGTCTCCGGCCATGGCGACGACTCTTCCCTGCTGCTGAAGATTCTTGATGACTTCGGATTTGCGCTCGGGGAGGACTTCGGCTTCGAAGGTGTCGATGCCGAGGTCGTTCGCGATTTGCGCGGCGGTGGCGCGATTGTCGCCGGTGAGCATAACGATGCGCAGCCCCTGCGCCTTGAGATCGCGAATGGCAGCGGGCGTGGAAATCTTGGTGGGATCGGCAACGCCGATCGCTCCCACATAGGCGTCGTCTAGAGCGACGAAAAGCAATGAGCCGAGAGAGTCGGAGCCTGAAGGTGCCGCGCGACCATGATCGAACGCTTTCGACTCTCGCATGAACGCAGCGTTGCCAATGGCGACGCGGCGGCCATCCACGCTCCCCTGAATTCCCTTCCCCGGCATGGAGACAAAATCCGCGGGCGGCGAGAGCTTCAGATTCCGTTGCTTTGCAGCATCGACGATTGCAGCGGCTAAGGGATGCTCGCTCGCCTGCTCGAGGCTGGCGGCCAATCGAAGCAGTTCATCGCTTTTGTCTCCAATCATGCCCATGAAGCGTGGCTTGCCTTCGGTGAGAGTGCCGGTTTTGTCGACAACCAGCGTGTCGACCTTTTCGAGGGTTTCGAGGGATTCGGCGTTCTTGATTAAGACTCCGGCGCGGGCGCCACGTCCGGTGCCGACCAGGATGGCCATGGGCGTGGCCAGGCCGAGGGCGCAGGGGCAGGCAATGATCAGGACCGCAACGGCGCTCACGATGGCATTGGCGAGGCGTGGTTGCGGCCCGAGAAAAAGCCAGGCGACGAAGGTGATGACGGCGACGGCCACCACCGCGGGCACGAACCAGGCGGAGACTTTGTCGGCGAGTCGCTGGATCGGTGCGCGGCTGCGCTGGGCTTGGCCTACGAGTTGGACGATGCGGGCGAGAAGAGTCTCGGAGCCGACTTTTTCGGCGCGCATGATGAACGAGCCGGTGCCGTTGATGGTTGCGCCGATCACTTTGCTCTCCGCCGATTTTTCGACCGGGATCGATTCGCCGGTGATCATGGATTCGTCGACCGAGCTGCGGCCTTCGAGCACGACGCCATCGACTGGGATTTTTTCTCCGGGGCGAACGCGGAGTTTGTCTCCGGGATGGACGCGGTCGAGCGGAACGTCTTTTTCCGTTACCTCGCCACCTGTTACCTCGCCACCTGTTACTTCGCCGCCTCTGGCAGCGTCATCCACGATAAGCCGGGCGGTTTTCGGGCTGAGGTCGAGCAGGGCGCGAATGGCCGCTGAGGTACGGCTGCGGGCGCGAAGTTCCATGACCTGGCCGAGCAGGACGAGCGTGACGATGGCGGCGGCGGATTCGAAATAGACGTCGGGGCGTCCGGACATGTTCGCGGAACCGCCCCGCATCGAGCCAGGAAAAACTTGCGGGGCGATGGTCGCCACAACGCTGTACGTATAGGCAACGCCGGTGCCCAGTCCGATCAGCGTGAACATGTTCGGGCGGCGGTTGAGCAGCGATGTCCAGAAGCGCTGGAAGAACGGCAGGCCGCAGTACAGGACGACCGGCGTGGCGAGAAGGAATTCGAGCCAGGGGAGAATTGCGCTCCACGGCGTTCCGACCGCCGTGTCGCCTCGATGCATAGCAATGCCGCCCATAAAGAAGTTCGGCCAGATCATGCCGCTCATCGCGATTGCCAGTAGCGGCGTCGAAAGAACCACGCCGATCCAGAAGCGGCGCGTCATGTCGCGCAGTTCGGGATTATCTTCTTCCTTGGCGGCGACCGTGCGCGGTTCGAGCGCCATGCCGCAAATCGGGCACGCGCCCGGCTCCGAGCGCACGATTTCCGGATGCATGGGGCAGGTGTATTCGGTGCGGGAGGCTTCGGGAGTTTCGGGTTCCAGTGCCATCCCGCACGAGGGGCACGGGACGGGGCGCGTCTCGCGGACTTCGGGGCACATCGGGCAGACGTAGAACTTCGAGCTTCCGGCTTCCGGCGTCCGGCGTTGGGCTCGGGATGATCCCGGGGCAACGGCTCCCGGCATACCCAGCGTTACCAGGCCTGAGGCCGCGGGCTGGTTCAGATATCGTTCGGGATTCGCTTTGAATTTTTCGACGCAGCCGGCGCAGCAGAAGTAATACGTCTTTTCCGCGTGCTCGTGAATGTGCTTTGCAGTTGCGGGATTGACGTTCATCCCGCAAACCGGATCGCGAGCCAGAGTTGGGTTCGGCGTTGTGGCAGCCATGTCATTGGGCCGGCGTCAGGCTTACGGCGTCGGGCTTCAGTCTCGGTCGTCAGAATCCAGAATAAACGAAGCCTGCGGTTTTGATTGGCGATCGACTATATTGGATTCAGTCGGCTCCAAGAGGCGGAGTCGGCTTGGGCGGGCGAGGGCGCCCGCTTCACATAAATCCTTCTCCAGCAAAGGGTGGGCATGACTTATCTGGATCTGCTTTTTAACTACGGCGCGACGCCGGGCGAGAATGAAATGCGGGCCATCGATTCCATGCGCGAGGTGTATGGAATACGGTCGGTGCGCTTCAATGCGAAACAGCGCACCGTGCAGGTGGAGTTCGACGCCTCGCGGATGAAGCAGGACGCGGTGGTCAAACTGCTGCGGGATGCGGGGATCGATGTGCGGGAGCCGGTCGCGCTGGCCTAGGGCCGGTCGCCCAGACTCGCTGGCTCTGGGGGTTCGTTTCAGGGCATCGCTTCAGCGATGCCGTGATACGACCCCCTGAAGCGAAGCCCTGATACGAACCCTCGGAGGCAAACTGCACCACTACCGGAACCTCCCACCTGAATTTCGCTTGCACCACCAAATTCCATTGTTAAAGCAAAATGCCAAAGGAAAGTGCTAAAGGGAGAGTTAAGGGGAAAACCCTAGCTTCGATGGGAACTACGCGCTTTGCAGTTGGAAGACGCCGCGAGGGGGAGGTTGCCGGTGCTATGGGAAAATGCAAGGGGTGCTCACAGAAAACCTCTGGCCGAAGTTATTCTCTGAAGCACCCCGTTGCGCGCCACTTCGTCTATTCATTCCTATTGCACGCGGCAGGCCACTGCCAAGAGATTGAAAACACGTCGCGGCACCGTCTGGCGGCTGGTAGGAATTTCCGGGGTTGGGGGAAAGATTTACTCCGCGCCGTCAGCGCAACGGAATGACCAGGAGCTGTTGAAAACGGGAGTCTTTTGTGCATCTCAGGTGCACACTGTATGCAAGAATTTCGCACTGGTTGGAAACCTGCGTGGCTGCACGTCGCTTCTACGGATGATTGCCACGGATCATTGCGGCGCACGCTTGCTACAGTTTGAGTCGGATCGGAAACCTGCGGCGATGAATCCTAAAACCATCCCGGATCGCATCCCAAGCGCACTCCAAGTACCTGACGTCGAGCGGGAAGGCGCCAATTCCATAACGGTTTTGACGGCGCGTGCTCGCGGAGGTCAGCTTGCATGGGCAGGCCCGTTGGTGATGGTTGCGGCTCGCAGCTTTTTCCTGATTGCGGCACAGGCGGTTGTCGCAGGGCTGCTTTGGATTCAATCCGGGTCCTGGTCGTGGAACGCCGCAGCCAAGTGGTGGACGGTTTATGGAACGCTGGTGGACCTGGGCTGCCTGGCTCTAATGCGAGTGTTCGTTCGCCAAGAAGGAATTCGGCTGCGAGATCTGATAGGGCGAGTGCGGCTTCGCCGGGGATACGATTTCTTTCTCGGAATCGGCTGCTACTTGCTGATCTTTCCGTTTTTCGCCTTGGCCTTTCCGCTGGCCGGCCGAATCGTCTATGGGCGCTGGCAACCGCACTCGTTTCCTGGATTGATGGACGCGCGCGTGCTCCCGCTATGGGCCGTGGTGTATAGCCTGAGCGTGTGGTGGATGATTTGGTCTCCCACCGAGCAGATGACGTACCAGGGCTACGCCTTGCCGCGGCTGGTGGCGCTGTTTGGCAGCCGATCGAAAGCGATTCTGCTGGTGGGCTTCTGGTGGGCGCTGCAGCACAGCTTTCTTCCCTTTATTTTGGATTGGCGATATGTTGCGTGGCGTTTTCTGGCGTTTGTGCCCGGGACGATGGTCTTCATGCTGGTCTATTTGCGCTTGCGGCGGTTGCCGCCACTGATCGTGGCCCATTGGCCGATGGATATCGCTGCGGCGTTTTTTACCGTGCGCTTTTGAGCGATTGAGCCGAGCGCACGGTGGCGGTGCAGTTTGCGTCCGAAGGTTCGTGTCAGGGCTTCGCTTCAGCGATGCCGTTAAGGCTCCGTGGGAAAGGCTTTAGCCGCTGTGCCTGGCCCGCGTGGCCGCAGCGGCCGAAGCCGAATCGATCCTCGACCGTGCTCTTACGGCACGCCTCGAAGGCGTGCCCTGATACAAATCTTTCTTAAACTGCACCACTACCGAGCGCACAACATGCTTGCGAGATAGCGGGTTTAGGATTTAAGCTTACTCAAGGGCCCGTAGCTCAGTTGGATAGAGCACTTCGCTACGAACGAAGGGGTCGGGCGTTCGAATCGCTCCGGGCCCACCATATCCCTCAGGCGCATCATCCAGGCGCATGATCCAGGCGCACCATCCCATCCCAGCAGTCAGGCGACGAGCCAGATCCTTCCTGCGCACTATCTCAAGATTGCACCGGTGACGGTGCGCCACCAGGAAGGGTTGATACGGTACGCATAGATGGCGAGGCTTTGGACTACGATCAACGCGGACAGGCCATAGAGATATACCTTGTGCACGCGCCGGTCTACGACCAGATCGCGTGCGACCCCGACTAGCAGGATCAGATCGAGGAAGAGGTAGTAGAGACTATGGTTGAAGATGAAATCAAAGCCTCTATAGACGTCCGCGAAAAAGGATCAAGCACCGCGAACCAATTCAAGCAGGGGGCGAACATACGGCTAAGGGTGCTGTACGTACACAGTTGTAGTAATAATGAAATAAATGTACAATAACGTAGGTATATTTACGTACATTAGTGTCACTAATTCCCATTTTGGGACAGAAAACATACCCCTTCGCGCCAGGGGTAGCGACAAAGCCGGTCCGGTCGATTTTTAAAATGCCCATTGCTGCGTCAGCAGCGGCCCGTAGAGCGATAGTAAGAGCTCGACTGGCCCCCACCACCTTGGAGCCGGTTAAAGTTCGCCAGAGGGCCTTTAAAACGCGTTCTACGACAAATCAACAACTTCCACCTACTTTCAACGACTTAGCAAAAAGCCAGGTTTCAGGGTTTCAGGGTTTCAAAGTTTCAAAGACAAAACCTTCGTGCCGCTCAGGCCGGCAATCGAAGGGTCCCATGACTCACAACTTTTAAAGTTTGAAACTCAGAAACTTTGAAACCCGTTTTTCTCTTGAAACTTTGAAACCTTGAAACTCTGAAACCTTGAAACTTGGAAACCTGGAACTCTCAAGCAAGCGGCTATAATGCTTTTGGTTTCTCCTTCCCACCTTCCCCTGGGGAAACGTTACTGAATTTGCATCAGACTGAATTTTGCATCAGGGAGTTTGAAAATGTCCCAGGGTTTTTCTTCTCTCCGCGGTTTCTGTGTTCTTCTCTCATCTATCCTCTTGCTGGCTGGCTTTGCCTTTGCCTCCAAAGAGAAAATTGTTTTGTCGTTTAATGCGACCGATGGCATGACTCCGCTTTCGGGGTTTGTGGCGGACAAGAAGGGCAATCTGTATGGGGTCACCTCGATCGGCGGGAATGGAGACTGCCCCGACTACGGCGGGCAGGGATGCGGGACCGTGTTTGAACTGACGCCCCCGGCGCAAGAAGGCGGAGCGTGGACCGAGACTGTGCTCTACAACTTTCAGGGTGGTGCGGACGGCGATGAGCTGGTGGGAGGATTGATTCTCGACGAGAGCGGGAATCTCTACGGCGTGACCGAACTGGGCGGCGGGGGCAGTTGCACCTATGGCTGCGGCACCGTGTTTGAACTGAGTCCGCCGGCGGTGAAAGGCGATGCCTGGACGAAGTCCACGCTCTACATCTTCCAGGGCGGGACGAAGGATGGTTCGTATCCCGAAGGAACGCTGCTGTTTGACCGTCTGGGAAATCTTTATGGCACAACGTTTTATGGCGGCAGCTTGAATTGCGCCGGCTACGGTTGTGGCTCGGTGTTTGAGTTGAGTCCGCAGAGTGGCGGCAAGTGGCGCGAAACCGTGCTGCATATCTTTGAGGGGAATGACAACGGGGATGCGTCGAATCCGGGGTTCAATCTGCTTTCTGGATGCGGCGGGAAATCTCTACGGGGCCGCGGGTTTTGGCGGGGCGAATAGCGAAGGAGCGGTGTTTGAGCTGAGTCCTCCGGCCAAGCAGGGCGAGGCGTGGACGGAATCGGTGATCTATTCCTTCATTGGCGCGCCGGATGGATCGAGTCCGTCGGGCAATCTGACTTCCGGGGCGAATGGCGTGTTCTATGGGGTGACGTCGGGTTGGGGTCCGGCTGGTTATGGAACGGTTTATGAGCTTGCGCCTCCAGCGGAAAGCGTTGGTCAGTGGACGGTGACCGTGTTGTTCAGCTTTGATTTAGGAGCGGACGGCGGCAATCCCAGTGGCATGCTCGCACTGGGCGAGAAAGGTGACCTGTTCGGAACGACTGCCGTGGGTGGGGACTATTCGTGTGCGAGCTTATTCGACGATGGCTGCGGCATCGCCTACAAGCTGACGCCGGGCACGACCGGAGGATTCTGGAAGCAGACCATCCTGCACAGTTTCACCGGCGGCGATGATGGGATACAGCCGGAATCCGGCTTGTTCCTGGGAAAATTCGGCCTGCTGTATGGAACGGCGGAGTTGGGCGGGTCGTCGGGAGCAGGGGTGGTGTTTAGCGCGGGGAACCCGTAAAGCCAAGCAGGACAAGGACTCAGGGCCTTTCGCTCACCGCCAGGTTGAACCACCCCTCTGCCGAGCATCGTAGGGACTTTCTTCTCTATCTTCTTCTTGCCGGACTTCTCTATCCACCGGACAGGCTGCGTGCTAGAGTTTCCTACAAACCGACCCCCACGGTGTTTTCCAAACCTTCGCCGGACTCGGCTTTTGGGGGAACAAGAACCAAAGATGCGACGTTATCTGGGCGGTCTTCTGGCTGTTTTCTCGATATTTTCGTTTTTGCTTGCGGGCTCCATCGCGCGAGCGCAGATTTCGAGTTTCAGCCACGTCATCATCGTGGTGCAGGAAAATCGCACGCCTGACAATCTGTTTCAGGGATTGTGCAGCGCGCCTTATGGCACGAGCAGCTCGTGCAGCACCACGCCGACCGGATCGCAATACAACATTCAGACCAGCAACTGGCTGAATAAGAAAGGGTCAGGCGGAGTGACGCAGCCGACATCGGTCGCTTTGGCCAATACCTACGATCTGGGGCACACTCATCATTCGTTCACCGAAATGTGCGACGTGAACAAGTCCGGGGCATGCCTGATGGATGGAGACGCCGGAAATATCTGCGAACCGAATTCGGGAACGACCTGCCCGACGACTCCGCAGTACCGGTACGTGGACAACTCCACTGGAAATCTGGACCCGTATTTGAGCATTGCAACGCAATACGGCTTTTCGAATGCCATGTTTCAAACCAACGAAGGACCGAGTTATCCGGCGCATCAGTTCATCTTTGGCGGAACCTCGGCGCCGAGCGCAGCCGACGATGCGGCGGGCACGTACGCCGCGGAAAATGTCAGTCCGGACAAGTCCGCCACGGTGGCGGGATGCATTGCGGTGGAGACGACTACGGTCGAACTGATGACCACGCTGGGCGAAGACCAGAAAATCTATCCCTGCTTCGAGCACGAAACCTTGAGCGACCTGCTGGATACCGGCGGAATCACCTGGAAATATTACACGCCCAGCAAGGGTTCGATCTGGACAGCGCCCAATTCGATTGATCACATTTGCGAGCCCAGCGAGGCTTACGGCGGTACCTGCGAGGGCACGGAGTGGCTCGACAATGTGCTGTTCAATCCGAGCGACGTGCTGACCGCCATCAGCAAATGCAATCTGGCCGGGGTAAGCTGGGTGATTCCGACGGGCGGGAATTCCGATCACGCGGGCACCAACACCGGCGGCGGGCCGTCGTGGGTGGCGTCGATTGTGAATCAGTTGGGCAATAATGGAAAATGCAAGAGCGGAGAAACCTATTGGGACGATACGGTAATCATCGTCACCTGGGACGATTGGGGAGGCTGGTACGACCACGTGCCGCCGACTTTCCTGGATCAACCCTATGGCGATTATCAGTATGGATTTCGCGTGCCGCTGCTGGTGGTTTCCGGCTACACGCCGACCGGGTTTGTGGATAACACGCAGAGCGATTTTGGCAGCATTCTGCGCTTCGTGGAAAAGAATTTCGGAATTGCCGAGGGGTCGCTGGGCTTTGCCGATGCCAGATCGACGTCGAATCTGACCGAGTTCTTCAATCTGACGCAGCCGGCAAAGGTATTCACCACGATTCCGGCGGCGCTGGACGCGAACTACTTCATCAACGACAAGACCCCGCCGACGGACCCGGATGACGATTAATCGGCAGGATTAAGGCGTGATTTCGAAGACTGTGCCGTAGCCGTAAATTCCGCCGGTGCCAGCGGTGCCATACAAGTTGCCCTGCTGATCCAACGTCAGGCCAGCGTCAGGGCTTCCTCCGTCGGTCTTATTGGCGAATGCGTGCAAGACTGTTTCCTTCCAGTTCCCTTTTTCGAGCGAAAGCTGGAAGACATTGCCATAGCCGAAGATCCCGCCTCGGCTTGTCACTCCATAAAGCGCGCCTTGCGGACCGACAACCACGTTAATGGGGAACCCTCCATCCGCGCCGCCGCTGAACGTGTAAAGGACGGTCTGGTTCCAGTAGCCGATTGAGGGAGTAAGTTTATAAATCGTGCCGACCGCGTTGGCTCCTGCATCCGGATCCACCCCGTAGAGATTGCCGTCAGAGTCCATGACGACGCCATTGAGAGACGGGTAGCTGCCGTAGCTAAGAGTAAAACTGGAGAGGATCGACGTGTTCCAGCCTGTCTCTGACGGAGAAAGTTCGAACGCCGCTCCGTATCCGTAGAGTCCTCCACTACTCGTTCCGTATATGTTGCCAACTGAGTCCGTGATCAATTGCCCATACGGATTAGCGGCGTAGGGGGAACCGTCGACATAGAACGCGTACGGGATGCTATAAGCCCAGGTCCCATCGGTACCGGGCGTGAACTGGTAGAGCGTGCCGTAGTAGTAGTTGGGGTTTCCGCCAGCGTCAGTTGTACCGTAGAGATTTCCCGCTGCATCCTGCACTAATCCAGATCCTGGCCACTGGCCATCAGGGGTTCCGCTCACGAACCCTCCCGTAAAATTGTGGAGGACGTTTTGCGTCCACGTGTTGCCGTTCTTCGCAAGCTCGAACACGGCACCGCACTGGCACGTAGGATCACCCCAATTACCTTGAACTCCATAAACGTTGTCCGCGGCGTCGATGACGGGCGGAAAATATAATTGATAGTAGTATGTGGCGGGCGCGAAGCTGTAAAGGACATTTTCCTTCCAACGCCCGTTGCTGGGCGTGAGCTTGAACGCAGTCCCGCATCCGTCCGAGAAACAGCCGGTAGTATCCGCTCCTCCTGTGAGCGTAAAGCCGTAAAGATTGCCGTGCGCGTCCCATGATAAGCCACTGCTGGGATAGTTTCCGTCGCTAGGCCCGCCTGCGAAACTGTGTAAAATCTTAAACGTCGGCCCTTGCGCCGAGGCAGAAGCGAGCAGCAACGAGAAGAGCGCTATAACGAGTCCGGGGGCGAATTTTGTTTGCATGAGCAACCTCCCAAAATATTCAACTTCTTGAACGAATCAACGCAGCGGATCAGAACAGACGGGCGAACCGAGGACGGAGCCGGATGTTATCACAGGTCCCGGCTCGAATGCGCCCGTCTTCCGCCTCCAGTCGTTCGTTTTCTGCCCATCAGCCGAAGGTTCGCGTGATATCGTGGGAAATCGGATCTAGTCTGTACTGTGAGCAAGCGCGCCCTTGTCTAGCACAACGCAGCGTCAGGATGTCGCGGTTTTGGCGGCGGCCAAGAATGGATTGGTCTGCCTGAAGGCCAATGACTGGATTCTGATCGCGGATAAGGCGGTTCGCTGCCGCTTCAAGAGCGGCGAGAAGATTGTGCGGCAGGGCAAGAAAGTTGAAGGATTGTACGTCCTGCTGAAAGGCAGCGCTACGGTGCGGCTGGCGCCGCATGGGGGGCCGCGGACGATGGGTCCGGGCGACGTTTGCGGAGAGGTCTCGTTTCTGGACGGACTGGCGGCTTCCGCCGATGTGGTGGCGGACGGAGAAGTGGAAGCATATTTTCTGGATCGGGCAGCCGTGCAAACGCTGATTGAGCTGTTCCCTCACCTGGGATCGCGTTTGTATCAGTCGCTGGCGGCGATTCTCTCGCAAAGGTTGCGGGATGTGATTGGGCAACCGGCGACGAAAGCTTAGGCAGGTTGCGGGTCCGGCGTGCGCTACCTGAAAAGTTAGTCCGTACGTCTATATGAAGAATCCGGTGGTGGCTCAATTTGAAAAGCCCCAGCTTCTGACGTCATCCCGAGCGTAGCCGCTCTTCCGGCGGAGAGAGGGATCTCCCCGCACACGCGTTGTGGGCTCGGGAGATCCCTCGGCCCGCTGGAGAAAACGCGGGCCTTCGGGATGACGCCAAACGCGGGACTCAAGCTGAGCCACTGCCAAGAATCCTGGCCAGTGGCGCACGCTCATGGACCTTTGCCGGCATGGCTGATCCCGTCAATCTTCGACTTGCATTGTCTTCGGCCGCGTTGCTGGGGTTTCGGCACGGGCTCGATTACGACCATATTGCGGCCATTACCGACATCAGCAGCGTGCAGTCGAGGGCGCGTGACGCTATGCGATATGGCCTGCTCTACGTGGCCGGGCATGCCACAACGATTGCGGTATTGGGAGGGGCTGCGGTGGTGTTTCGCATCGCGTTGCCGGCGGCCAGCGACCGCTGGGCGGAGCGGCTGGTGGGAATCACCCTGGTGGTGCTTGGGATTTACGTGCTGGGTACGTTCCTCCGGCCCTCTGCCCACAGCCATACGCATCCGCGCGCGCGAACCCGAATCACCCTGCTGGCGAATGGAGCCTTGTGGGTTTATTGGCGATTGAGCCGAATCTTTGGGGGGACTCGAGTCGAGGCGCCGCAGGTGTTTAAGGACGGCTATGGAACGGGATCCACATTTTTGGTGGGCGTGATTCATGGGCTGGGGGCGGAGACGCCGACGCAGATTCTGCTGTTCCTGATGGCCGCGAATCTGGGCGGCACGGGCGCTGGCCTGCTGGGGCTGTTGATGTTTATTCTGGGCTTGGTGGCCATGAACACGCTGATGTGCGCGTCAGCGGCCGGGCTGTTTTCGGCGACCTTTTCCAGTCCGAATGCCTTGCGGGCGCTTACTCTGGCGACCTCGGCCTATAGCATTGTGGTGGGAACCATCTTTCTGTTCGGCTCCGCAGGAAAACTACCCTCGCTGACGTGAACCGAGGCCAATCTTGGACCTGTTGGGATGGGGCCTTTGGCGCCGCTGGACGGTGAAGTCGCAAAAGGCTGATTCAAGTGTGCATCACTTTGCACTTCTCAAATTGGGAATCCTGAGCTAATTCTAGATAAGTGCCAATAATACAACGACATACAATTGAGCCCGATTTGGAACTGCAGATGCTATTAGATTGGCAGGGTAATAGACAGTTCCCACAAGCTCTGTGTTGTCGATTGTAGTCGGAGCCCAAGAAAAGTAGAGAAAGTAGTTACTCGTATTCAGGAGGAAGTATCGTTATGAAACGCATGATTTGGCTGCTTCTGTTGACTTTGGCCCTGCCGATGGCAGCGTTCGCCAACACTAACACGGATTTCACGAACAGCGGCGGCACCTTGTCGGGCGGCACTGCAGGTCTGAGCCTGAGCGGTTCCGAGCTGATTGCGGTTAACGGCTTTAACGGAATGGGTTTGATGACCGGCGATCTTGGTAGCGTAACGTTTTCGACCGGAGCGTTGACCAGCGGCAGCATCCAGACGGGTGCGACGTTTGCCGCGGGCGGCTCGTTCGTGATTACTGGAAACGGAACCGATGGGATCACGAACGGCGTGATCTTCAACGGCACATTTACGGGATCGAGCGGTGAGGCCTGGACCATGGTAACGCTGGCGAACGGCACCCACAACTACACCCTGACCGGGTCGCTGAGCGGGACGTGGTACAGCGGTGCGACGGTGAACGGCGCTACGGTGCAGTTGACCATTAATACGGGCAAGGGCTACTTCAACGGCTCGACCACAATCTCCAGCGGCGATACCAACATCGCAACCGGGACGGTTCCTGAGCCTGGAAGTTTGACTCTGTTGGGTACGGGCCTGGTCGGACTGGCTGGCCTGATTTCGCGCCGGATCAAAGGGTAAGAAAACCCGCAGTCTCCTGAATACAAGCCCCGCCAAGCGGCGGGGCTTTTTGCGTCTGCTGGAACCAAGCGAATAGACTAGATAGGGTTGGATGGCGTTACGTCAGTAATCCTTGGCGGGCTATTGCCATTGACCCTGCGGGAGGAGCCCTCTTAGAGTGCCAGCAGGGGGTCGTATGAAAGATATTCACGAGGTTCTGCGGCAGAAGCAAGCAAGATACGCACAGCTCGGCAAGCAGATCGAGATGCTACAGCAGGCGGCCGAAAAGCTGCGCGAAGTAGCGCCTCTGCTGGCCGAAAGCGACGAGGAAGACAACGTGGTTCTGGCCGAAAGCGACGACAGTGCACGGCAAGGCGATGCGATGGCGGCCAAAGCGGGCGCCGGCGGCGCCCCAGCCGCGAAAATGATCCGGCCGGCTGCGCCGCGGTGGCCGTAGACCCCGCCTGACTGACCCGCTAAATCCCGGCGATATATGAATCTGCAAGCATTACTGGTGTCGAGCGACGACGCGGCGGCTGAAGTCTTGGGCCGCGCTCTGGCCGCTTATGGCATCGGCACCGACCGCAGCAGCGATCCCGAGACCGCCATAACGCGAATGCAGCAGCAGAAGTTTGACGCGCTGGTGGTGGACTTCGACGATGCGGATGCGGCCTATGAAATCCTGGAGCAGGCGCAGAAACTCGGCCTCGACCCAATTGGCATCGCGTTGTTGGCCGACCCTTCGCGGGTGCGCGATGTTCTGAACGCCAAAGCACATTTCGTGGTCTATAAGCCGGTTTCCGGGGAAACCGCCACGGCGGCATTACGCGCGGTCGCAGCGCTGCTGAAGCAGGAACGGCGGGGCACGGTTCGAATCCCGGTGCAGGCTCCGGTGGAGATCACGCTGGCCGACGGGCGCACGCTTGACGGTATTCTGCTGGACCTGTCAGTCAGCGGAATGGACGTGCTGATGGCTGAGCCCCAGGCCGTGGGCGCGTTGTTTTCGTTTCATTTCCGGTTGGCGGAAGGCTCGGTGGAAATCAACTCGACCGGGCGCGTGGCGTGGGCGAATCCCAATGGGCAAACCGGGGTTCATTTCCCGGATATGGATGAGAGCACCCGGGAACTATTGAAGAACTGGCTCAACTCCGCCGCAACGATATTGGCATCGGCAGCGGCCGAACCCGTGACTCAGTGTAAGCTGACCGATCTGAGCGCGGGGGGCTGCTACCTGGAAACCGGCTCGCCGTTTCCCGAGAAATCGCTGATCGACCTGTGCCTGAAAACAGACGCGGGCCAAGTTCATGCGGAAGGCATGGTACGGGTGGTGCATCCCGGACATGGCATGGGAGTTGAGTTTCCCTCGCGTACAGAAGACCAGCGCGCCAGGGTGCTTGAGGTCTTCGACTTTTTGCGCGCCAATGCCGGCGTGACACCGGAGTTCAGCATCTCTCCCCTTGCATTGGTGGCGGATGCCAGCCAGTTCGAACACGATCCGCTTGAACACGTTAAAGTTGAGGACGATCCTTTGGAACCTACCGCTGAAGAGTGGGACGATCCGCTGTTAGATTTGCTGCGCCGCGGCTCATCGCTCGATCAAGGCGATTTTCTGGGGGAACTGGGACAACAGCGGAATCCGCAGGCGGCTGGATCGTCCGAGTAGATCTCCGCTCCGCATCGTCATCTTCTGTCTTTCTTGTTGGACGCGAATTTCCTATCTGCCTTCTAGAGTCTACGGCGGCCAACTCGAAGAGTTGAAGAACCCGACCCCGTCTCTGGTTGCGGGTCCCTCAAGCCTTCGTAGTCTGTTCCACCCCAATGCAAGCAGGCTAATCCAGTTCCATTGCGCAAAGATTTCAGCAATGTTAATTCTGGATTAAATCCGGGCATGGTTTCAGGGTAGACTGTGGAAGTTTTTGCTGTCGTTAGTTCCAGCTGTTGAGTTTTGCGGCGAGCGAGGCGAGGCCTGCGAGAAAGTCTGGCAGAAGTGGATTCGAGGAAGCCTTCCGATAGGCCGGTGCATCAGCCTCTGCTCTGGGCGCCGTTGGTTGCGATTGCGGCCGCAGCTTTGGCGGCGGAGATTCCTTTCTTTCTCCTGGGCACACCGTCTGGGCACGATCTCGACTTTCATCTTTATTCGTGGCTGGAAGTACTGGCGCAGTGGAAGCAGGGGATAGGGCTTCCGAGGTGGGCGGCGCTGGCGCATTTTGGCTATGGCGAACCGCGATTTGTGTTTTATCCGCCGGCGTCGTGGACGCTGGGAGCGGCGCTCAGCGCGGTCTTTCCCTGGAGGATCGTCCCCGCCCTTTATATCTGGATGGTGCTGGTGCTTGCGGGCGTGGCCATGTTCTGCCTGGCGCGACGCTGGCTGGGCCGCCGCGACGCGATTTTTGCGGCCCTGTTGTACACGGTGAATCCTTATCATCTGGTGATTGTGTACTGGCGCAGCGCTTTGGCCGAGTTGCTGGCGAGTTGCCTGGTGCCGCTGCTGTTGTTGTATGTGCTGAAGGCGGTGGATGGGAAGCGGGCGCTGGTTCCACTGTCGCTGGTGCTGGCTGCAGCGTGGCTGACTAATGCTCCGGCGGCGGTGATGATCCATTATTCGTTCGCGCTGCTGATTGTGTTTTTCGCGTGGAAGCAAAAATCCTGGCGGCTGTTGATGATCGGTGCGGGAGCTGTGGCTGTGGGCGCGTGTTTGGCGGCTTTCTATCTGCTGCCGGCGATTTATGAGCAAAGGTGGGTGAATATTGCGCAGGTGGTTTCGGCGGGCTCGCGGCCGCAGGACAGTTTCTTGTTCATTCACACTACCGATGCCGAGCATGACGCTTTCAATAAGATCGTCTCATGGGTGGCCGGGCTCGAGATGGTTGTGATTTTCGTTGCGGCTGTGAAAGCTCGACTTGGGGGGCACAAAGACGCCCGGCAAGAAGTTGAGCGGCGAAAAGATGGGGCCTGGACCGCTTTGTTGGTGTGGGGTGCGGCTGCGAGTGTGCTGATGTTTCCGATCACGTTGTTTTTTTGGAACCACCTGCCGAAGCTGGCGTTCATGCAGTTTCCCTGGCGCTGGCTGCTTTGTTTGAGCATGGTGTTTGCGATTCTTGTGAGTGTGGGTTGGCGGAGCTGGTGGGTGCGGGGAGCGGTGTGTGCGCTGTCGCTGCTCGTGATCGTTGGGGCGTGGCATCGCGTGCAGGCTCCGTGGTGGGACTCGGCGGAGGATCTCCGCGAGATTCAGGACAACATGGCTTCGGGAACGGGCTCTGAGGGCACGGATGAGTACACGCCGCTGGGCGCCGATCCGACGGAGATTGATCAGGGCGCGCGACAAGCGACCGTTGTGGGCTCGGCGCACGCAGCGATTCATGTGCTGCGTTGGAACGCCGAATCGAGGGTTGTGACGGCGGAGATGTCGGGCGCGGATCAACTGGCGTTGCGGTTGTTTCGTTATCCGGCGTGGCAGGTGCGGGTGAACGATCGCGTGGTCGAGACCTTCGCCCGCGCGGAAACGGGGCAGATGCTGGTTCCGGTAGACGCGGGGATGAATCGCGTGGAGATCACGTTTGTGCGGACGTGGGATCGGAGAGCCGGAGGATGGATTTCGGTGGTTACGGCGCTCGCGCTGGTCATGTGGGTCTTGTGGCGGCGGTCATCTATTCTTCATTTCTTCTTCACGTTTCTTCCTAGCGCTTGTCATTCTGAGCGCAGCGAAGAACCTATGCATTCTGCTCGCGCCGGCGAGTTGCATAGGTCCTTCGCTTCGCTCAGGATGACAGGATGTTAGGTGTCGTGGTGAGATCGAGCGTTATGCGGCGGATTTTGATTGCTACCTCGAACGCGGGAAAGCTGCGGGACTTTGCCGGAGCGGCGGCTGCTCACGGGATCGAGATTGCCGGGTTGCCGGGGTTCGCATCCCTGCCCTTGGTGGCCGAGGATGGGCTTACGTTTGAGGCTAACGCGCGCAAGAAAGCTGACTCTTATAGCCGGTATGCGCCGGGAGAAATTGTCGTCGCGGACGATTCCGGGCTGGAGGTGGATGCGCTGAATGGCGCTCCGGGCGTGCATTCAGCACGGTATGCGGCGCCCGATCTGCTCGGCACGGAACCGCACGTGGCGGACGCGAATACCGATGACGAGGCCAATAACGCGCGCGTCTTGCGCGAACTGCGAAGCGTTCCTTTCGAGAAGCGTACGGGAAGATTCGTTTGCGTGCTGGCCGCGGCGCGGGACGGCGTGACGCTGGCCACGTTTCGCGGCGTGGCGGAAGGAATCATTCTCGATGCTCCGCAGGGATCGAATGGATTTGGCTATGATCCGTTGTTTTATTTTCCGCAGATTGAAAAGACGTTTGCGGAATTGAGCGCGGAGGAAAAATCCAAGTACAGTCATCGCGGTGCGGCGTTTCGGCAGTTTCTGGAGTGGTGCGAGCGAGTCGGTTCGGGCGCAGGGTCGTGATTTCTATCGGCGTTTGTCCGGGCGCACGATAAATCTCTAGACCCACGAAGTGTGTGCAGGGAGATCCCTCGGCCCGCTGGAGAAAACGCGGGACCTTCGGGATGACGCCGCTATGGGAACGGACGACGCGTCGAAATTCGCACTGAGCCACTACCCTTGTCGCGCGGTAGTAGCTGCAAATTCAGCCACTCTCCTGGTGCGCGCTTTCCTTGACTTCCCTTCTCCCCCGCGCCGATAATATTCGGTTCTTTTCTCATAAATGAATTTATAAGGAACGCTACGTGGCATCTGCCAGTTCTTCCGCTCCCGCAATTAAGCACGGCGTGGCCCCGCTGCGGGCGGGTCAGGGATCGTCGTTCGTCCTGCGCCGGTTGCACTCGCTGTCCGGCATTGTTCCCATCGGGCTGTTTCTTCTCGAACACTTCATTTCGAACGCGGAAGCGTTCAAGGGCGTTGATGCCTATGGCAAGCAGGTCGCGTTCTTGAATAGTTTGCCGTTCGTTTTGGGGCTGGAGGTGTTCGGCATCTGGATTCCGATTCTGTTCCACGGCCTGTATGGCATTTATATCTGGTATCGCGGCGACAGCAATGTGGCTGCCTATCCGTGGACGGGCAACTGGATGTATACGGCGCAGCGCTGGACCGGGATCATTGCATTCGCGTACATGATCCAGCACACCTATTATTTGCGCTTTAGCGGGGTTCGGCTTCCCGAGCATCCGATGCAGTCCTTCGCCAAGGTGCAGCACGAATTCCAGAATCCGTGGATGGTTGCGGTTTATGCGATCGCGATTGTGGCGGCGTCGTGGCATTTCTCTTACGGACTTTGGCTGTTCGCCGCGAAGTGGGGCATTACGACCGGGGACCGGGCACGGCGCTGGTTTGGCTACGCTTGCATTTTGCTGGCAGTGGGACTGATCGGGATCGGCGCCGCCAGCATGTACGGATTTTTGTCGACGGCTCCGCAGACGCTCAATCCCACGGGGCCATAGAGAGCGGCGTAGAGATTTTGATAACAGCGAAGCGAACTTTTACAGATCGAATGAAGCAAGCTGGAACCAGAAAAGATCGGACTCCTACAAGATGGCAGCACCAAGAATAATCGTAGTGGGCGGCGGGTTGGCGGGGCTGGCCGCGGTGATCAAGATCGCCGAGATGGGCGGGCAGTGTGACTTGTTCTCGATTGTGCCGGTGAAGCGCTCGCACTCGGTGTGCGCGCAGGGCGGCATCAACGCGGCGAAAAATCTGAAGGGCGAGGGCGACTCGACCTGGAAACATTTCGACGACACGGTCTATGGCGGAGATTTTCTGGGCAATCAGCCTCCGATCAAAGACATGTGCGACGCTGCGCCGGGGATTATCGATTTGCTCGACCGCATGGGCGTGCCGTTCAACCGCACTCCGGAAGGATTGCTCGACTTCCGACGTTTCGGAGGAACTTTGTATAACCGCACCGCATTTGCCGGCGCGACTACTGGGCAACAGTTGCTATATGCGCTGGATGAACAGGTCCGGCGATACGAGTCTGAAGGAAAAGTAAAGAAGTATGAGCACTGGGAGTTTTTGTCGGCGGTGCTCGATGGACAGAAAGTTTGCCGCGGAATCTGCGCCATGGATCTGCGCTCGATGGAAGTGCGCACCTTCCCTGCCGATGCCATCATCATTGCGACCGGCGGGAATGGAGCGATCTTTGGCAAGTCGACGAATTCGGTGGTATGCACCGGATCGGCGCAATCGGCGCTCTATCAGCAGGGATGCTATTACGCGAACGGCGAGTTCATTCAGGTGCATCCGACCTGCATTCCGGGTGAAGACAAGCTGCGGTTGATGTCGGAGTCGGCGCGCGGCGAGGGCGGTCGCGTGTGGGTGCCGAAGACTCCGGGTGACAAGCGCGATCCGAAGGCGATCCCGGAGAAGGAGCGCTGGTACTTTCTGGAAGAGTGGTATCCGAAGTATGGAAACCTGGTGCCGCGCGACATTGCCACGCGGGCCATTTTCAAAGTCGTGTTCGAGCACAACCTCGGCATTGACGGCAAGCCGATGGTCTATCTCGACCTGACGCACATTGACCGCAAGATTTTGGATAAGAAGCTCGAGGGCATTCTAGAAATCTACGAGAAGTTTGTGGGCGACGATCCGCGCGACACGCCCATGAAGATTTTCCCCGGCATGCACTACACCATGGGCGGGTTGTGGATCGATTACAAGCAGTCCACGAATATCCCTGGCATTTATGCGGCGGGCGAGTGTGAGTATCAGTATCACGGGGCGAACCGGCTGGGCGCGAATTCGCTGGTCTCGTGCATTTTCGGCGGGTTTGTTGCCGGGCCGAACGCCGTGAACTATGCCAAGAATGTGGCGGCTGCGCCTTCGAACGGACATTTCGACGCCGAAAAGAAAAAGCAGGAAGAAAGCAATGCGCTGCTGGTGAAGAATGAGGGCAATGAGAATCCGGTGAAGCTGTGGCGCGAGTTGGGCGAGCTGATGACCAAGGATTGCACGGTCATCCGCTACAACAAGAATCTGCTGCAGACCGATGCGAAGCTGGTGGAGATGCTGGAGCGATATCGCAAGATCAACCTGAGCGATAAGACGGAGTGGGCAAACACCACGGTCGTGTTTGCGCGGCAGCTTTACAACATGCTGCAACTGGCGCGCGTGATTGCGCAGGGCGCGGGCATGCGGGACGAGTCACGCGGGGCGCACTACAAGCCGGACTTCCCCGACCGCGACGATAAGAACTGGATGAAGACGACGAAGGCATACTTTGCGCCGGATGCGGATGAGCCGAAGTTTGAGTTCGAGCCGGTGGATGCGGGGCTCATTACGCCGCGGCCGAGGAAGTATTGATCCATACCCGAAAATAGCTCGCCCCGCTGGGCGGGTTGCTTCATATGGAGGCGGTTGAGGAGGATGGACATGAATCGGGGCCAAGTCGCAATTGTGTCCGCCATTCTGACAGTCTTTATAGGTTGTTCTTCAAAGAAAGAGCTCAATCAGTCGAACGCCAAGTCCTTCTTGAAGGAGGCGATTGCGCGAGACAACCGCGAGCTTATGCTAGCGCCCATGGAGCCTTTGAAGAAGGGCCTGACGAAGGATTGGACATTTACGGACTACAAGGCGATGGTGCCGAACGGTAATGACGAGGCTTCCCTGTTCAAACGAATGCTGGATGCGGGGTACCTTGATCAGAAAAATATGGTGTCAACGTATCCAGATCCGGCGGGAGAATATAAGGCCGACGTCCAGCAGATGCCTAAGACCTATGCAGGTACGCCGAAGCCGAGCCACATTGTCTACTCGCTGAACCTCTCGACGTTGCCATCGTCTCTCTTTGTTTCTGTGCAATACAACTATCACTTGTGGGCTCCTTCTGGGCAAGAGCTTCAGCGAGCCGACGGCAAGGCCAAGGGGACTTTGGGAAACGACGTTATTTCTATTAACTTCCCATGGGGGACGCTTCCTGGTGGCGATTTCAAAATCAGCCGTGATGGCGGCGCCGTGAACCTAACGGGGCCGTCGCCGACTGGCACAATTACGCTATCCGGACGAGCAAACGCAGGCCAGATCGGTGTCACAAGGTACGCATACTCTCCCTCCGACAAGCTCCTTAAGAGTGAAACCGCAAAGTGCGGAAAGGATCAAGGACAAGGCGACAACTGTTTTGTCTTAGGCAAGATTGTGGTGGACGACGTTGGCGAACTGCTTCTTGATTCGGCGGTGAGTTCCTCTGGGTCCTTCAGATGGCACAGCGAGCTTAGTATGCTAGGTACGGCGATTAGGGCTCCAGGCGCACCGGATAACGGTACAGGCGCCGTCCGGTTCAGGAAGCAGTCTGACGGCGATTGGGTCCTTACCAGCTGGTCATACCGGTGAGGTCGCGTCGCAAGGGCCCGGTTCCGGTAGGTGTTCGATTATGGTCGACAATTCCGAGACACAAACCTAATGTCTGATAAAACCGTCATCATCAAAATCAAGCGTCAAGCGACTCCCACTTCTGCATCTCACTGGGAGGAATTCTCGGTTCCCTATCGGCCGAACATGAACGTGATTTCGGCGCTCATGGATATTGCCGCCGATCCGGTCACGCGCGACGGCAAGGCGACCACACCCATCACCTACGACTCGAATTGCCTGGAAGAAGTGTGCGGGTCGTGCGCCATGCTGATCAACGGACGGGCGCGGATGGCGTGCTCGGCGCTGATCGATCAACTGGAGCAGCCGATTCGCCTGGAGCCGTTTTCGAAGTTCCCCGTGGTCCGCGATCTGGCGACAGATCGCAGCGTGATCTTCGAAAATCTGAAGGCCGTGAAGGCGTGGGTGCCGATCGACGGCACGTACGATCTGGGCGCGGGCCCGCGCATGTCGGCGGAAGACCAGGAGGCGGCGTATCCGCTTTCACGCTGCATTTCCTGCTGCTGCTGTATGGAGGCTTGCCCGCAGTTTAACGAAGACACGGGCTTCGTGGGCGCGGCCACAATCTCTCAGGTTCGACTATTTAATACGCATCCCACGGGCAAGGCGCTGCAGCGGGAGCGGTTGGCGGCGCTGATGGGCGACGGCGGCATCCAGGAATGCGGCTATGCGCAGAACTGCGTTGAGGTGTGCCCCAAAGATATTCCTTTGACCAAGTCCATTTCCGAGGTTGGCGGGCAGGTCATGCTGCAGGCGCTGGGTGACCTATTCCGGCGCTAATATTTGTCATTTCTTAGATTAGATGAGCATCTGAGGCGCGAACAGGCATCATCAGACCATGCAAGTCATAGTGTCCTAACCGTTAACGCGCGCAGCCTGGAAAACCTCGATTGGCCCGCTGCCTGCGGCTAGGATGCTTGACTGGCGCGGCTTTCGGCTCAGGTAACCACGCAGTAACCACTCGGATCTTGCGCTGGGAGGGTACTCCAGTAACCACGGAGAAGCTGCCTGTGGTTGGACCACTTGACAGCATGGCTTACAATAGCGGTTCCGCGCCGAAGAGCTGCAAAAGCCCGCTGAACGCGGAGGACAAATTTTGAAACGATTCCCCAGTCTTCAACTCGCGAGCGCGATTTTCGTCGCTGTACTCTGCATGGGATTCTCGGGCACTGCATTTGCGGCGCACCGGGTGATCAAGCAGGCGCCGCGGAAGCATTTGCGCTGGCTGCGCTGGAATCCGATGTTCCGGCCCACGCATGAATCTCTGCTGATCCAAAACGCGGAAATCAACGAACTGGACCTGCCTCGCATTCAGAATGAAACCGAATTGGAGGCGCTGAAAGCCGACGGATCGTTGCTCCCGATCATCCCGACCGAGGCCCTGCGTATTGAGCCGAGTCTCGATCCTTCGCGCCGCTACTGCCGGCCGTGGACGCGCGATTTCGTTCAGGACCTGAGCCAGGTTTATTACCATCGCTTTCATGAACAGATTCAGTTGAACTCGGCGGTGCGGACCGTCGTGGTGCAGAAAAAGTTGCGCCGGCATAATCGCAATGCCGCACCGGCGGAAGGCGACGTTGCTTCTTCTCACCTGGCGGGCGTCACTATCGACTTGCAGCGGCGGGGGCTGACGAAAGAACAGATGCGCTGGATGGAAGATTATCTGTTCTACATGAAAGCGATTGGCCTGGTGGAACCTGAGGAAGAACGCCGGCATTGGTGCTTTCATATCATGGTGAGCCATCGGTATTCGGAGTGGCGCGAGACCCAGACGCTGGTGCCGTTGGAGAATCCGGATAACGAGCGGCCGCAGACTGAAGTCGCGCTGGAGAGCGCGACCAAGTAAGGTAGGTTTCAGAGTTTAAAAGTTTCAAGGTCTTCCCTTTCAGAGTAGTTCCTTCCTTCCAATTTCCGTTACGATTCTCTGCTTATGATTATTCTGATGGCGGGGCTGCCCGGCGCCGGCAAGACCACTTTGGCGCGTGAACTGGCGCGGCGCACTGGTGGGCGGGTGCTGGGCAAAGACGAAATTCGGCATGCCATTTTTGCGCCTGAGGAAATTGAATATTCCACCCGGCAGGATGACTTCTGCCTTCATCTGATGCTGGAAACTGCGGGGTATTTGTTGTCGCAGAATTCCGAGCGGATAATCTTTCTTGACGGGCGGCCGTTTTCGCGGCGATATCAGATCGAAAACGCCGTCGCGACGGCTGATTCCCTGCACCAGCCGTGGCGAATTGTCGAGTGCGTTTGTTCGGAAGAAACCGCACGGCGAAGGCTGGGGGCCGATGCGGCGGCGGGCGCTCATGTTGCCGGAAATCGCGACGTCCAACTCTATGCTCAGGTCAGGGCGCGGTTTGAAGAGATTCTGCACTCCAAGATCGTGATCGACACTGATCAGGCAATCGAGACCTGCGTGGATCGCGCGTTGGCTGCGATCGGCTGAGCGGCTTTGTCAGCAGCGTGGCTCTGCCTATACAATCAAAATCTTGCCCGTGGCTTCCGGGCCATTCACTATGAAAAAGCTCCTAATTCTTGCGGCGACTCTGTGCTCGCTCGCCACCGCGCAAACCACGCAGAAGACCTCCGACGGAAACCTGACCATCAGCCCCAAGGCGCGCCAGATTCAAGAGTCCGCAATCGTGATCGACACGCATGCGGATACGCCGCAGCGGTTTCTTGACGAAGGCTTCGACATCGGCTCGACCGATCCGAACGATGTAGGACATGTCAGTCTCGACAAAGCGAAGCGCGGAAATCTGGGCGCCGAATTTTTCTCCATTTGGGTCGATCCGGAGACGAACGAAGGCCATTTCGCCAGGCACACGTTCGATCTAATCGACTCCGTTTATGAGCAGGCGTCGCGGCATCCCGACCGGATGATGATGGCGTTTTCGACCGCCGATATTGAGCGCGCGCATTGCGAACACAAACTGGCTGCCTTGATGGGCATTGAGGGCGGCCACTCGATTGAAAACGACATACGCCTGCTGCGCGACTATTACCGCCTGGGCGTGCGCTACATGACGCTCTCGTGGTCGAACACGAACGAGTGGGCCGATTCGTCGGGCGACATCAACGACCAGACGGTGCAGCATCACAACGGCCTGACCGACTTCGGCAAAGAAGTTGTGGGCGAAATGAACCGGCTCGGGATGATGGTGGACATTTCGCACGTCGCCGATAAGACTTTTTGGGACACGATTGCCACGACGAAGGCTCCGGTGATTGCGTCGCATTCGTCGGCGCGGGCGCTGGTGAACGCGCCTCGCAACATGACCGACGACATGCTGCGGGCTGTGGCCAAGAATGGCGGCGTGGTGCAGGTGAACTTTTTCAGCGGATTCGACGACGAGAATTTCCGGAAAGCGCTCGAGGCGCAGAGGGCCGATCTGAAAGCCGCCACGCAGAAATTCATCGAACAACGCAAAGCCGAAGGCAAGACTGTGACCTACATCGAGCTCGACAAGTTGGAGCGGGAGTTGGTGGCGAAAATTCCGCGGCCTCCGCTGAAGTCGCTTATCGATCATATCGACCACATCGCAAAAGTTGCGGGAGCCGATCACGTGGGCCTGGGATCGGATTTCGACGGCGTGAGCGGGGCAACACCGCAGGGTATTGACTCGGCCGCGGATTTGCCGAAGATCACGCAAGCCCTGCTCGACCGCGGCTACAGCGCCGACGACATTAAGAAAATTCTTGGCGGCAACCTGATGCGCGTGTTTCGCGACGTGGAACGCGTGAGCCGTGAGATGCAGGCCGGAGCCAAGCCATAGCGTAATGCGATGTCGTACAATGCTGCGTTGCGCCTAATTCACATTTATTTTTCAGGAGCACTTATGCGGAAGATATTTCTGGTCTTCATGTGTTCGATCTTGGGGTTGATTCTGCTGTTCAGTTCTGCGCTGTTTGCCCAATCGTCCAGCACTCCAGCTAAACCAGCGGCGGCAAAGCCGACCGCCATCATCGATACGACTGCGGGGAAGCTTACCTGCACGCTGTTTCCCGATGTCGCTCCGATCGGGGTGGAGAACTTCATCGGGCTGGCCTCGGGAACGAAAGACTGGAAGAATCCGGTGAGCGGCGCCACTAAGCACGGCGTGCCGCTCTACGATGGCACGATCTTTCATCGCGTGATTCCGGGCTTCATGATTCAGGGCGGAGATCCTGCGGGCAACGGATCGGGCGATCCCGGCTACAAGTTCAAGAACGAGGTTTCCTCGGAGGTGGTGTTTGACAAGCCGGGACGGCTGGCTTACGCGAACGCGGGCCCTAATACGAATGGCTCGCAGTTCTTCGTCACCGAAGTGCCTGTTATGTATTTAAACGGCAACTATACGATTTTTGGCCAGTGCGACGATGCCAGCGTGGAGTTGGTGAAAAAGATTGCGCGCATGGCGCGCGATCCTAACGACAAGCCGTACAGTCCGGTGAAGATCAATCACATTACGATTGTGAGGGGTGGAGCGAAACCGGCGGCAGCGGCTCCGGCGAAGAAGCCGGCGGCCACGGCTCCAAAGGCGGCTCCCAGTTCGAATTAGCCTGGGGTTCAAGGCGCTCCCCAAAGCAGCGCCACAGCCGTCCTGGTTTTGTGAGCCAGCGACCGGCTACTAACAACCAACGACTAACAACCGACGACCGAATTCAGAAAGGACCCTATGACTCGTCAACCAGGAATGTACGCAACATTTGAAACCTCGGAGGGAACCATTGTCTGCCGGCTATTTGAAAAAGACGCGCCCAAGACCGTTGCCAACTTTGTGGATCTGGCCGAGGGCAAGCGCGAGTGGAAGCATCCCTCGACCGGAAAGAAATCGAACGACCGGTTGTACGACGGGACGATTTTTCATCGCGTGATTCCCGACTTCATGGTTCAGGGCGGAGACCCGCAGGGCACGGGCACCGGCGGTCCGGGATATCAGTTTGAAGATGAGACCAAAGGCTCGCCGCACAGGTTCGACAAGCCGGGCAAGCTGGCCATGGCGAATGCCGGTCCGAATACGAACGGATCGCAGTTTTTCATCACTGTGGTGGAAACAAGCTGGCTGACCGGCAAGCACACCATCTTCGGCGAAGTGGTCGAGGGTCAGGATGTGGTGGATAAGATCACGCGCCTGCCACGTGGCAGGAATGACAAGCCCAGCAAGGATGTGGTGTTGAAGAAGGTGACGGTGGAGAAGGTGTAGCGAATCACCGGTTGGCCAAGACTTTAATTCCAGGCGCGCCTATCAACTTCTTATCGCCCGTCACTAATGTCAGGTTGTAGACTTTCGCCGATGCGGCGAGCCAGCGATCTGCAGGATCGCTGTGTTCGAGTCCTAAAGATTCACTCTCGAACGCTACTTCGGTGGTCAGTGCCGCTTCGTGCAAGGCTAATTTTTCGATCATTCGCCGCGCCCAGCTTACCGGATCCTCGTTCAGGCGAATTCTTTGCTTTCTGCTTAACATCAATAGTTCCCACACGCTGACTGGCGAGATCCAAAGCTGGTTCTCCGGATCATCCAAGGCACGAGCCACGCGTCGTGCAAGACGCGTTGGTTCGAGAATGAGCCAAATCCAGATATGCGTGTCGAGCAGGAGATTCATCACCGCGCGGCGTCCCATTCGCTTTCAGGGCTGATGGAGCCTACGATGTCGCCGAGGATTTCTCCAGTCCCAATCCCGCAGCCCAGCCGCCGGCCCGATGGTTTTTTCGGCGGCTCGGGGACAAGTTGGGCGACAGGAGTACCGAAACGTGTCAAGCGGATAGGCTTGCGTGTCTTGCGGACCTCTTCGATCAGGCCCAGGCATTTTGCCTTGAATTCGGAGACGGCGATTTCCTTCATGGACAAATTGTACTATGGTCAATGACCATGGTCCAACCAGTTTTAGCGGACAGCCCAGTCGCAAGCAACGCGGTAATGGTGCCGATCACAAGGAACGAGCGAAGACGCACAATCTATACCCCGATCACGGCGCACAACTCCTTCACCGCCGCAGCGCTCTTATCCAGCCCCGCTTTTTCTTCTGCCGTCAGCTTGATCTCGATGATCTGCTCGATGCCCTTTGCGCCTAACTTTACTGGTACGCCGACGTAGAGTCCGTCGATGCCGTATTCGCCTTGCAGATAGGCGGCGCAGGGCAGGATTTTCTTTTTATCTTTCAGGATGGCTTCGACCATTTCGGTCGTGGCGGCCGATGGCGCGTAATAGGCCGAGCCGGTTTTGAGATACTTCACGATTTCGGCTCCGCCGTCGCGGGTGCGTTGGACGATGGCAGCCAGCCTTGTCGGTTCGATCAACTCGGTAATTGGGATGCCAGCGACCGTGGAATAACGTGGAAGGGGCACCATGGTGTCGCCGTGGCCGCCGAGAACGAACGCCGTTACGTTCTCCACGCTGACTTTCAATTCCTCGGCGATGAAGGCGCGGAAGCGGGCTGAATCGAGGACGCCAGCCATGCCGATGACGCGTTCGCGAGGGAATCCGCTGAGCTTGTATGCGGTCTGCGCCATGGCGTCGAGCGGATTCGAAACAATGATCAGAATGCAGTTCGGCGAATACTTCACCACCTCGCCGACCACCGCCTTCATGATGTTGTAGTTGGTATTGAGCAGATCGTCGCGGCTCATCCCCGGCTTGCGTGGAATGCCGGCGGTGATCACAACGATGTCGGAATTGGCGGTATCTTTGTAGTCGTTGGTGCCGCTGACGTAGGAGTCGCGTTTCTCGATGGGCATGGCCTCGAGCAGATCGAGTCCTTTGCCCTGCGGAACGCCTTCAATGATGTCGATCAGAACGACGTCGGCGAGTTCTTTAGAGGCGATCCAGTGAGCGGCCGTTGCGCCCACGTTGCCGGAACCGACGATGGTGACTTTTTTGCGCATGTATGAAAACCTCAAGATGAATTTAATAAATCGAGTTCCCAAATTGAGTAATTGGGAAATTCAGAAATTGGGAAATTCGAGAACCCTCCGCTCAAGCAAATGCCGAACCCACTGTTCAATTACTCAATTACCAAATTCCCCAATTACTCAATTTTCCAATTCCCCAATTGCCTTACACCAGCACGCCTGCGCCCATGTTCTCGATCATGAAGCCGGCGAACTCGCTGGTCTTGACTTTCGTCGCTCCGGGCATCAAGCGCTCGAAGTCGTACGTAACTTTCTTCTGCTCGATGGTGCGTTCCATACTCTGTTCGATCAGGTCGGCGGCTTCGTTCCAGCCCAGATGGCGGAACATCATGACGCCGGAGAGAATGACGGAGCCGGGATTGATGACGTCTTTGTCGGCGTACTTGGGCGCGGTGCCGTGCGTAGCTTCGAAGATGGCGTAGCCGTCGCCGATGTTGGCGCCGGGAGCGATGCCGAGTCCGCCCACCTGCGCGGCGGCGGCGTCGGAGATGTAGTCGCCGTTCAGATTGGGCGTCGCCAGCACTGAATATTCTTCCGGCCGGGTCACAATCTGCTGGAAGATCGAGTCGGCGATGCGGTCATTGATCATCAGTTGTTTCTTCCATGCGCCGTTGCCGTGCGTGGCGTAGATCGCATCGAGTACGGCTTTCACTTCCTTCTCGACGGAGGCGCGGAAAGCCGGTGGAGCGAATTCCATTCCGGGCTCAACCAGTTCGGCGTTCTGCGCGACTGACAGATTCGGGTTCTTGTCTTTGTTGTCGAGAATCCAGCTCTCGCGCTCGGTGATCACCTTGTCGCGGAATTCTTCCACGGCGATTTCGTATCCCCATTTGCGGAATGCGCCTTCGGTGAACTTCTGAATGTTGCCTTTGTGGACAAGCGTCACAGTCTTGAGTCCGTTGGCAAGGGCGTGCTGGATGGCCATGCGCACCAGGCGCTTGGTTCCGGTGATGGAGATAGGCTTGATGCCAACGCCGGAATCGAGACGAATCTGCTTCTTGCCGCCTTTCAGCATGTCTTTGTTGAGGAATTCAATGAGGCGCACGCAGTCGGCAGTTCCCTGCTCCCATTCGACGCCGGCGTATACGTCCTCGGTATTTTCGCGAAAGATGATCACGTTCATGCGCTCGGGATGCTTCACCGGCGAAGGCACACCGTTGTAATAGCGGACCGGGCGGACGCAGCCGTAGAGGTCGAGAATCTGGCGCAGCGCTACATTGAGCGAGCGGATTCCGCCACCGACCGGCGTGGTCAACGGGCCCTTGATGGCCACGCGAAATTCGCGGATGGCCTCGATGGTGTCGTCGGGCAGCCAGTTATCGAACTTGGCTTTGGCCTTCTCTCCGGCGAATACTTCATACCACGCGACGCGACGCTTACCGTTATAAGCTTTTTCTACCGCGGCGTTGAACACCCGCAACGATGCCTTCCAAATGTCGCGGCCCGTGCCGTCGCCTTCGATGAAGGGAATGATGGGATTGTCGGGGACATCGTACTTGCCATTCGCGTAACCGATCTTCTTGCCGTCTGCCGGTACTGCAACGCCGTTATAAGAGCCCGCCATAAAAGTGCCTCCGCCTAGCAGAAAACTTTCTGTCTGATTGGCAAACCCACCATTATAAAGAATCGACTTCGGCTCGGACGCAGATTCTTGATGGAATCTGCTACCACCTCCGCGTCCCGAAGGTCTTCCTCACGCCTACGCTCATATATCGGCCCCAGGGGCCGTTGGTTCCCAAATCTCCCGCGCCAACATTTCCGCTGCGAGCCCCCAGACGGTCGAAGAGAAAATGCTGGGTCACGCGAAACTCAAAGCCCTTATTGAGATAAATTCCTGCGCCCCAGGAATGCTCGATGCCGATCGCATCCGGCGACCACGTATAGAGCGTCTGCGGAATATTCTTGCCGAACAGGAACGTCGGCGCTCCCCACACCATGAACCGGCGCAGCGGTCCGCGGCCGAACGGGCGCACTTCCAGGGTTCCAGAGATCATGTAGCGGGCAAACATCGTGCAGGGATCGTTGATTCCACCGAGCTGGCTGGCGTTTCCGGCGCACAGGTTGGGATCGATTTCGTTATGCGGAGGCGCCAAATCGAACTGCGCCCACCCCCAAAGCATATCGCGGGGAAAAAACATGCGCTCGGTGCCGGCGGGCTGCTGCCACCCGGCTTGCTGAGGTTCACCGGCGTCATTTCCAACCAATGTCAGGGAAGAAGAATTCTGCGCGCCCGCCAATGAGATGCATACCGGAACAAGAAGAATCCACGCCCACTTTCGCATTTGGCCTCCGAATCAAGCTGTGTGTTGCAGGATCAAGACGACGTCGCGCCCTTATTCTGCAGAACGAGCAGAAAATCGAGGGCTGTTTAGACAGAGTGGAACATTGTAACGCGTGCGCCCGGGAGGAGTGACTCGGGCGGATGCGGTCGTCGTGGTGGACATTCTTTTCCCAGAAGTCAGCAAGTAATTGCGCAACTGGAGTCCGCTCGACGGAGTGGAGCGCATTGCTTCCAGAATTCATATCTCATACGAATTCTCCCATTCATAGTAATTTCCAGCGTGTGGGAATCCCCGAAACCCCTCTAAAACATAGGCTTATGGCTTTGGTTCGCAGATTGCACTTTCCCGTGCACTGGTCTCTCCGAGGAATAGCTATGCCGCAAGAGATTTCCGTCTCATATCAGGCAATCAAGAGCAAGGTGTATCGGCTGATCGATGCTCTGGTAGTAGGAGAAAAGAGCGAAGCCGAAGTGCAGGAATCGGTTCGGCGATGGTGGGCGCTGATCCACCCGGCGGACCGGCCGATCGCGCAGAAGTATTTGATGATGGTTTTGGGCCGGTCGAATTCTGCTTTATACGCGATGGGAGCCGAACTACTTTCCGTCAGCGGAGGCGAAGCAGAAGGTTCAGCGAACGAATCGGCACAAATGGCGCGACGCCTGCGCATTGTCGAGCGGCCTGCCAAGGAAAGCTCGGCGCGCCCTGCGGTTTACTAAGTCTGCTCTCCCGCCTTGGCTATTGATTCAGCGGGTTGAAGGTGAGAATACCCGCTTCCGTCAGAGAGCAAGCGCCCGCCGGATCCCAACGAACCACTTCCGCGCAGAAGGCGCGAACGCCTGTCCGATTAACCCCCGATCATGCTCTGTTTTGCAAAGCCATGTTTGCAACGCCATGACAAACGACTTCCGTCGCCTGTTGTAGAATTTGGTCTTCAGATTTGCTCTTCCAGATTTGCTCTCCAAGGAGCCGTGATATGAAATCTAAGTTTGGTCGTTTGAGCCGCGGTGCGCAGTTTACTTTTCTGACGGGAGTTTTGCTGATTATGGCGACGACATTGTATGCGGCATCGAGCTTGTATAGCTTTACTCTCAACTCCATCGACGGCAAACCGGCACCGCTGGCCGAGTACAAGGGCAAGGTGGTGCTGATCGTGAATGTGGCCAGCCAGTGCGGCTACACGCCTCAGTACAGCGCGCTGGAATCGATTTACGAGAAATATAAGGATCAGGGATTCGTCATCCTCGGCTTCCCGGCCAATAATTTCGGAGCGCAGGAACCCGGCACCAACGAGGAAATCAAAACCTTCTGCACGCGGAAATATAGCGTGACGTTCCCCATGTACGCCAAGATTTCGGTCAAGGGAGACGATCAGGCGCCGCTGTATTCGTATCTGACCAAAGAAACCGGTCCGGGAATTACGGGCGACATTAAGTGGAACTTCACCAAGTTTCTGGTGGATCGCAACGGCAAGGTCGTGCAGCGGTTTGAGCCGGCCGTAACGCCGGATTCGAAGGACGTGACGGCAGCGATTGAGAAGCAGTTGAAGTAGCCGCGGCTGCGAGCTTGTGGCCGTTCAAAAATCGCTGCTGGCGCCTCCGCCGCCTGAACTTCCCCCTCCGAAGCGGAAGTCGGCACTGCTGGTCTGCGGGCTTGGCGTTATGGATTGGGGTGATACGAGGCCCAATACAGCGGAGCTGGCGTTCACCCAGTGTTTGTCTTTTCCCGACAGGCGCGCGGCGGTAAAGCCATGGCGAACTCCGCCCTGGCCACGGGCCAGCCAGCGCCCCATGAAGACGGCGACCCCTGTTAACAAAATGCCAAGAAGCATGGGGTCCCAGGTATGCCGCTGCCAGCCGAGATAAGGTTTATTGCAGGCGAAGGTCAGGATGCCGATTATGGCGCCTACCGCGATGACGAAGCGGTCCTTCTGGCGCAGACCGCGTGCAAGTACGACGGGCGGCAGGCACCAGATCAGCACCCACGTGGTCCAGTAAAACGGCCGTGCGAATTCAGAGGCGCCCCGAGTGCCGCCGTCCCACCACCCCGCGGGCAATCTTAGCGACCAAAGCTGCAGATTGAGGGCCAGGTAGATGCCGAGCCAGAGCAACGCTTCAACCAGCGAATAGCCCTCATCAAGATAGTCGAAGCGGTGGCGGGAGCGTACCGCTGCTACTCCCGCGAGCGCGGCTGCATAGAACCCGACGACGATCACATGTTCCGCCGCGGGAGAATCGGTCCAGTAGCCTGGCAGAAAGACAGCGAAGATCATCGCGGCGACAAATGCATACGAGAATCCAAAGCGACGCCATATCCAGAGTGAAAACAGGGCGCCGGCGGCGGGAACAAGAAATTCGCCCGAAGAGTTAGAGTGACCCGTGAAAAACGTGGCCTCGATTCCCCCGCAGAGAAACCCAACTGAACAGACGGCCAGCGCTTCCTCAATGCCGTAACGGTAGAGCCGGGCTTGCGAAACGGCGACTTCGGCAGCCGCGTAGCAGACGGCAGCGAAGATCAGCAGGAAAAAGCCAATGGTTGCTTCCGACGGCCCCGAAAGAAAAACCGTGAAACAGAGCGCGACCGCGGCGACCACGCTGATCACGGTGAACAGGAATAAGACCAGCCGCAGGAAAATGTTGGTGGTGCGGAGCTCAGAGGGCGTTTCCTGTTGCAGGCGCCGGTACTGCTCCTCGGTGAGGAAGCCCTCGCCGGCCCAATCCTTCAGGAGATTGCGGGCGCGCAGAGTCTCTTCGCTGGATGCACTGTAAAGTCTCACGGCTGCCTTCCGAAGCGGCGTCCAATCTGGACCAGGGCAACGAGCATCGCGACTCCGGTCAAAACAAAATAGGTAAGGGCTGCGGTTGCGTCACGGACCTCACGCAGGAACATCCAGCTCACGCCTACGTAGCCATAGACGGCGGCATAAGCAACGAAGGCAAATTGCCGGCGCGCCAGGCCCCAGGCAAGAGACGCTCCACAAGCGATCAGCAGAGCGAGAAGCCATAGGCCGTAGCCCTGCCCTTCGAACACGCCAGAGAGTACTGCCCAAAACAGCATGTTGGCCACGATGTTCAGATAAGTGGCGAAGAAATGCGGCTTCAGGCCGCAACGCTGAAGAATCGTCCCGCCCACGCCAACCAGCAGGCAGTAGAGAAGGGCATATTGGCGATACGTCGCGTCCTGATGAGACGGCCAGTGCGAGATGGTCAGCCCGAACCATCCAGCGAGTGAGGACAAACTGAGCGACAGCACGAAACGATTGTCGAAACGATATGCCAGGAAGACAAACAGACCGGCGGTCGCCAGCAGATAGAAATCCCATTGTCCGGAGAGCACGTGGAAGCGGTTCTCGAGGTAACCGAGCTCTACGCACCAGACGAGGCTGCCGAGGTAAAGCACATAGTCGAAGAACGGACTCGGCGCAGGCGTTTCGGCGAAGGACCAGGCGGGCGCGCGGGAAAAGCAATACCAAGAACAAGCGGCCAGCAGAGTAGAGAGGATGGTCAGGACAAGGACGTCACCAATCTGCTTTGACCATGTACTGACCGTCCAGCCAAGTCCGGCAACGAACGCCAGCACACCCGCGTAAAGCAGAACGTTCAGCTCGAGAAACACGGAGAAGGGTTCTCCACGAGCCAGGCCTGCCAGACGGGCATGCTGCTCCGGCGATATTGCGCCCTGCTCCCTCCACTGCGCTAAACGGATGAGGATGGTCATGAACCTTCGCTCTACGGACCTGCAACCGCCGGTGACGGCTCAGAAGTGGATTCCTGTGCCACCGGTTCGGCCCACGAGCTACTCATCGTACCTTTCAAACGGGCTCACCGCTGCAAGAAAAGCGCGAGGCAGGTCCAGGGTCCGATCGGTTCACTTTCAGGCGCTAACCGTCCAGTTTTCAAGGGACAGATTGCGCACACGGCGGAACTCCCGCGTGTTGTTGGTCACGAGCGTCAAGCCGAGGGCACAGGCGTGAGCGGCGATGAAGAGATCATTGGCGCCGAGCACTGTGCCGAGTCGTTTTATGTCCGCGCGAATGCTCGCACAGTGGATCGCGGCATCATCGAGGAAATCCAGAACCTCGACGTAACGTAGAAATTCGCTTAGAGCTGCTTCATCCTGCTGGCGCCGCGGAGACTGTCTCGACGCCATAAAGCAGCTCGGACTTCGAGATTACGGAAATGCAGACATCGCCGACAGGGACTTTCTGCAGGCGCTTCAGAACCCGATCGCTGGAGCGCTTCATGATGTAGGAGCAGGTGTCCGTATCGAGCATGTAGCGCGGCATTACCTCTTGCGCTCCTGCACCGGCAGATCTTCCACGTTGTCCATGAAGGTGGGCGAGGCGACCGGCCCCTCAGCCAGATAGTCGGACCAATCCGCTGGCCGCGGCGACGGGATCAGGTCGCTGTCTTCCTTGCGGATGTTTTTGCGCTGAACTGGCATACATGGAGTATATGCACTCAGGGTTTTTCTGGGTGGGCGGGTACTCGTTGGTCCCCATTGACGAATGCATTTATCACCGTCCCCACCCGCAGGCTTGCATTAGGTCCGTACCAAAGGGCGGATTCCCATGTGAGGGCACCGCCCTTGCCTCCGTTGACTCGAGCTCCTCCCCGCAACGGAATCAGTATTCCTGACAGACTCTCTACATAGTCGAACTGGAGGCCGAGTTTTCCAGATTTGCCCAGAAGGCCGCTCTTAGACACAGATTCGACATGTCCAACCGCCTCCGCCCCAGTCTTCAACACGGTTTGAGAGCCAACAAGCAAGTCTTCCCGGACTTTGAAATGAATGGTCTGCTTGGGTTGGAGCTTTTGTCCTTGAAGATCGTCCATGAGCACTAGATGCACTGCCGTCCCGTCGGAAATCGCAATGCTGCCGCCCATGCCAGCCTCGGACGCCTGGGGCCGGCCAGGCGCCGGGACCGTTAAGGATACTAAGGCGATGGTCGCGACCGAAAACCACATTACTGCGCGCTCCCGCCGTCTTCTCATAGTCGCCTGTGTTACTGGACAGTGAAATCAAAGCCCTGCCCATAAATACCGTGAGGAAAATCAGCTGACCCAACCGAATATAAAATGTACTCGCCCTTCTTCATTTCCTTGACTGGCGTGATCTTAAACCGGCGCCCACCCTGCGGCACTACGGAAGTGTTAACTATTCTGTCGGCCCGAATTCCGACTTTTTCGCCAACTGTTCCGCCGATCGAACCCATTTCGATCTCTCTTCGGTCGCCCTTATCGTCCATCTCAACCACGATGTAATTGTCGATGTTTTCATTCGCTGGAAGCTCGACGTTTATGACCGGGTTCCTGGAAGCGATCACAGAAGCATGTTGGCCCTGCAAGTAGGCTTTGTTCTTTATCGACTTAATCCCCAGAGTCACAACGTGTCCGAGACGCCCACCTACTTTCTGTTCGCCGATCGTGCGTACTTCGACAGGGTTCCCGTCGATCGTAACCTTTGGAATTGTTAGCTGGGTTGACCCAATCATGGCAGCCACAACAGCATCCGACACCCCGGCCTTTTTCAAGTTAGCCAGATCATCATCAGAAAGACTGAACTTTGTGGGGCTAGCTTTAATCCTTGCGATAATCACATCGTTGCCAAGACCCTTCTGTGTCATCTCAATGATCCTGGCGTTGTCAACCTCAGATTCAAGACTCGATTGCGCAGAGGCCACTCCGGAGGATCCAACGAAGAGAAATGCAATGACACATACGAAAAGAGCAAACGAATCATTAGTGCGATCTCTGCTGATTTTCATATAGCCTCCCTTTCGACGGGACTCTTACATATCTGACCAGCACAGTAAATTGACCAAGTTCTAGATGTCGTAGTACATCTCAAACTCCCACGGATGCGGCCTCAGCCTTATCGCGTCTACTTCCTTCGAACGCTTGTAGTCCACATACGTCCGCAGCAGTTCTTCGGTGAATACGTCTCCCTGCAGCAAGAACTCGTGGTCGCGTTCGAGCGCGTCCAGCGCCTCTTCGAGTGAGCCGGGCATCGACGGTATGCTCGCCAGCTCTTCGGGATCGAGTTCGTAGATGTCTTTGTCCATGGGCAGGCCGGGGTCCATTTTGTGCGCGATGCCGTCGAGACCGGCCATCAGCATGGCGGCAAAGGCCATGTAGGGATTGCAGCTCGGGTCGGGCGGGCGGAATTCCACGCGCTTTGCCTTGGGATCGGCCGAATACATGGGAATGCGGCAGGCGGCCGAGCGGTTCCGCCTCGAATACGCCAGGTTTACCGGCGCTTCGAATCCGGGCACCAGACGCTTGTACGAATTCGTAGTCGGCGCAATGATCGCCGAAAGCGCCGGCCCATGCTTGATCAACCCGCCGATGTACCACAGGCAAAGCTGGGAGAGCCCGGAATATCCGTCGCCGGCAAACAGCGGAGCGCCATCTTTCCACAGAGATTGATGGGTGTGCATGCCGCTGCCGTTATCGCCGAAGATAGGTTTCGGCATGAATGTGACGGTCTTGCCGTTGCGGTTGGCGACGTTTTTCACGACATATTTGTAGAGCAGCATCTTGTCAGCCGAGCGCACCAGCGAATCGAACTTCAGGTCGATTTCCGTCTGCCCGCCGGTCGCCACTTCGTGATGATGACATTCCACGTCCATGCCGCAGGCTTGCAAGGTCAGCACCATTTCGCTGCGCAGGTCCTGATAATGGTCGGTGGGAGGCACGGGGAAATATCCTTCTCTAAAGCGCGGGCGATAGCCCAGATTGTTCTCCGGCCGGCCTGAGTTCCAGCGTCCTTCTTCGGCGTCGATGTAGTAGAAACCGCAGTTTTCCCGCTGATCGAAGTGCACGTTGTCGAAGATGAAGAACTCGGCCTCAGCGCCGAAATACGCGGTATCGGCCAGGCCGGTCGAGGTGAGATACAACTCGGCCTTGCGCGCAATGTAGCGCGGATCGCGGTCGTAGCGCTGCTTGGTGACGGGATCGACCACATCGCAGACCAGCACCAGCGTCGGCGCTTCGGTGAATGGGTCGAGGAGATGAGTGGCGGGATCGGGCTTGAGCAGCATGTCGCTTTCGTGAATGGCCGCCCACCCGCGAATCGAGGAGCCATCAATGCCGAATCCATCTTCGAACGAGGATTGTGTCAACTGGTCGATGGGATAGGAAACGTGATGCCACAGCCCCGGAATGTCGGTGAAGCGCAGATCCAAAATCTTGGCGTCATGCTGCCGGGCGAATTCAAGAACGGTTTTGGGATCGGACATGGAATATCCTTCGCGGTGAGTTCTGACAGCGCTTGGCAATCGCTCGCGTTGAGCAGGACGGAAGAGTCTAATGCCCGCTGACCGCGCAGGCAACACGATTGTTGTTATAGCCGGGATAGCGCGACTTTATACTGACTCGCGAAAGAGGCGTTCACAGAAGGGCGTTTCAGAAATTGGGCTTGGCCCGGAAGGGGTGCCCGGTGTCGGAAGCGATCATGACCGTAGTCGTTTCTTCCAGTACTGCGGTCTTCTGCTTCCGTGGGCAATGGCGAGGATTTGGATGTCCGCTTCTCTCTCGCGATAAATCACGGCATAAGGAAAGCGCTGTAGCACGAATCGGCGTGTTTTGAGTTCTCCGCGCGGCCAGCGTTCTGGCGTCTGCTGGATCAGTTCGGCCGCTCGGTCCAATTCAGCGGCAAAGTTTTGAGCTGCGGACTCGCTATGTTCGAGATACCAAGATACCGCGGATTTCGTTTCTTCCAGCGCAGCGGGATGGATATCCAGCGGCTTAGCGGCCATTGAGGATTGCAGCGATCTCACGACGCGCTTGCGCCCAAGGAACGGCCTTGACCTTGCCGCTGTCCAACTCTTCGATACGTTTTGCGATCTCCAGCCGCCACTCTTCCTCCGCTGAGGCGTCAACCTGGTCGTCGAGGCTGTCGAGCAGCGAACCGGCCAGGGCGGCGCGTCCTTCGGGAGGTAGAGTCAGCGCTTTTCTCAGCAGTTCAGACACTTCGCTGTCCATGCGCCTATTCTAACCCCGAGCCGCCGACACTGCACTACTCAGGCTGCTACAATCGGTCGCGGAACGGGGCGCACGCTGGCCACTAGCCCCTGACGACTGGCAACTGGCAGTTATGGATTTCGATCAGCTGGAAACATTCCTCGAAGTAGCGCGGCACGCGTCGTTTTCGCGCGCGGCGGAAAAGCGATTCCGCACGCAGCCCGCCATTTCGTCGCAAATTCGCGGGGTCGAGGAAGAAGTCGGGGCCAAGCTGTTCGACCGTTCCGGGGGCAAGGTTTCGCTTACGGCTGCGGGCAAGGCGTTCCTGAAGTACGTGGAGGAAACGCTGGCCACGCGCAAGGCCATGATGGTCTCCATTGCGGAAATGGAGCGGGTGCCGCGCGGAGAACTCATTGTGGGCGCCAATGAAGGCACCTGCCTGCACATCCTTCCCTACGTGTTTGCCGATTTCAAAAAGCAGTATCCCGACGTTTCGGTCAACATTAAGCGGGCCGATTACGCCAAGACGCTGGAATCGATTGTGGACAACTCCGTCGATTTTGGCGTGGTTTCCCTGCCGGTTACAGACAACCGCCTGACCGTGGTGCTCATCCATCGGGATGAGCTGATTCTGATTGCGCCGCCGAAGCATCCGCTGGGAAAAATGAAGTCCGCCACCATTGCCGATGCCAGCAAGTTTCCGTTGATCGTTCCGGTTGCCGGACACACGCGCGACGTAATTGAGGAGCTTTTTCACGAGCGCCGACTGAAGCCCAATATCTCAATGGAACTCGACTCCAGCGAACTGTTGAAGCGATTCGTGGCGGCCGATGTCGGCATTGGCTTCATTCCGCGGTCGAACGTGGAAGAGGATGTGCAGGCAAAGGTTCTGGCGGCGATTCCCATCGTCGACGTTCAGATCCGCCGCGATCTCGCCCTCGTCTTCCGCAAAGATAAAGCGCTCAGCCGCGCCGCACTTGCGTTCATCGACATCGCGGTGCATCACAAGTCCACGCAGGAATCGGTTAAGAGCCATAGCTAATGAGCAAGCTGATCCGCAGGCTGTTGGTTACGTTCCTGGTGGTCGCGGGTTCGGCAGGTTTTGCACAAACTACCGCGGGCCAGAAACCAATCTCATCTCTGCCGGTTTCCGAACGGCGGCTGATTTCCATCAAAGTGAAGGGCAATAAGCGCTTCTCCGAAGATGCGATCATCACCACCACCAGCCTGCTGATCGGGATGACCGTCAACGACGACGACTTCAAGAAAGCGGCGCAGCGGCTCGCCGAAGCCGGAATCCTGACCGACGTCGCCTACACCTACTCCTACTCTTCTGAGGGTATTAAGCTCGAACTGAATGTTACCGAGGCCGAGAAATTCGTGCCTGCGCGCTTCGAGGACTTTGTCTGGTTCACCGACGAGGAGCTACTCCACCGCATCAGGGAATCGGTGCCGCTGTTCACCGGAGAACTGCCGCTAACCGGGCACATGGCCGATCAAATCTCCGACGTGCTGCAGGCGATGCTGGTCGAAAACAGGATCCCCGGGAACGTGCAATATGAACGATCTGGCAAAGAGCCTGGGCCCGTGGATTCCATTCTCTACAAGGTGGAAGACGTCGCCATTGAGATTCGCAGCGTCGAGTTTACCGGCGCCGCGGACGCTGAGATTCCGGCGTTGAAGTCGGCCGCCCGGCGCGTCTTCGATACCGAATACTCCCGGACGGTCTTGAGCGCCCTGGTGCAGCACCAGCTTCTGCCGGTCTATTTCGCGCGCGGCTATTTGAAAGCCGCCATTGGCAATCCGCAGCCCAAGGTCGTGACCAAGCCATCCCCCGAAAGCGCCGACGGCCCGCGCAATCTCACTGTGGTCGATGTCTTCTTCGCCGTGACTCCGGGGACACAGTACAAGCTGAAGGCGCTCGAATGGTCCGGCAACCATGCGCTCTCCACCGAGGAGTTGCAGAAGATGGTGCGCGCACCGCTTGGCGAACCGGCAAACACGGTGCGGCTCGGGGATAACCTGAAAGACCTGCAACAACTCTACGGATCGCGCGGATACGTCACGGCGGCGATCAAGTCCATCGCCGATTTCGACGAAGCCGCCGGCACGGTCGCCATTCGCCTGGAGGTGAAAGAAGGCTATGAGTATCACATGGGCGAACTGGAGTTTCGCGGCCTGGATAACAGTCTGATGGCGAAACTGCGCAGCGTCTGGAAGATTCGCCCCGGCGATGTATACGACTCCACCTACCTCAGCGAGTATCTACCTGCAGCCCACAAACTGCTTCCCGGGCGCTTCGACTGGGAGGTGTCCTCGCATGTGACGGCCAACGCGAAGGACAAGACCGTAGATGTCGATCTGATCTATACCGTGAAGGCGCCCAAATAGGTTTGGCGGAGGCGCAAGCCTCGTTCGGATTTTGGAACAAATTTCGGCTTCCGATCGCGGCCGGATCCTTCTTTGTTAGTCTGTCTCGGGCCGGAGGCTCCCGGTATTTCGTCCACTGGGGGAATTGTGAAATCGGCCTTGCGAAATCAAGAAAGACTGAATAAACTGTGCCGCAGGACTTGGGGTCCCGGCGCTTAGGCATCATCGAATCGCGGCGCGGGAATGTGCATGAAGCTGACCACAACCAGAAGTTACAGGCAGTTGCTGTGGGCGCTGGCCCTGGCGGCGACCCTGATCGCCTGCGGCCGGGCCAAGGCCGCCGGCAAGCAAACATTAACCGGCGAGGTGAGTGACGCCGCTTGCGGCGCTCGCCACACCATGATGCCCGGCCCTGCGGCCGAGTGTGCCCGCGCCTGCGTTAAAAACGGCGCCAAATATACGCTGATCGTAGCCGACAAAACTTATGTGCTAAATACTACCGATAGAGGTATACTCTCTCTGCTTGATCGGCAGGCGGGCAGCAACGTCACGGTCTCCGGCAACGTTAACGGGGTTGCCATTCAGGTTGAGACTGCGGTAGCGGCTCCATGATTTGAGCCGTGGGCGTTTTGCTGTGAAGTTTGCCCGGGCCCTCCCCCAATCGATCCGGGCATAGGGCGGGATGTGCGCCAGCGCATCCCGCCTCTCTCTTTGTCAGTTTCTCTCTTTGTCAATTTCGCCGGAACCTTGTAACCTTTCTTCGACCGGCGCATCTGTGTACCGAACGTTGCCGGCCCACAAGGTCCATCGTCAAGATCCAAAGGAGAATGATTCCATGAGTGCTCGCACCTGGAAGACCGCACTTCTGCTACTGACCGTTCTGCTGGCAGTGGCTCTGGTAGTTCCTTCCGCATTCGCGAAAGGCAATAGCTACACCGGAACCGTCAGCGATGCCATGTGTGGCGCCAAGCACATGGGCGATGCCGCCAGTTGCACCCGTGGCTGCGTCGGCAAGGGATCCAAGTATGCCCTGGTCGTCGGCGACAAAGTCTATACGCTCGACACCAGTGACAAAGCTGCGCTGGCCACGCTCGACAAACAGGCTGGCGCCAAAGTCACCGTCACCGGAACTGAGAAGGACAACACCATCACGGTAAGCTCGGTCAAAGCGGAGTAAGGCCTTACCACTCAAGCCTCACTGGCGGACGTGAGGTTGACCTCGTGCTACTATTTTCGCAGCGCTCAGGGCGCACCCGGTCCGCGGGAAGGACAGAAGTCCACCTGAATCCAACCATTCAGCTTCACGAACTGACTTTCTGCCCAGCACATGCGGACCTCGGGCTCAGGAAAGGAAGTTCGCCATGCCGGTACGCCCGCTGCCTCCCGATCCCAGTCTGAACCATCTCAAGTATCAAGCCAAAGATCTGCTGAAGGCGAAAACCGCCCGCGATCCAGCCGCGGCTCAACTGATTCGTGAGTTTCACCCGCGCTTCGAGCGCGCCTCGGACGCCGAAATTTTCGGCGCTCAGTTTCGCCTGAGCGACGCCCAATTGACCATCGCTCGCGAGGCGGGATTCTCCAGTTGGACTCGCTTGAAACGCCATATCGAACGACCCACGCTCGCCGATCAACTCAACTTGCCGCATCATGAGCGAATCGAAGACCCTATATTTCGCCGCGCCGTCGATCTTCTCGACGCCGGAGACGTTTCCGGCCTGCGCGACCATCTTCGGCAGCATCCGAATCTAGCCAGGCAGCGCGTTCTATTCGAAGGCGGAAATTATTTTCGGAATCCGTCCCTGCTGGAGTTCATTGCCGAGAATCCCATCCGCCGCGGCTCGTCGTTCGCCAATATTGTCGATGTTGCCAAGGTGATTCTCGAGGCCGGCGCGGAACCGGCCGCGATCCACGAAACCCTCGGGCTGGTCGTGACGGGCAGGATCACGCGCGAATGCCAGGTGCAGCGTCCTCTCATCGACCTGCTGTGCGATCACGGAGCGGATCCCACGTCTGCGCTGCAGGCAGCCGCGGCACACGGAGAAATGGAAGCAGTGCAGGCCCTGCTTGCCCGTGGCGTGCGCATGAATCTCCCGATCGCTGCGGCCTTAGGCGGCCTTGAGGATGCACGGCGACTGCTGCCTGCCGCCGACAGCCTGGATCGCCACCTCGCGCTCGCCCTGTCGGCACAATTCGGTCACGTCGAGGTCGTGCGCCTCATGCTCGACGCGGGAGAAAATCCCGACCGTTATAACCCTCCCGGAGCCCATTCGCACTCCACCCCTCTCCATCAGGCTGCCTTTGCCGGTCACGTAGCGGTGGTTCACCTGCTCGTGGAACGCGGTGCGCGGCTCGACTTGAAAGACGTGATTTGGCACGGCACGCCCGCGGGATGTGCTCAGCATGCCGGCCGCACCGAACTGGCGGAGTATCTCGCCGGTCAACATGAAACCGGGCGACTCGCGGCTGACAAACCGAGATAACTTGCCGAACGCGAGATTTTTTCTCTCTTAACTGCAAATTCATGTTCCCTTTACGAAGCGTTGTGATAGATTGTGCCTTCTCTGTCACATTTGACCTCTGGAGGATCGCGAATTGGGTAAAGATATGGTTCCGAAACGGATGTTTTTCACCAAAGGGGTAGGAAAACATCGCGACCGGCTGACTTCTTTTGAGCTGGCGTTGCGCGATGCCGGCATCGCCTCGCAGAACCTGGTGCGGGTCTCCTCCATCTTTCCGCCAAACTGCAAGCTGCTGCCCCGCAAAGACGGCGTGACCTACCTGCATCCGGGCGAAGTCACTTTTGCCGTGGTCGCCGAGAATTCCACGCGTGAACCGCACCGCCTGCTGGCATCCTCCATCGGCGTGGCCATACCGTCGGACCGAAATGCATACGGATATCTGAGTGAGCACCACTCCTTCGGCGAAACCGAAGATGCCGCCGGTGAATACGCCGAGGAACTCGCCGCCGAAATGCTGGCGACGACCCTAAACGTGGAATTCGATCCCGACCGTTCCTGGGACGAGAAGAAACAGATCTATCGCCTGTCAAACAAGATTGTTCGCACGGCGAATGTGACGCAATCGGCAGTCGGCGACAAGCGCGGGTTGTGGACAACCGTAATCGCCTCGGCCGTGCTGATCTTTGATTAAAGGTGCGAACCCAGGCTGCCACCGGAACCGCTTCTGCTGGAATCGGCCGACGCGTTGGTCTATCATGTTTCCGATGTCAAGCCGCAATCGCACTCTTACCTTGGTCCTGATTCTCTTAGCTGCATGCACATGCGGTTACGCACAAACCTGGACGCTTGCCTGGAGTGACGAATTCAACGGCGCTGCAAACAGCCCGATCGACCCCAACAATTGGCAGTTTGACACCGGCATTCTGAACGTCAACAACGAGGCCGAGTATTACTGCGCGCCGGGCAGCTCAACGCTGCCTTGCGATCCGGCGAATCCCAACGCCTACATCGACGGCAATGGTCATCTCGTCATTCAGGCCATCGAGATCAACTCCAGCGTCGCGCCCTACAGCGGAAGCTGGACTTCGGCCCGGCTCAACACCGGCAACAACCTGCAGAGTTTTTCTTACGGGCGGCTGGAATCGAGTATGTCGCTGCCCATCGGCCCCGGCCTTTGGCCGGCATACTGGGCGCTGGGAACCAACATCACGACTGTGGGCTGGCCGAGTTGCGGCGAGACAGATTTCATGGAGAACGTTCCCGCCGCCAGCGGACTGGGACCGACCGAAATCCGGTCCACGCTGCACGGGGGCATCTCGTCCAGTAACTGCTACTGCGGCGGCAACGGGCTGGGACAGAGCTACGCTTTTCCCAGCAATGATCCCAACGGCCCGGATTAACCTCGTTTCACGCCTACGGCGCCATCTGGTCGGCCAACATGGTGCAGTTCTACGTGGACGATCCCACCAACGTGTTTTTCGTTCGCACCGCCAGCGATGTTCCGTCCGGCCAACCGTGGGAGTTCAATCACCCTTTCTTTCTGCTGCTGAATCTTGCCGTCGGCGGCACCGGCAGTTGGCCCGGCCCTCCGGACAACACCACACCCAATCCGGCGGTCATGAAAGTCGACTATGTCCGCTGGTATACGCCTTCGGCGATCGCGGGTCCAACCATGACGGCGCCCGCCATCAGCGTTGCAGCGGGCGCGACGGGCACGACGAGCCTGAGCTTGACGTCTACCGTGGGCGCTGGACGCGTCTATCTATCGTGCTCGACGAACGCCCCCGGCGCGACTTGCGCCGTGAATTCCAGCGATCCTTTGAACCAGTACACCGTCAACTTCAGCACCAGTGCGACTGCTACCGCAACCGTAAGCGTGACCGCGGCTGCGAATAAAACGGCGTTAGCGACCTTGGCCGGAAGCCCGGGCAAGCTTGGGATGGCATTTAATCTAGCGTGCCTGATTGCAATCGTATTAATGCGGTTCTCTCGAGGAGCGCGGTGCCGGGTGATCATGGGCACGGCAGCTTTGCTTGCCTTGGCCCTGATGGCCGCCTGCGGAGCATCTTCACCTTCGGGCGGAACCACCCCGCCCACGAATTACACAGTCACGGTGAGCGCTTACACGGTCAGCAACTCCACAGGAGTTGCCGACTCAACCCTGGCCATCCCGCTCACTCTGAACTAAGCAAGGGGCACCCGAAGGCTTGGCCGATCCCGAGGTACAATCCAAGTAAGCCGGAACCCAAATCCTCTTGCCAGATCGGCGCCGTTCTGCGAGGCTAGCAGCCATGCAAAATCGGGTATGTTTGCTGCTGACCTGCTGTTTCCTGCTCTCGGCTTTCTGTTTCGCTTCCGACGCTCGCCCGCGCACGTGCGCCAGCCTGCAACAACTGGCTTTGCCGAATTCGACGATCACGTTTGCCGGACCGGTCGCTGCGGGCATGTTCGTGCCTCCGAGCCTGCAGCCAGATCAGAAGGTGCCGCCGCTCTACAAATCCGCACCTGCCTTTTGCCGTGTCGCCGCCACGCTCACTCCAACCCCCGATTCCGACATCAAAGTCGAGATCTGGATGCCCACAAGCGGTTGGAACGGAAAGTTCCGCGGCCTCGGCAACGGCGGATTCGCCGGCTATATCAATTACACGGGCTTGGCGTCGGCGCTGACGCTGGGCTATGCCGCTGCCAGCACCGATACCGGGCATTCCACCGAAGGCGCCGACTGGGCGCTGGGACATTCGGAAAAGGTTGCAGATTATGGATACCGCGCAGTCCATCTGATGACCGTCGCAGCTCAGACGGTCACCACGGAGTTTTACGGCACCCCGCCCGCGCGTTCTTATTTCGCGAGTTGCTCCAACGGTGGCCGTCAGGCTCTCATGGAGGCCCAGCGCTTCCCCAAGGACTACGACGGCATCATCGCCGGCGCGCCCGCGAACTCGTGGGTGCCGGTGATCATCGGCGGCCTGAAGATCGTGCAGACGCTTGACGGAGCCGCCTACATTCCCCCGGCGAAGATCCCAGCCATCAGCCACGCCGTGCTCGCCGCGTGCGATGAACTCGACGGTGTGAAGGACGGCATTCTCAACGATCCCCGGCAATGCCACTTTGACCCAGCCACTCTGCTCTGCAAAGGCCAGGAATCAGATGCCTGCCTGACCGCTCCGCAGGTTGCTTCGCTCAAGCAGCTCTACTCCGGCACCCGAGACGAGGCGGGAAAGCAGATTGTCCCCGGCACGCTGCCCGGAGCCGAAGACGGCGACGGAGGCTGGAAGCCCTGGATCACCGGCGAGAGAGAGGGCAAAAGCGCCGCCACGTTTTTCGTGAGCGGATACTTCTCCAACATGGTCTACGGCCAGAAGGGCTGGGATTGGAAGCACGCAAATCTGGATGCCGCCATGAAGCTGGCATACGAAAAGACAGGCGATGTGATGGATGCGATGAGTCCCGATCTGCATCCGTTCTTGGCGCACGGCGGCAAGCTGATTCTGTATCACGGATGGAACGATCCAGCCATTCCGGCCCTCAGCACAGTGAACTACTATGACAGCGTGCTGTCGACCATCGGTAAGGAGAGCGCAGAAAAATCCCTTCGCCTTTACATGGTTCCCGGAATGCAGCACTGCGGCGGCGGTCCGGGAGCCACTTCATTCGGGCAAGGCGACGAGACCCGCCTGGACGATCCCGAACATGACGTTTTCACCGCGCTGGTGCAATGGGTAGAGGATGGCAAAGCTCCCGAGACTCTCATCGCAACCAGGCACAGCCCGGGGAAGGCCGAGGCCGAAATGACGCGCCCACTCTGCCCTTATCCCCAGTCTGCCAAGTACAAGGCCTCGGGCAATTCGAATGATGCTTCGTCGTTCAGTTGTACCGAAGGAAAATAGGCTCTTCGTCAGAACTCGACGTCTTTCCGATTAGCGATTAAGTCATTGAATTGATGAATCTTACCTGCCTATTTGGCATCAAATATTCTAGTACCTTAGTAACCAATGGCCCGAGTCAGATGTAATCTTCCGTTAACAGCTGCGGGTTATGATGGAGGTGGATCAAGAAAGGCTCAAAGCCGCTGGACCCAGGCCTCACAAGAGGGATCAAGGAGTAAGATTTGGATAGCGAAACACGCAGAAAGAAGCAACAGGAATTGATGGTGCAAATGGCCGAGCGCAAGGTGCGTTCGCGCGCTCAACAGCTTTATGAGTCGCGCGGCCAAAGGGAAGGGCAAGACTTGCAGGACTGGTTGCAGGCTGAGTCGGAAGTCCTTGGCAACAGTATCCTTGCTCCGCTCTACCGCCGTTTGCGCACAACTGAAAATCAGAAGCTGGAATATCCCACCCACCAGCCCGCCGGGCAGCCCACCTGCTCGGAAAGCGGCGCATAGTCTCACACAAATCTCAATAAGCCCCGGAGCTCTGTCCCAGTCGACAGTTCGCCGAGGTCTGCCAGGACTATCCGGCAGCCTGCCTTCCTGGACGCCTACAAACTGTAGGCAGTAACCGTCCAGGGATTGTATTCAGTTACGTAGAATATTCCGGTGTTGCGATTCACGGCGATGATCTCTGGCGTTTCGGTTGCCTTGACCGATCGCAGGGTCTGAAAAGTGGTCTCGCTAGCCTCATAGATCAAGCTCCGGGAGTAGTCGGAGATGACAACTGAGGAGCCAGGGACGAGGACCGCCACGCCAAAAGCACTCTGGAATGGAAGGGGACCACCCGTTATCGTACCTAGTAGTGTTCCTGTGGTCGCGTCGAGAACAAATACAACGCTACTAGCGGATTCGGAAAGTCCCACGGCAAAGATGCGATTGCTGGTCGCATCGTATGCGATCGACTGGCCTATGCCTAACGAAGCCACGTTAAAGCTGGCTGTAATGGTGTCGGTTTCGCCGTTCAACACGTAGATAGTGGCGCCGGTAGCGACGTAAACCAGGTTGCTCGCGGTATTGATGGCAATTCCCTGAGCAGGTTCGGTGTCGAACGTCAAGTTCGCGATGACTGTATTGGTTCTTCCGTCGATCTCGCTGATTTGGCCGGAGCCATAGTTCACCACGTATATCAGGTTGGTCCGCGAATTGACCGCCAGGGCCTGGGGACCATCCATCCCGCCGATGGTGGCGACAACCGTGTTCGTGCTTCCGTCGATTACAGAGACACTTCCTTCAATGTCGTTGGCGACATAAACCATGTTGGTGTTCAGGTTAACGTCGACAGAGCATGGACTGCTGCCCACCGGAATTGCGGCGACGACTGTGTTCGTGTACCCGTCGATGACGGAGACGCTGTTGCTGGCGTAACCAGAATTTGCCGTGTAGATAGTATTCGTCTTTGGATTTACGGCCACTCCAGTGGGAAATTCTCCCACTGCGATGTTGACTGCTGAACCAGCGAAAGCCACCCCGGTCAGACAGAGCGTAAGTGGCAATAGAATTCGGCGGAAAGACGAAATGGGGCTCACAATTTCCTCCTTGGGGGGAGAGCGCTACAGGTATCTCAATTCCTCCGTTCGCGCAATCAGGGTTTGTCCGTGATTGGGAAATGGTGGGCCCGTTTTAACGATTCCCAGCCTCAATCAGGGTCAGCGTTTCGTGGTGGCCTTTGCGGACTTGTTCGAACGTGTGCCTTTCTTGGCTTTATCCAGCCGTTCCATCACTGCCGCCACGATCAGCGGCAGGCCCACAGTCGCGTCCACGAACACCTCGCCAAACATCCCACCCTCCGACGGAGGAACGAACTTGCCCCAGGAAATCGCTTCACTGTAGGGACTGCCTGACAAGCCGCCCCAATAGACCGGCTCCGGACAAATGCGCAGGCCGTAGTGATAACGCTTCAGCGGTACGTTTTCTCCCAGGCGCCGGTGGCGCAGCTCGCAGAACGGACCAAATTGCTGCGACCAATTGCGGGGCACTCCCCCGCCGATGGTAAAGATTCCGAGCTTTTTCTGCCGCAGCAGGGTCGCGGCGAAGTGCTCCAGGTCTTCAAAAGGATCGAAGCGGATTTTGTGCCTTCCGGTGGATTCGCGCAGACGATTATTCAGCGCGGTATCGAGCCCCAGTTCGGAATCGCTGAACGCGGGCACAAAGACCGGCACACCCTTTTCATACGCCGACTTGAGAATTCCGCGCTGCCCTTGCGCATGCTTGGCCAAATACGCGCCAACGGCGTGATTCAGCTTGTAGGAACACATGATCTCGTTGTGGTCCCAGGCTTCGAGCACGGCTGACATGACTTCCTCGACATCGTCGAGATTCTGCTCCGGCTCCAGAGTGTCATAGACGCGGTTATAGCCTTGTTCGTAGAGTTCTTCGTCGGAAACTGCGGGATTGGCACGGAAATGCGCGCGGCCGGTCGCCTCGACCAGGCCGTGGCACATGAGCGCCCCGGTGGAAACAATGGCATTGACGATGCCTCGGTCGATCAGCTCCCCGATGATGAGTCCCTGCTTGGCCACGGTCATCGCGCCGGCAAGCGTCATCACAATGAAAGCGTCTTCATCGAGCGCCATGGCTTCCAAAACGTCGGCCGCTTCTCCCAATTGGCGACCGGTAAACGCGGTCTTGGACATGGCCCGCACCAGGCCGTCGATCGACGTAATCTTGCCCAGATCGAGCGGTTCCAGGGGAATCAGCCGGTCCTCGATGGGATTGTGCAGGTGCCGGTCGACCCCTTCGCCTCCGGCCTGGGTAGAATTCTTCGCACTGCCATGATTGCCGTGTTTCACGTCCAGCCTCCTGATAACCTCGAAAAGATACTCTACAGGAGCGGCGGGGTCGACGCCACGCATCTCGAAGATTGGTAGTGGTTCAGTTTGTTCAAACTGCACCACTACCCGAAGATTGCCGTATGCTTCCTGGTGGGTCTCTTATCGGATGTCATTCCGAACCGGCGCGCAGCGGCGGTGAGGAACCTGCTGTTTGCGTCGGCGTTCCGCGGAAAGCAGGTTCCTCACCGGGCCTCTGGCCCGGTTCGGAATGACATTGAACTGAAGTCCAAAGACCAAGGTAGAAAATCGAAGCTAAAAGCTAAGAGCTAAAGTTCCCTATGTCTGGCAAGCGTGCATTCGAAGAGCAGATTGCCGCCCTGGAAGCGCTGCGGCAGGCGCCGGCAGAGACACGCGTCGTGCCTCTGCGCAAGGCGCTCACGCATCGCAATAACTTTATTGCCGCCAAGGCCGCCGACCTGGTACGCGAATTTGGCCTGACCCAATTAGCGCCAGATCTCCTCAAAGCCTTCGACCATTTCCTGGAGAATCCTGAAAAGTCTGACCCGCAATGCTGGGCGAAAAATGCCATCAGCCGTGCCTTGGCCGCATTCGAGCATCAGGATGCCGACGTTTTTCTGCGAGGCATGCGCCACATCCAGATGGAGCCGGTCTGGGGCGGACAATCCGACACCGCGGGAACGTTGCGGGCCACCTGCGCCCTCGCGCTGGTGCAATGCCGCAGCCTCGGAGAAATGGAGGTTCTCCGGCATCTCGTTGATCTGGCCGGGGATTCCGACAAGACCGTCAGGGCCGAAGTGATGCGCGCCGTCGAGCAGATGAACTCATCCACCGCTTCCCTGCTGTTGCGCCTGAAGGCGCTTGTCGGCGATGCCGAACCGGAAGTTCTGGGCGCTTGCTTTGCGGGCATTCTGCAAATCGACGGCGTTAAGGCGATTCCGTGGGTTGCCCGCTTCCTGGGATCAGCCGACGACAAGGCCGCCGAAGCGGCGCTCGCCATTGCCGGCACTCATACGCCCGAAGCCTTCATTGCCCTTCAACAACGACTGGACCGTAGCCACGATCTGCGCAGTCTCGATCTAAAGAGTAACGACCCGTGGTTCCGCTCCGTTCTTCTTTCCGCCGTCGCTCTCACTCGTCAGGACGCGGCACACGAGTTCCTGATGAGCCTGGTCCAGACCGAATCCCGCGATGCCGAGCCCGCGATGGAAGCTCTTCTCCGCACCAGGCCGTCTGCAGAAGTCATCGAACGCATCGAAAAGCTGGTCTCCGGCAATCCCCGTCTGGTCCGGACTTTTGCCACATTGCGAAAGCAGCAATCCTGAGTGTGGCGCGGGCTCCCTCCCCTGGGCTGCGCATCTTCATGCCGATGTCATTCCGAACCGGGCCAAAGGCGCGGTGAGGAACCTGCTTTTCCGCGTGCAGGGATTGGCCTACGCGGGCGAGGGCGCTCGCGCCACGTAAAAGCAGGACCAACGCTACTTGACGATGGTGAGAGTCAGCGTTGTTTTTTTCGTCAGGCCTCCGCCCTTGCCGGTGATGGTCACGGTCTTGTTGCCGGCCGCGGCGGTGGAACCAACCTTGATCGTCATCGTCGAGGTCCCCGAGCCCGGCGCTGCGATCGGATTGGGGCTAAAGCTAACGGTCTGCTTCGTTCCCTGGCCTGAAGACGACAGCGTAACCGCGGAGTTGAAGCTGCCCGAGCCCGTCGTGGTCACCGTCACCGTTCCGCTCGAGCCTTGCGCGATCGTAATGGCCGTCGGAGAAACGCTGACAGTGAAGCTCGCAGTCGTCTTGGTTACGGTCAAAGTTACGGTCGTCGTGGCGGTGGTGGTTCCCGAGGTTCCGGTCACCGTAATCGTATGCTTCCCGGTTGCAACCGAGGCGCCGACTGTAAGGGTCATGGTCGAGGTTCCAGCCCCGGTGATGGAAGTCGGACCGAAACTCACCGTTACGCCGGAAGGCGCGCCGCTGGAGGTCAACGCGATTGAGCCGTTAAATTCGCCGGTCACGCTGCTGGTGATGGTGGATGTTCCTGAACTGCCTTGAGCGACCGAGACCGCACTCGGCGAAGCCGAAAGGCTGAATCCGGAACCCGCGCTCGCCAGCGCCGTAACCAGGTTGGTCCCGTTCGGGCTGCCCCATCCGGTCGCCAGATCATAGCCCACCGTCGCTGAGTAACCGTTGTTGCCGCTGCTGATGTCGTGAAAGTCTGTGTCGTAGCTCGAACTCAAGCCGATCGAATACAGGCCCGGGTTGATGAAGCCGAGCGCAGAACCTCCGCTCGCCACCGCCTGCTGGTTGACCAGAGCCATGAATCCGGCCCACATAGGCGCGGCAAAGCTGGTCCCGCCGTAGTAGTTGGCGGTGCAACTGCTCTGGTCGGCGCATACAAAGAACGTGAAGTTCGCATTGGCCGAAACGTCGGGACCGTTGCGATAGCTCTGCGAGCATTTCGCGCAGCCCGCCGCGGCGGCCACTTGCCAGGACGGAATCGGACGGTCATTCGGGGAAATGCCCCCGCCGCCATCGGACCATGCCGTTTCCGAAGCCCACGGCCCGCCCGCGCTGCCGGTGTTCAAATCCGTGCCGCCCACGCTGGTCAAGTACTCGCTATCGGCAGGCCAGGGATTTTGACTGCTGCTCCATTTGCCACTGTCCCCCGCCGCCGAGAACAAGTTCTGCCCCTGGGCCGCAAACTCCTCAAAATATGGATCGTCGGCGCTGGGATCGGCCGGCGTCCATCCCCATGAGCAGCTCAACTGAGCATTCAGTGGCTTGGCAGTCGCCATGGCATTGAAAATCGCTGTATCGCTCGATCCCACATACATCACCAGGCTCGACATGCCGGGGGCCATGCCGATCGCCTGGGTCATGTCGATCGTCTGTTCGGTGTCGTCGCAGAAGCCGCCCGCGGTATTGTAGGTACAACTGGTGCTCGTTCCGTCCGTCGACAATAGCGTGATCGGCACATTATTGGTCTGGCCCGCGTTGGTAAAATACGTGGTCAGGTCGGTAAGATCCGTTCCCGCATACTCCAGCAATCCGAGAGATTGACCACTGCCCGTCAGCGTTCCGCCATAATAGGCCGCGCGCATATCGCTGCCGCAGAAGGATTGTTGCGGGCACGATCCGGTGGTGGCGTTTGAACCTGCACCGGGGTCTTCGCGCTTCTTCAACATGGGCCGCGGAATCGAATAATTATCCAGCCCCGTGATATGCCACAACTGCAACCCGACATTCGGCGTAGGCTCGCGGTCGGGTGCGAAGAAAGTGCGGCTTTCCGTCGGATGCTGGTACACGCCCAGCGTAATATGAAGCGCCTGCTCGATGTTCGAGACCGATCCCCGCACATCGAGGTTCACGCGATTGCGGGAAGTGCTCACCACCCGCAGCCCATTACGCTCTACGAATCGAATGACCGCGTCGTAATCCTGCTGGGACGGACCAAATCTTGAGGTGAATTCCTCAACCGTAAGAAAGCGACGGTAGCTGGGGCTGGATGGATCGTAAAGTTCCTGCAGCAAACTCTGCAGCCCTTCCTGATCGCGCAGCGGCAACACGAACACAAGCTGCATGGACTGGGTAGCCGGCAGCCGCCCAACCATCCGCGCCTGTCCGTTTACGGTCACTTCGCGGACGTGATGGGTGGCGACCACGCTCTGAATTACATCCGACTGAGCGTGTGAAATCTCATTCAAAATCGAAACCATAGCGACCACAGTGAGCAGGGCTGGGCAGAGTCTTCGAAGCATAACTGTCTCCTTAAGTCGGGACTGGGTTTCCCTGTAGGCAACCGGATTGCGAGGAAGTGGCTTGCCAAAAAATCGCAATGATTGTACATCGGCCAGAGCGCGCCAAACACTATGAAAAGTTTTGCACGGTGCGCAGGAAAAAGCCCGCTGGATCCGACCTTGGACACAAAAAAGCCCGGGCCTGCTAAAGGCCCGGGCCGTTTCAAGCATTCCCTGCTAACTGATAGTGAGCGTAAACGTGGTGACGTTGGTGACGCCTCCGCCCGTGCCCGT
>Ga0302326_10001475_pt1 | contig 59833 bp, 55 predicted proteins | sample Palsa_T0_3_FD_202264 | JGI IMG/M metagenome (GOLD analysis project Ga0302326, IMG submission 202264) | Peat permafrost microbial communities from Stordalen Mire near Abisko, Sweden - Palsa_T0_3 | ecosystem: Environmental > Terrestrial > Soil > Palsa > Peat permafrost | place: Sweden: Abisko...
GCGCAAACGGGCGATCAGCCATCCAGGCGATTCTGAGCATACAGCAAACCAGCATGGCAGCTCTATCCAGGGCCGCCGCCTGAAAATCGTCGCGGCCCGCAAACAAATTCATGGATAGTAATACAATCTGTGCAGACTCGCATTCGTTCATCTCAAGCCATCCCCAAAAGAATAATCGAATCGGTTAGGGCGTGGGATGGCTGCTTGCGGTGTCTGCTGATATTATTGAAGCATGTCGACTCTGCTAAAGAGAAGGCGTTGGAAAAAGTCGGCGCCCTGCCCGAAGATGAGCAGGATGCTATTGCATCCCAGATCCTGGCGTCGCTCGCCGACGAAGACGCCTGGAAGAAACGCTTTGCCGGCGAGCGCGATATGATTCGCCGCATGGCACGGGAAGCCCTTGCGGAAGACGCCAAGGGTGAGACGCTGCCGTTGGACGATCTGCTTTGCTGAGTCCCGGACCACCAAGGGGTTCAGGCGTCTGTTTTTCGATCTGCCCGCGATGCCCAACGGGACGCACAGCGCGCCTATGGCCTCTTCCGGAGCAATCCGGCGCATCCCGGCTTGCAATTCCGCATCGTTTGGTACTGGATCGGCAATCACTCCGAATACGACCGTCTTGCCTGATGATTGGGTTAGCGTGGCGAAACCGCCCGCTCCGCTTTCCTAAACTGCGTGCAGTTGCCGATGTGATGGCTCAGCACCAGCACCAACGGGGCGGGTTGCTCGTGCGCATCCACTCCCAGAGGTTCCGCGCAGGCCTGCGAGGAATCGGGCATAGCGACGACGGCTTCGATGTCGTAATGCGAGCCGGGCCGCAAAGTGACAGTAGCTTTTCCATGCTCGTCCGCGCTAGCCATCGCAGGCGTCACGGAGTTTTCCCACATGTCGTCGTAAGCCAGGATCTCCGCGTGTGGGACCGCGTTGCCGTCGAACCCCAGGACCGTTACCTCAAGAGGGATTGCAGGCTGCGCCGAATCGGGCGGCAGGAAGAAGCGCAGGTTGTCGGCGGTTTCGCCCGCGTCGACAGTGATGACGGCGGCTCCCGATTCACGGTCCGAGCCCGGAAAGAACGCCCTGCGATAATAGGGTTTCCCGTCCGGCGGGGAAAAATCCATGTTGGCGGCGAAGACGTGCGACCCCGGGGCTAGCTTGCCAAAATCAAAGGCGCCGTCTGAGGCAGTCGTAGCATAGCTCGCTTGCCAGGTCCAAGGTTCGTGGGGCTGGGAGCCGGCCATCTTCATCGTCAGGTAAATACCGGCGGCGGGCGTGCCGTCGGAAAAATACACGTGTCCCCGAATGTGTCCATCCAGGCGGGTGCTCCAATCCACTTCCGCGCAGGCGCGGTTCGTGAGCGTCACTGTAGAGCTTGAGAAAGCCGCGTATCGCCGGGGCGCCACTGCGGAAACGTCGTATTTGCCCGGCGCGAGGCCTTCCACGCGAAAGTTGCCGTCCGCATCCGACGAAACGGTTTTCGATTCGGGACCCGTGACTGAGACGGGGACGCCTTCCAGGCTATCGGAATCGTAGCCGCCGAGTTCGTTCGGCCGCAGGCTCCGGATACGACCGAAGATGGAAACCTCGGGCGGAGCCTTGGGAAGAGCTTCGATCCACTGAATGTCGGCGTCGTCCGCCCGGCTGGTTACTTCGTGAGTACGGCTGCAGTGGCTGGTGCTGAGGTCGCCGTTCGTTGCGGCGGAGGCGTAGACCAGATAGTCGCGGCCCTCTGCGAATTCGTAGCCGCACGCAGAGCCTTGATCGTTTGTGTGGACGACCACCTGCTCACCCGGAGCGCCGCGATAGGATTTGGTCACATCGAAATGAACCAGGTACTGGCCCGGACCAATCAGGCTGACCTTCTTGCCGTCCACCGCAGTCTCTTCGGGCGGAGTGTCGTAGACGTGCTCGATGCGCACGACATGGCCCAGGAAGATCAGGGAAGTGTTCCAGTAAACGGAACAGACGGGCGTCGGCCCAACACAACTGCATGCCAGGCCGGGGCATGCGCCCAGCAGGCTGAATATGACGAAGGTGGCAGTCCTCCGCATCCTTGTAGCTCCGACGTGCGCGAATGTCGCCGGGTTACGAGCGGCCCCTTACACCCACACCTTCTGCACCGGCGCCACGCCCTCCTTGCAGAGATCGCAATGCGCGGCGTCGGCATAGTAGCTGGCATTGAGCCTGGCCAGATAGTAAAGCGGCAACTGGCCGAAATCGCGCGTGCGGGGGGTGGGCTGATAGATGATGACAGCCAGCCCCACCACGCGCGCGCCGCGCGATTCGAGCAGCTCCTGCATCTCGCGCAGCTTGCCGCCTGAGCGCAGAATATCGTCCACCAGCACCACCTGTTCGCCGGGGTGCTGCTCCAGGAACTGGCGGAAGCGCATCGGCTGAGCGTCGTCTTCGCGCTCCGCCCAGTACACCTGGCGGGCGCGCAAGGCTTCGCAGACGCCGAACGCCACCGGCAAGCCGGCGTTGGCCGGCGCGACAATCGAAAGCTCCGGGATGATGGCGCGGATCTCCGCGTTTTCGCGCAGCCGGCGGCTCAACCCCACGCTCAGCATGCGGGCGTGCTGGTAGTAGCGCATGGCCAGCGGAACCTGCAGGTACTCGTTGGAGTGCAGGCCGTTGGGGTATTCAAAATGGCCGTCGCGCAGCGCGCCGGTATCGCGCAGAACGCGGACGACTTCGTCTTGTGTAGGTAACAGGTGCATGTACTTCCTCGCCTTCTGACTCCTGACTCCTGACTTCTGTCTCCTGACTTCTTAGTTCGCCCCGTGCCCGCTAAGTACCCGCGGAATCGTGCGCAGGATGATCTTCCAATCGAGCCCCAGCGACCAGTTATCAATGTACTGCATATCCATGCGCATCCAGGTCTCGAAGTCCAGATTGTCGCGGCCGCTCACCGCCCACAGACAGGTAAGCCCGGGGCGCATGCGCAGCCGGCGGCGCTGCCAGGTCTGATACTGCTCGACCTCGTCGGGAACGGCGGGCCGCGGTCCCACCAGCGACATATCGCCTTTGAGCACGTTCCAAAGCTGCGGCCACTCGTCGATCGAGAATTTGCGCAGATAGCGGCCCAGCTTTGTTAATCGGGGATCTTCCGGGATCTTCATGGCCGTCTTGCGGGTGCTCAGGTGCATGACGTCGGCCTTCATCTGCTCAGCCCCGGCGCACATGGACCGGAACTTGTAGAACAGAAACCGGCGGCCGTTCAGTCCGCAGCGGACCTGTTTGAAGATAGCGGGTCCGGCGGAAGTCAGCCGCACCAGCACTGCTACGGCGATCATCAAGGGCAGCAGCACCACCAGTCCCGCGGCGGCGATCACCACGTCGGTGGCGCGCTTCACCAGCAACCGGATCTCATCGTGCGGGGCGGCCGAGAAGGTCAGTAGCGGCGTGAATCCGAGGCGCTCCAGATAGACTTCGCTATTGACGTGCGGAAAGAAATCCACCGCCACGCGCGTGCGCACGCCCTCCTCGTCGCAGAGCAGGAAGACCTCTTCCAGTTGCGCGAGTGTTTCGCTGCCCACGGAAAAGATGATCTCATCGATCACGCGATCACGGAGCAGTTGCGGCAGATCGTCAATCGGGTAGACCTTATAAGTGGACGCCAGGCGGATCTCGCCGGGCGCGGTGTCCGGCTCCGGCGCCAGAAAACCGGTGAGACGGATGCCGTAGTGCGCGGAGTCTTCCAGCGCCTCGCCCAGCTTGCGTGCGCGCTCGCCGGTGCCGGCCACCATCACGAAATGCGGGCCGCCGAATTCGCGCCGGATGGCGCCTGCCATGCGGCCCGAAAAAAGGCGGAACAAAAACAGCAGCACCCACGCGTAGACCATGAACAGGGCCAGGAAGGGGCGGCTCAGGTCCAGGCGCAGCGCGAACTCAAACAAGATCAGCGCCACCGCGCCGTACACGCATTGCCGGAACGAGTCGCGCAGGATCACGCGCGGGTCGCCGGCATCCAGCCGGTCGTAGACGCCCAGCCACAGGCCGATGAGCATCCACACACCGACGGTGAAGCCCAGCACCAGGGCCCTGGTGGGCCCCACGATGTAGAAGATGCGTCCCAGGTGCAGCAGGCTGCGCGTCCGGTAGGCGGCCTCGAATGCCAGGGCGGTGAGCAGGATGTCGGACAACCCGAATAGAAACCGGGCTTTGCGGCGCTGGCGACTGAACATCCGCATGCCAGCATAGCATGTGGGGCGGGCGTCCACGCCTGCGGCGGGTCTCCAGGCCCGCCCTCCGCCCTTCCGCGTCCGCCGCGGACGTTCCCCAATCTGGTAACTTCGAGAGATAGAACATGCGGGCGCATCGCTATCTTGTCTTTCTCCTGCCGCTGCTACTGCCGGCGCAAAGCCTCCAAGAATTTGAAAAAAAAGTTACAGAGTTTACGCTCGCCAATGGCCTGCACTTCATCGTCGTGGAGCGGCATGAAGCGCCCGTGGTGTCCTTCCACACTTACGTGAACGCCGGGTCGGTGGACGACCCATCGGGCTCGACCGGCATCGCGCATATGTTCGAGCACATGGCGTTCAAGGGCACCGAAAGCATCGGCAGCAAGAATTGGCCCGAGGAAAAGAGAGCCATCGACCAGGTGGAGGCGGTTTACGACCGGCTCGACGCCGAGCGCAACAAAGGCCTCAAAGCGGATCCCCACAAGGTCGCGGCGCTGGAGGCGGAGATGAAAGCCGCCGAGGAAAAGGCCAACTCGTTTGTCGAGCCGAATCTCTACCCGCGCATCATCGAGCAGAATGGCGGCGAGGGTATGAATGCCCAGACCTCGCCCGACTCGACTGAATATTTCTACAGCCTGCCATCCAATCGGATGGAGTTATGGTTCCTGCTGGAGTCGCAGCGGTTCATCCAGCCCGTATTCCGCGAGTTTTATAAGGAGCGCGACGTGGTGATGGAGGAGTACCGCATGCGCGTGGAGTCCGAGCCGCAGGGCAAGCTCCTGCAAACCTTCCTGGCCACGGCTTTTTCGGCGTTCCCGTACCGCATCATGGGCACGGGCTGGCCCAGCGATGTGGCGCATCTGCGGCGGGCCGACGCCTGGCGCTTTTTCCATGAGTATTACGTTCCGGGCAATATTACGCTGGGGATCGTGGGCGACGCGAATCCGGGCGAGGCGCGCCGCCTGGCGGAGAAATATTTCGGCCCCATGCAGGCGCGTCCGCTGCCGCCGCTGCTGCACACCGCGGAGCTTCCCCAGGAAGGCCCCAAGCAGGCCGAAGTGGAGTCGCCCAGCCAGCCGCTGCTGGTCGTGGGTTATAAGCGGCCGGATGAATACAGCAAGGAAGATCCTGTGTTCGACGTGATCGGCGGCATCCTTTCCAGCGGCCGGACCGGGCTGCTTTACAAGGAGCTGGTGCGCGACAAACAGATCGCGCTCGAGGCGGATGCGGAGGACACCTTTCCCGGCGGCAAGTATCCGAATCTGTTTTTGTTTTTCCTGGCGCCCGCCGCTGGACACACTACGGCCGAAAATGAAAAGGCGTTCTATGAAGTGCTGGAGAAATTCAAGTCGCATGAGGTGGACGGCGTGACGCTGGCGCGGGTGAAGACCAAGACCCGTGCGGATCTGATCCGGCGCTTGGATAGCAATCCTGGGCTGGCCGGTTTACTGACCGCTTATCATGCCATCTACGGCGATTGGCGGAAGTTGTTTACTTCGCTGGATGAGTTGGACCGGATTACCGCCGGCGACGTCCAGCGCGTGGCCAAAGAATGCTTCGTACCCGAAAAACGCACGGCGGCTTACTTGATCGCCCCCAAGCAGGCGGCGGGTGGCGGACAATGAGGCCCATCGCGCAATGCCGCATACTGCGGAATTTGTGGGGCAGACCCCCTGGTCTGCGCGTGTCCCCCTGGACCCGCTCTTTTGCTCGAAAAATCAGGATCTTCGCCGGTCGCAACAGGCCGACGAGGGCGTCGGCCGCGGTCCAGGGGGACCGCCCCACGATTAATGCGGCGTGCGCCACGCTTTTCATAGTCGCCGCGGCATTCGGGCAAACCAACATTGGGCCGGCGGCCATCCCGAACACTCCGGCCGCCTACAGAGACCTGAAGTTTCCGCCGCTGAAACAGATCCCCATCCCCAAGGTGGAGACTTACACCCTCCCGAACGGGATGAAGCTCTACTTACTCGAAGATCACGAGTTGCCGACCATCAGCGGAACGGTGCGCGTGCGCACAGGTAACCTGCTCGAATCCGCCGATAAAGTCGGCCTCGCTTCGATTACCGGCACGGTGATGCGTTCGGGCGGCACGCAAAGCAAGACCGGCGACCAGCTCGACGAAGAGTTGGAGAACATCGCCGCCTCGGTCGAGAGCGATATCGGCGAATCCAGCGGCTCGGTTTCCTTTTCCGCCCTGAAAGAGAATACGGACGAAGTGTTGGGCATCTTCAAGGACGTGCTCACGCAACCCGAGTTCCGCCAGGATAAGATCGATCTGGCCAAGTCGGAAATGCGCAGCGGCATCGCCCGCCGGAACGACGATGCGCACGGTATCGCGGACCGGGAATTCGCCGACATCGTCTATGGCAAGGATACGCCCTATGGCTGGCAGATCGAATATGCCACGCTCGACCACATCGCGCGCGCCGACATCGTCGCGTTTTACCGGCGTTACTTCTTCCCGGCCAATATGCTGATGGCGGTGTGGGGCGATTTCTCCACCGCCGAAATGCAAGCGAAACTGGCCAAGCTTTTTGGCGATTGGAACTACGAGCAGCCCAAAGTGCCGCCGTTCCCGCCGGTCCGCGAGAAAGCTCAACCCGGCATCTATCTGGCGAAGAAAGACGATGTCACTCAGACCTTCTTCATCGAAGGCCACTTGGGCGGACAGCTCGACGATAAGGATTTTCCGGCGCTGGAAGTGATGGGCGATATCCTGGGCGGCGGTTTCCAGAGCCGCCTGGTGCAGCGCGTGCGCACGCAACTCGGGCTGGCATACGATATCTCGGCGGATTGGGGCGCGCACTACGACCATCCCGGCCTGTTCGAGATTGAAGGCAGCACCAAATCCGCGTCTACCGCCGACACCCTGAAAGCCATCCAGGAGCAGATTGAGCGCATCCGTTCGAGCCAGGTCACCGCCGATGAATTGGAGACCGCGCGGCAATCGGCGTTGAATGGACTGGTGTTCGCCTTCGACACCAAGACGAAAACTCTCAGCCGCCTGCTCAACTACGAGTATTTCGGCTATCCGAAAGACTTCATCGACCGCTATCAGAAAGGCCTGCAGGCGGTCACCCGGGCGGACGTGCTGCGCGAGGCGCGCGCGCGCGTGCATCCGGCCGATCTCACTATTGTGGCGGTGGGCAAGACCGGCGAATTTGGGAAGTCTCTCGCCACGCTGGGTCTGCCGGTCTCGTCCATTGACTTAAGCATTCCCGGCTCCAATGCGCCCGAATCCAAGCCGGATACCGCGCCGGCGTCCGGCCCCGAAGATGCCGCGAAGGCCACCCAGCTTCTGCAGCGCGCGCAACAGGCCGTCGGCGGCGCGGAGAAGCTGGCCGCCGTGAAGGATATGTTGGAAGTAGCGGATCTGCACATGGACGCATCGTCCGGCGGCGTTACCCTGAAGCGCACGGATCGATGGCTGGCGCCGTCCGAACTCCGCGAGGATACCCAATTGCCTTTCGGGACCGTCTCGATTTATGGAGACGGCAAGACTGGGTGGATAGCGAGTCCGCAAGGCCAGGAGCCGCTGCCGCCGGCGCAGGTGAAGCCGGTGCAGGATAAGCTGCTGCGGCTGTTCTTTCGCATGCTGCTGAGCGATCGCCTGCCTGGCCGCACGGTGAACTGGATGGGCAAGGGCGCGCTGGAGATTTCGGACGGGCAGGGCAGTTCAGTGCGGCTCTTTGTCGATGAGAAGACCGGGATGCCCACAAAGGTTGAGTACGGTTCCGCGGCCATGAACGGTCCCCCCTCCACCATCGACGAAATCTATGACGGCTTCGCGGAAGTGGACGGCATCAAAATTCCCAATCGCATAAGCATCATTCAGAACGGGCGCAAATACGCGGATGTCCTGGTCGAATCCATCCAGCTCAACACCGGATTGAAATCGGCGGATCTGAGCAAAAAGCCATGAGCAAGAAGCCATGAGAACACTATGGGCGGCGCTGCTGGTGGCCGGGATGGCCGGCTGGGGAGCGCGGGCCGAAACCAGCCTGCAGAGGGGCAAGCGCGTCGTGGACGAAGCCGTGGCGGCCCTGGGCGGCCAGGCTTTTCTCAACATGCGGAACCGCGTGGAAACCGGGCGGATCTTCAGCTCTTACAACGACAAGGTGTCCGGCATGGCGGTGGACGCTCTATACACGACATATCTACCGCGGCCCGATCCACCCGAACCCGGATTCCTGGGTGTGCGCGTGCGCGATGCGCGCGGCAGGAAACCGGAGGACATCGTCCTCAAGAAACAAGACGACATCATCCTGTATACGGATGGAGCCGGCTACGAGGTTACGTTCCGCGGAGCGCGCCCTCTGTCCGACGCGATCGTCAACCAATTCAAGATCGCCACGCTGCACAACATCTTCTATATCCTGCGCCAGCGCCTCGGCGAGCCGGGGCTGGTGATCGACTCGCGCGGCTCCGATTTCTTCGACAACCGGCCCGTGGAAATCGTCGATATTACGGACACTAACAACGACACGGTCACCGTATACTTCGACCAGATGACCAAGCTCCCCGCGCGGCAGCTTTACTACCGGCGAGATCCGATCGACAATTCGAAGCTGGAGGAAGCGAGTCTGTTCAATAAGTACCGCGACGTGGGCGGCGGCGTGATGTGGCCGTTCACCATCCGCAGCGACCGCAACGGCGAAAAAGTCTTGGAGAGGTACTTGGAGAGCGTGGAAATCAATCTAGACTTGAAAGACAGCATGTTCAGGCTGGCGCCGGATTTGAAGATTTTGAAGAAAGAGAAGTAGGCAAAGAGGCAACGTTATGGAAGATACGGTGATCCGTCCCACCCTGAAGTTCATCAAGCTCGGATACGCGGCGGTGTTGCTGTTGATTGTGGCCGGCGTGATTGGCTTCAGCATGATTTCGCAGGACAGCGAGTGGAAGAGCCGGCCCTGGATTATGGCCGTGCCCGCGGTGTTGCTGATCTGGCCCATCCGCCGGCACATGGCCCGGCAGTTCACCAAGGCCACCATCGCGGGCGACAAACTGCGATACGAGGTGGGCGCGCTGAGTAAGTCCACGCGCAACATCTCGCTGCCAAAGGTGCAGGACGCGCGCGTGGACCAATCGGTGACCCAGCGGATGTTCGGCGTTGGCAACCTTTCCATCGAGACTGCCGGCGAGACCAGCCGCCTGACGATCCGAAACGTGGACCGGCCGCAGCAGGTCGCGGATGAAATTCTGGCCGCGTCGCACAACACCGGGGGCAAGGGTCAGGGCGTATGAGCGGCAAGCTTGCGGGCGCCCTAGCGGGAAAAGTCGCGCTGATCACCGGCGCTAACCGCGGCCTGGGCAAAGCCATGGCGCTAGCGCTGGCCGGCGAAGGCGCCAACATCGCGCTGGTGGCGCGCGATCGCGAGGCGTTGCAGAAGACCGCCGAAGAGGTGTGGCGCACGGGCAGCGGCGCGCAAGTGTTTCAAGCCGATGTAACCAGCGAGGAGCAGGTGCTGCGCCTTGAAAAGGAAGTAGCCGAGGCGTTCGGGCGCGTTCAAATCCTGGTGAACAACGCCGGCATCAACATCCGCAAGCAACTCATCGAATTCACGCTGGACGAGTGGCGCCGCGTCGTGGATACCAGCCTGACCAGCACCTTCCTGATGTGCCGCGCATTTGTGCCGCACATGCAAGGCAGCGGCTACGGGCGCGTGATTAACCTGGCCTCCATCATGGCGCATGTATCCATGCCGGGCCGCTCCGCCTATTCGGCCAGCAAGAGCGCCATTCTGGGCCTGACGCGCGCGCTGGCGCTGGAGCTGGCGCCGGAAGGCATCACGGTGAACGCCATCAGCCCCGGCCCCTTCGCCACCGAAATGAATACGCCGTTGATCGAGAATGCGGAGCTGAATGCGCAGTTCGTCGCCAAAATCCCGCTGGGCCGCTGGGGCCGCGTGGAGGAAGTGGGCCAGTTGGCCGTGTACCTCTGCTCGCCGGACGCCGGGTTTATTACGGGAACGGACGTGCTGGTGGATGGGGGATGGTGTGCGGGGTAGTGCGACACGGAGACGCGGCGACACAGCGACGCGGCGACACGGCGACACGGCGATCCGCTTTCGTAGACTATGGCAAACATTCGGAGTTATAGGGAGTTGGATGTTTACCAAACCGCGTTCGATGGTGCCATGCGGCTCTTTCAACTGACGAAGCAGTTTCCGGTCGAGGAGCGGTATTCAATGGTGGACCAGATGCGGCGATCCTCGCGGTCAGTCTGTGCCAACATTGGCGAAGCATGGCGCAAACGGCGGTACAAGGCTCATTTTGTCGGTAAACTGAGCGATGCCGAGAGTGAAGCCTCGGAGACACAAGTGTGGCTGGAGTTTGCTCTCCACTGCGGGTACCTGAACAAGGTTCAATTTGACGAACTGGACGACATTTATGATAAGGTTATTGCGCAGCTTGTTCGCATGCTCTCAGCGCCGGAACAGTGGACGATACGGTGAGGTTGGAGTCGCCGCGTCGGAGCGCGTGGTCGCCGTGTCGCCGCGTCGCCGCGTCGCCGTGTCGGCTGTTTTGTTTGCCCTTCTCCTAACCGCCTGCCATGCCACCCAGCGCAAGACCATAGCCGTCATCCCCAAAGCCACCGCGCACCTCTTCTGGGTGACGGTGCATGCGGGCGCAGTGGCCGCGGGCAAGGACTTGAACGTGGACGTGGTTTGGAACGGCCCCTCCTCGGAGACCGACTACGCGCGCCAGGTGCAAATCGTCGATTCCATGATCGCGCGGCAGGTGGATGGCCTGGTGGTCGCGGCGCAGGACCGCACCACGCTGAACGCCTCGCTCGACCGAGCGGCCGCCGCCCACATACCGGTCACTATCTTCGACTCGGGCGTGGATTCCACAAACTATATGACTTACATCGCGACCAATAACTTCCAGGGCGGACAGATGGCCGCGCACAAACTGGCGGCGCTGCTGAATGGCAAGGGCAAGGTCGCTATGCTGATGAACGCCCCCGGCAGTAAGTCCACGCTGGATCGCGAATCCGGCTTCGAAGACGTCTTACAGAAAGAGTTTCCCGGCATGCATATCGTGGCGCGCCAGTTTTCCATGTCCGACCGCGCGAAGGCCATGGCGGTGGCGGAAAACTTTCTGACGGCCCAGCCGGATTTGGACGGCATGTTTGCCTCCTCCGAGCCCAGTTCGGTGGGCGCGGCGCTGGCGTTGAAATCGCGCGGACTGGCGGGGAAGGTCAAGCTGGTGGCGTTCGATGCCAGCGACGATCTGGTACAGGATCTGAAGGACGGCTCCATCGACGCGCTGGTCGCGCAGGACCCTTTCAAAATGGGCTATGAAGCGGTCAAGACACTGGTGGATAAGTTGAAGGGCGGCAATCCGCCGAAGGTGATCGACCTTAGTGCGACTGTTGTGACTAAGGGCGATTTGGAGAAGCCCGAGATTAAGGCGCTGTTGTTCCCGGATGTGAAGAAGTATTTGAATTAGGCGCCGTGCGGCGAACTCAGCGATAGGCCTCCGAGCGGTGCTTAACGGCGAGAATTTCTATGCTATCGCTATGATCGTGGAAGCGAATGCGGTAAACGCCCAGGCGTAAGCGAAACTCCGGCGGTTCGATGCCCTGAAGACGTTTGACGGCGCCTTCCTCAGTCTCAACGAACCGTGCCAGCCCGTGCAGGATGCGCTTCGCGGTTTGTTGATCGATGCCGCGAATATCAGCCCTGGCCGGGCCAGTCCAGGCAATCTTCTTGGCCATCGTTTACTGGTCCGCGCCGCTGTGTTCCGGCGGGAAAGGCGTGCGGCCCATTTTCCCAAAGTCATCCATGGTAAGGCCAAATTCGGCCAGCACCTCCTCATGCGGAATGGGCTTGTTGTGCTTCGACCACTCGTGAGCCTCGGCAACCGTGGATTCTTCCGCCGCGCTGATCTCTTCATCCTCCATAGGCGAGTTGGCGCCGGCTTGGGACACAGGATCGAGCATAGTCTCCAGCAACCCCCGCACGGCGCTCAATTGCTCGGGCCGCAGGCGATCGAGGTAGGCGTGGGCCCGCTGACGTTCCTGAACGAGGTCGAGAGCCATATCTTTACTTTAGCAGCCGCCGGTTTCGATGGGTGTCGTGGCGGACCTGGTACGCGGTAACCCTCAGGCGGAACCGTTCGGAATTGTTTGCTGATGAATGCTCCTTTGAGGCTACACGGAAAGAGCCTAGACGCGAAGAGGTGTTTGAATTAAAGTGACCAGAATACTTTGGGTGTACCTTGCAATGTGTGTCGCCGGGATGGAGGGCGAGGAAGCCAAGCTGTATCTGCAATCGGGCCATTCTGGCGGGATCAATTCAGTGGCCTTCTCGCCTGACGGGCGGTGGGCAGAGCCGCGCAGTCATATCGGGTGGTGCTGGATGCATGCGCCGCCGGAGGTACCCGCGAACCGCTCAGACGGCCTGCTTGACCCGGCGAGCGATGCCTTTATCGAGCAGGGCCATGTCTTTTAGCGCCGTCTCGGCCCACTCGATCTCTGTCACTCCAACTCTAGCCGCCGCATGGCTTCCTCATGTGGGATGCCTCTGCCGCCGTTGCGCTGCAGCCACGCGCGGGCTTCCGCCACTGCCTGCTTTTCATTTTCCGTCTCCGGTTCGTCGTCCATGGGTGCGTTGCGCAGAGCCGCGCCTACGGGATTGACGATCGTTTCCAACAGTCCGACCAAGGCCGAGAGTTGCGTCTCGGGCAGGCGGTCTATCAGATGGTGAGCGTTCTGGCGCGCATCGGTCATCGTGAGCCTTGAGCCTCGATACTATTATAGGCCAACGCTCAACCGCCGGCTCACAAGAGGTCCCGGCGTCCCCGTGTCGTCTCGTCGGGTCCCGCCAAACCGGGCCCCGCAAAACCGCCCGCCGCCGCCCCTCCGCCGTGGTATGCTAATAGCTCCCAAATGGCGCAGAACAGGCCCCTCCCGCGCATCTGCATAGCGCTGGGTTTTCCGGATACGGAGCGGTTGTTGGAGCACGCGCGGCGGGAAGCCGAAGCGGGCGAATCGTTTCTGGAGTTCCGCTTGGATTATCTGGAACACCCCGAGCGCGGCGCGCAAGCCATTCACGGGTTCCTCGAACAATATCCGGACTGCATCGTGCTGGCCACCTGCCGCCGGCACCAGAACCGCGGCAAATTCAACGGCAGCATCGACGAAGAAATGCGCGTGCTGGATGTGGCTGTCACGGCCGGCGCGCAGGCCGTGGACGTGGAGATCGAGAGCGCCGAGGCGGCCGCCGCCAAGCTCAGCCTGTTCCGCGGGCGCGCGCGCCTGATCGTCTCCTATCACAATTACGAAGCCACGCCGCAGCTCGATACGCTGCTCAACCGCATGACGCGCATCCCGGCCGATGGATACAAGGTGGTCACCACGGCGCGCAAGCCCTCCGACTACGGGCGGGTGCTGGCGCTGGCCAAGGCCCACCCGCGAACGCCGCTGATCGTGCTGGCCATGGGTGAGCTGGGCTTTCCCAGCCGCGTGCTCTCGGGCGCTTTTGGCGGCATGTACACCTACGCCGCTCCCACCGCCACGCAGGGTACCGCGGCGGGACAGGTTTGCGCGCGGCAGTTGCGGCACGTCTATCGCGTGGACAAGCTGTCGCGCTCGACTAAGATCTACGGAGTGGTCGCCGACCCGGTGCGCCACTCGATTTCTCCGGCGGTGCACAACCGCGCCTTCCAATACCGGCGCATGGAGGCGGTCTATTTGCCCTTCCTGGTAGCGCCCGCGCAGATGCGCGATTTCTTCACGCTGGCCGAAAGGCTGCCGGTGGCGGGCTTCAGCGTGACCATTCCGCATAAGCAGAAGATCCTGCGCTATCTGGATATCGTGGATCCGCTGGCGCGCCGCATCGGCGCGGTGAACACCGTGTGGCGCAAAGCCGGCAAATGGCGCGGCGCCAACACAGACGCGGCCGGCGTCACCATACCGCTGGCGCATCAGATGCGCCTGCACAACGCTTCGGTGCTGATCGTAGGAAACGGCGGCGCGGCGCGCAGCGCGGCCTGCGCGCTCTCGGATGCCGGCGCGCGCATCGCGCTGGTGGGCCGCAACGCCGACCGCGTGCGTTCGCTGGCCAAGGTCTGCGGGGCCGAGCCGTTGCTCGCCGAACAGCTCACCGAGCGCTATTTCGACGTGGTGGTGCACGCCACGCCGCTGGGCATGTACCCGCACGTCGGCGAGTGCTTTTTCAACGGACGTATTCCCGCCGACGTCGTTTTCGACATGGTTTACAATCCGCTCGAAACGGAGCTGACGCGGCGCGCCCGCGACCAGGGCAAGACCGTGATCCGCGGCATGCAGATGTTCGTCGAGCAAGCGGTGCGGCAATTCGAAACCTGGACCGGCGAGCAGGCGCCGCGCTCCGTGATGGAGAAGGCGGCTCTGGAGGCGCTAAGTTGCACGACATGAAAAACCAAATGACCCGCCGGCAACTGGCCGGCGCGATGCTGGCTACTGCGGCGGCCGCGCAGGCGCCGCCATCGTCCACACCGGCGGTGCCATCTACGCCGGCCGCCGAGTTGCAGGCCGCGCACGAACAGAACCAGCGCACGGCCGAGGCGCTGGCCAAGGTGCAGGTCCCCATGGAGGCCGAGCCGGCCTTCCACTTCACCGCGTGAGGCGCCATGGCGGAACTGGGCAGCGATATCTTCTTCGCGGGCATCGCCGAGTTGAGCCGCATGGTGCGCGCGAAAGAGGCGACGGCGGTGGAACTGGCGCGCGCGTTTGGCAAGCGTCTGGAATCGCTCGGTCCGCGCTACAATGCGCTGGCGCTGCCCCTCACCGAGCGGGCCATCCGCCAGGCGAAAGCGGTGGATGCCGAGATCAAGCGTGGGCGGCTCCGCGGCCCGCTGCAAGGCATCCCGTACGGCGCTAAGGATCTGCTAAGCGTGGCCGGACAAATTACCGCGTGGGGCGCGCGCCCCTACGCCGCGCAGGTCTTCGACTACGACGCCTCCGTAATTCAGAAACTGGAGAGCGCGGGCGCGCCGCTGGTGGGCAAGCTGGCCATGGTGGAACTGGCCGGCGGGCCGGGCTACCGCTATGCCGCGGCATCGCTGACTGGGCCGGGCCGGAACCCTTGGGATACTAGCCGCTGGTCCGGCGGATCGTCGAGCGGCTCGGCCATCGCGGTGGCCGCCGGCCTGGTCCCGTTCGCCATCGGTTCGGAGACGTCGGGTTCCATCCTCACTCCGGCGGCTTTTTGCGGGGTGACCGCGCTGCGGCCCACCTACGGCCTGGTGAGCCGCTACGGCGCGATGCCGCTCTCCTGGACCCTGGATAAGCTGGGGCCGTTCTGCCGTTCCGCCGAAGACTGCGGCCTGGTGCTGGAGACCATCGCCGGGGGCGACCGGCACGATCCGGGATCGGCCGGCAAGAGCTTTTATTACACTCCGCAGTACGCGCGCAAGATGAGCGAGCTGCGCATCGGCTTCGCGCCGGCGGATTTCAGCGAGTGGCCGGAGGAAACCGCGCGCCCGGCATTTCAACAGGCTTTGGAGGCGATACGCGGCCTGGGCGCCACCCTGGTGGAAACCAAGCTGCCCGATTTTCCGTATGGCGCGCTGATCGGCGCCATCATTTCCGTGGACGCGGCGTCGGTGTTCGAGCCATTGATCGCCAGCGGCCAGGTGGAGCAGTTGGCGGACCAGAAACAGATCGCCGGATTGAAAGCCGGGCTGGAGATTTCCGCCAACGTCTACCTGAAAGCCATGCGGGTGCGCAGGCTGGCGCAAGAGGCGATGCGCAAGCTCTTCAGCGACGTGGATGTGCTGCTCGCGCCGGCCCGCCTGGGTCCCGCGCCGAAAATCGACGAGCCCTTGGACCATCGTCCGGATCGCCCCAGGCCGAAGGATGCCGGCCTTACGGCTCTGATTCCGGCGGGTAATCTGGCGGGCATGCCGGCGCTCGCGCTGCCCTGCGGATTCGCGGGCAATTTGCCCGTCGGCCTGCAACTTGCCGGCGCGCCATTCACGGAGAATACGCTGCTGGCGGTGGGCAAGGAGTTCCAAAGCCGCACGGACTGGCATAAACGCAAGCCTCCCGGCGCAGCATAAGCGCAGTTCATGCTATCATGCGGTTGGAAGGCACGACTATGGCGGTCCAGGTGAAGATGATCGGTTCGAGCGGCCAGATCTCGCTCGGCAAGGAAAATGCAGGCCGTCCGGTTACGGTGGAAGAGATCGAACGGGGAGTGTGGCTGATCAAATCGGCGCAAGTCATCCCGGAGAACGAAATGTGGCTCCATTCACCCGAAGTGCGCGATACTCTGAACCGGGCGATCGCGTGGGCCGAGAAGCATCCGCCCACGGAATCCGACCTAAATCTGCTCGAACGCAAGATCGGAAGAAAGCGGTGAGGTTCCTTGGGTGAGGCCGTGTGGCGCGAATATTGCTGGATCTGAGTAATCCTGTATTTCAGGCGGATTGGTTCGCGCTGGAACGCGAAGCGGCACTGGCTGTGCTCACGGCTCTAAAGAAACTGCATAAGATGGAGTGGGAACAGCTTTATAGGGACCGCGGCCTGCACTGGGAAGCTCTCCTTTCGCGAAAAGGCCCGGCAGGGCAGCGAATTTACAGCCTGCGCATTACCCTGCGCGTTCGCGCCGTCGCCTTTCGCGAAGGCGACTTTCTGCGCCTCCTCTCCATTCACCCCGATCACGAGTCGGCGTACCAATGAACCTGCGGAACAGGCCAGGAGTCCTGTCCTACGCGCGGTTGATCAGGCTGGCTACGTAGCCGGCACCGAAGCCATTGTCGATGTTGACCACAGCCACATTGCTGGCGCAGCTTGTGAGCATCCCCAGCAAGGCGGCCAGGCCGTGAAAGCTGGCGCCGTAGCCAATGCTGGTGGGCACCGCGATCACCGGGCATGAAACCATGCCGCCGACGACGCTGGGCAGCGCGCCTTCCATGCCGGCGCACACCACCACCACACGCGCTTCGGTCAAGCGCGCCTCCTGGCTCAGCAGGCGATGTATGCCGGCCACCCCCACATCGTGGATGGCGTCCACCTGGTTGCCCATGACTTCGGCGGTGACTTGCGCTTCTTCCGCCACCGGGATGTCGCTGGTGCCGGCGCACACCACGGCGATCTTGCCCTTGCCGCGCACGGCCTTGTCGCGCCAGAAGCGGATGGCGCCTGAAAGCGGAAAATACTCGGCCGATTCGAAGCGCGCCTGCACGCGCGCGGCGGTCTCCGCGTCCGCGCGGGTGATGAGCACGTTGCGCGCGTTTTCGAGCAGACTTGCCGCGATAGCTATAATCTGCTCCGGCGTTTTGCCTTTGCCGAAGATCACCTCGGGCATGCCGTGGCGGAGCGCGCGATGATGGTCCACCTTGGCGAAGCCCAGGTCTTCGAAAGGCATGTGGCGGAGGCGGTGCAGCGCGCTGTCCACATCCACCGCGCCCGCGCGCACCTGTTCGAACAATTGCCGAAGCTGCTCTTCGTCCATAGGGCCAGAATAGCAGCCAACTGACAGGCCCGGAGGCCTGTCCTACGGTCAGAAAATGAACTTCATGCCCAGTTGCAGGATGCGCGGGTTATGCGCGCCGGCCGCGCGCAGGAAGCCGTTGTTGGCGTAGCAGCTCGGATCGCCCGCCGAAAAGTCCGCGCTGGCCAGGCCGAAGCAACTGGTTCCGCCGTTGACGCCGTTCCATTGCGTGTGGTTAAAGACGTTGTAGGCCTCCGCGCGGAACTCGAGGGCGCGCGCTTCGTTGAATGCGAAGTGCTTGAACAAGCCCATGTCGAAGTTTGTGCGGCTCGGGTTGTTCAACGAATCCCGCCCCGCCGTGCCAAAGCTGAGACCTTGCGGAGCGGCGAAAGCCCCCGGATTGAACAACAGCGGCCCATACACGCCGGCGGGGCTGGGAGTCACATTGGGAATCGCTTTGGGATTTCCGATTTGGTCGAGGTAGGATCCGGTTCCGATACCGTTCCCGACGCCGGCGTTATATAAGCCATCCGTCACGCTGAACGGCGTGCCGGTCTGAAACGTGGTGATCCCGGAAATCTCCCAACCGCCGAGCAGAGTGTGGGCCAAGCCTTTGTTGGTGAAGATCGGCAGGTCGTAGATATAGCCGACGTTCAAGATCTGGCGCTGGTCGAAACTCGAACTGGAGCGGGTCAAGGCAAAATTGTACGCATCCACGAAACTCCCGTCGTAACGGTCCGACGAATCGTCCAGGGCGTGACTCCAGGTATACGCCACGTCGAGGCTCAGCCGGCCCACGTGACGGTGGACCGAGGCTTGGAGTGCGTTGTAGATCGAGTTGGCCTGCGGCTGGAGGGAGGTGATGTCACCGTACCCTTGATAAGGGCGGTAGAAATCCGGATCGCTGCCGCACGCCACGTTGAACTGGTTAAGGGCTGCGCCCGTGGGCGACACTCCGTTCACCGTGCCGTTGGCGCAATCGCCCGCTATCGATGTGCCGTTCGGCAGCGTCGCGGGGGGCTGGATAGCCTGCCCCGCGGGATAAGGATTCTGCGACGGAGAAATGGGGTAGAGTTGATTGATGTCGCTCTGCAGCGAGAGATGCGTGCCCTTGCTGCCCACATATGCCACGCTGAGCACCGTTTCCTTCATGAGCTCGCGTTGGACATTCACGTTCCATTGCTGCACGTAAGGCCAGATGGCCTGCGTGGGAATCGCCGTAACCCCCAGCGGGAAGGCCACGCCGGCGCCGCCGATGTTCGTGTAGCCGGAGATGTTGTATTGCGTGGAGCTCAGCACTAAAGGAGCGCTGCCTTCCAGCGACTCCGTATTTCCTTCGTTGCCGTTGGTGTGCTCGTAGAATATGCCATAGCCGCCGCGAATGGACGTTTTGCCGTTTCCGAACGGATCGAAGGCGAAGCCGATACGGGGCGCCGGATTGAATAAGTGGCCTTTCATGCAACCCGCCGGGACGCCGTTCACGCCGCACTGCACGATTCCGTCATAGGGGTTCCCAGTGCCTGGGATGATGGCGCCTTGCTGACCGGTGACCGAGCCATCGATATCGAGTTGAGGCGCATCGGAAAGCTTGTATGCAGAGGGTTCGAAGTTATACGCCTGATGGTACTTCTCGCGGTAGGTTCCGAACATGCTCATGCGCAGGCCCAGGTTCAGGGTGAGCCTCTTGGTGATATGCCAATCGTCCTGGAAATAAGGCTCCACGATTTTGTACCGGTTGTAGTACTTGGTTTTGAGATTGGCCTGATAGAAGCTCGCGATCTGGCCGGTGAGCATGTCCGCGAATGCATTGCCCGTGCTGATGGCCGTATCGGTGTTGTCGAAGCCCAGGATCCCTTGTATGTAGGGGCTATTCTCCTCGTTCTTTTCGGCCGCTACGACATAAGCGCCGAAATACAGGTTATGGCCCCCAATGATTTTGGTCAATTGGTCCTTGTAGGTATAGGTCGGATTGGCGTTATTCCAGGGGAAGTAGCCGGTATCGAGCGCGAAGCCGCCGGTATCGTAGTTGATGCCGCCGGCGACGCCAACGGCGGGCATCAGTCCGCCGAATCCGTTGTTGTACAGGCCGGTCATGGTAAAGTCGGACGGGCGCGCGGTGGGGCCGATGGCATCCAGGAAAATGTGATCCGTGGTATAGCTGAACGTGAATTCGTTCAGCAGAGTGGGCGATACGTTCGCCGTCAGATTGGCCACCAGGCTCACGCCGGGACCCACGAAGTTGGTCTGCACGGTGGGAAATGAAGCGCCGTTGCCCCACTCGGGTGTCGGCTCGGTCTGGCTCCAGGAATCGTGAATGAAGCGGAAGAACATGCGCAGCTTGTCGTTGAAGTTCTCATCGATACGGCCCAGTTCCTGATGCCAGTGAGTGGGCAGAGCGGGCGCGGCACTGTAGATATTGTTGGGCAGGTTGGGGAGCGGCAGCAGCGCCAGCAGATCCTTGGCATTGGGATCGACCGGAACGGTGTTGTTCGGATAAGGCATTCCCGTCGCGGGGTTCATGGGACAATCGGCCATGCTTCCTCCGGGCTCGGGACAAACGTCGGAGAAATTCCCCTGGCGCTCCTGCGCGGAGGGAACCTGCCCGGTGAAAATTCCGGCGGGCACAATTTCGCGGCGGACTTCTTCGGAAAAGAAGAAGAACGTCTTCTGTTTCGAGGTGTTGTAGACATGCGGAATGAACACCGGACCGCCGATGGTGCCGCCGAAGTCGTTTTTCTTGTACTCGGGCACCAGGGGCGCAGTGTATGAGAAGAAGTTGCGGGCATTGAAGTCGTCGTTGCGGAGGAATTCGAACAGGTCTCCATGGAAATCCTTGGTGCCCGATTTGGTCACCGTCTCGACGGTTCCCGATCCGTTTCTGCCATACTGCGCGCCGTAGTTGGATGTCAGCACCTTCACCTCGGCGATGGCATCCACGCTGGGGTAAACATTCAACGTGTCGTTGCTTCCGTTGTCCATCATGTCGCCGCCATCCACCTCCCAGTTGTTGTATTCGACGCGGCCGCCATTGACGCTATAGGACACGTTGCCGGCGACGCCGACCACGCCTTCATCCTGCCCGGTCTGGTTGCTGACGCCGGGGACCAGGGTGATCAGTTGCGTGAAATTGCGGCCGTTGAGCACGAGCTGGCTGATCTCTTTTTCGGTGACCACACCGGAGATCTCCGAGGATTGGGTTTCCACCTGGGCGACGCCGGCTCCCTCCACGCTAATTTCGCTGGTAATCTGTCCGACCTCCAGGCTGGCGTCGACGCGGGCCTTTTCGCCAACGGGCAGAACGATGCCAGTGGACTCGAAGGCCTTGAAGCCGCTGGCGGTGACCTTGAGGTTGTAGGTGGACCCGGGCAGGCCCGCCACCAGGTAGTCGCCGCCTCCGTTGGTAGTCGTTTTCAAGGTGACGCCGGTGGCGACATCGGTAACCGATACCAGGGCATTGGGAAGTACCGCCCCCGAGGCATCCCGGACCGTTCCGGTTATGGAAGAGCGATTTTGGCCGTAAAGCGGGGCGGTAGCAACGAGGCATGCCGCCATGAAAGCGATGGCAAATCCGATCGAGGTCCGAAGGTTCATCGAGACTTCCTCCCTTTGAGTGCGAGTTTCGAATTGCTTACGAGTTCCGAACATTCTACCCCCTGGCAACGGCGGGTGCAAGGCCGCGCTCCGCGCGGCGGGGCCGGGGGCCGGGGGATGGGGGCTGGGGGCTGGTTATGGCAAATCCTCCGGGCCGGGGGATTCGTGGCTAAAGTGCTTGACGGCCTTGCCGTTTTCGAGCTCGCAGAGGAGGTCGCGCCTGCCAGTGGCGCGGTCCACCCAGACAAGATTGACCTTGGAGGGCGGCTGGTCCGGCGGTGGCGATTGCTCCGGCTGTTTAGCTTGTTCCGCCGGCTTCCCGCGGGCGGCTTTGATGCGCTCCAACTCCTTGTAGGCCTTGAGGTAGGCGCGATTTCAGCGGCATTGGATCTGGCTCATACGCCCAAGGTTGGCAGCGCGGGCAGCGGGGGTCTTGGCTTTGGCGTCGCACGCGCTTTCGAAGGCTTCGGCGCGGGCCAGCTTCCACTGGGCGATAACCGCCTGGTCGACCAGATGCTGTTCGGCGGCGTTGCGCGGCTGGTACAGGTTCTGGAGGCCGGCATGGAGTTGGTCAAACTCCTCCTGATCTTCATCGCGCAGAACGACGGAGCGGGCGCGCAACCCGTGACGCAGCGCGTTCATGGAAGCTTTGGCCTTGCCTTCGGGTGTTCTTGGACCCGTAGACTTGCGCGCATCGCGGCGATTTGCCGCGGTTTTTGGTGACGATATACTTGCCAAATCATCCGCCACCTTCTAAACTGGAATCAATGGCACCCGAACCGAACACCCTCCAGCAAGCGGTGATCTACTTCGCCGATCCGGTGAACTGCCGGAACTACTTGGTAGCGCGGCGCTGGCCTGACGGCGTGATCTGTCCGCGATGCGGCAGCGAGAAAGTCAAGTTCCTCGAAAAGTACAACCGCTGGCAGTGCGGGCGCAAACACGGCCGGCGCCAGTTCACGGTGAAGACCGGAACCATCTTTGAGGATTCGCCCTTGGGTCTCGACAAATGGCTGATCGCCATGTGGCTGGTCAGCAACTGCAAGAATGGTGTTTCCTCCTGGGAAATCTTCCGCGCCATGAAGGTCACCCAGAAGACGGCATGGTTCATGCTGCACCGCATCCGCTACGCCATGCAGGACGAACACCGGGGAGGCAAGATCGGGGGAGAGATCGAAATCGACGAAACCTACATCGGCGGCAAGATGCGCAACATGCACAAGGAACGCAAGGTGCGGGCGCAAACCGCAGGGCGCAACGCGGGCGGCAAGACCGTTGTCCTGGGCATCCTCGAACGCGGCAGGACGGTACGGGCCACGGTGATCGAAGATCGCACCAAGGCCAGCATTCAGCCGGTGGTCCAAGAGCACGTGGACGCGGGTTCCAACATCTACGCCGATGAGCACACCCACGCATGGCGCATGGACCACCTGTACAATCACGAAGTGGTGAACCACCTGGAACAGTACGTCAACGGGAACGTCCACACCAACGGGATCGAGAATTTCTGGTCCTGTCTCAAGCGGACGCTCAACGGCACATATGTGAGCGTGGAGCCGTTCCACTTGTTCCGGTACGTGGATGAGCAGGCTTTCCGCTACAACAACCGCAAGCCCATGGACGACGGGGACCGCTTCAGCTATCTGGTGCGCAAGGTCGTGGGCAAGCGGCTCACGTACAAGGAGCTTACGGGGAAGACGGGGCAGGCGGAAGGGGAAGGCTCACCGGTCTGATGCACACCGAGTTCATCATCTCGCTGAACGATCTTCGTTTCGTTTCCATCGAGTGCCCGCACTGTGGAACGCGCGTCACCTTGGACATGAGCCGGGAGGATTTCAGCGTGGGCGGTCGGAATGTCTTCGGCCCGGAAGCCTGTGCCGGATGTCGCAAGGCGTTCGACAGCACCGTTGCCAGAAGCGTGGACGCCCTGCACAGGGTTTACAAAGACCTGCCTGAAGCCGTGGGAAAGTGCATCACGTTTTCGGGTCGCCGTGATCCCGACAGCGCCCGCAGTTAAACTGGAGAGCATGAGCAAGAATAAGCCCGATAGTTTCGATTGGGTGACCGAACGCCATAACGTGTTTCCCGACTGCTCACTGTCCATGATCTTTGCAATGCTCATAGAGATCACGGAGAAGAACGTCGAAACCATAAACTCCAAAGGGCATCCCGACGTGCGTTTCGTTCACAAGCCCATCGGCAAGACTTTGATAGTAGGCAAAGACCGCGCCTTAAATGGCGGAGTTGAAATCGCCGCAGTGCTTTTTGAACTGCTTGACGAAGAGATTCGGGTATCCAAAAGGCCGGGAATCGGCGAACCCAAAATCTTACTCTTCTCCGCGAAGCGCGCGCTTTCCGAGGATGGACAGTGTACGTTGGATGTTGACGGCCACGTGCTCAGACTATGGCAAGTCAGCAAGAAAGCGTTGGAGCCGTTTTTTTTTTGCCCTAGAAGAAGCGCTCGGACGGCCATGGAATGAATGGCACCAGCCGCATGTAAATATGCCCGTCGTGCGCTTGGAGCGGAAAGCATCCCCAGAGCAAGATCTGAATTCCAAACACTAGCGCCGGTACCCAGATGACGGAGAGCGCGCCATTGCGTATCGGGTGAGCCGATGTGTTTTCGGGGTCGAACATCGCCGGGATGACGACGGTAGCCTGCAATGGAAACACTACAGAGAACAGGCTCAAACCGAACCACATATCAGCCGCAGGCGAAAGCAGGAGCGCCCATGTCCAATGCTCGATTAACACCCGCACATTCTTGTAACCTTCAAGCGCATCGAAGACCGCGAGAAAGAGAAACACCAATATCGGGAATGGCACCCAAAGCAGATTCCAGCCCATCGCGCCCAGAAGATATCGGATGGCCTTCATGTGCTCCAGCGTACAAGGACGCTTCGGCAATGTTCAAGGCTATCCTTCGTAAACCTGGGTTAGAATGGAAAGCATGAAATCCACAGCCGATCCGCTTGAAATTCCCCCCGCCGTGGCCGCAAAGTGCGCCGGGCCAAACCAGGGCGAGAACTTTGACCGCACCGTGCGCCAAGTGCTGTCCGTTTCTAAAACCGACCTGGACCGCTATGAACGCGGATTGCAGGCGCAGCGCAAGGCGAAGCGCGCACAACGGGGCAAAGGGTGAACATTCGCCGTGAATGACTTTGACGAATTGAGCCTAACGCGCGCCATTATTGATCGGAACATTCTCCTGATGTGGGCGCAGTTCCGGTTGGCAGTTCAAGAGCATATAGACAGTTACAACAAACTGAAAGAGGGACGCCAATATCCTGCCACGGTTCTTCCAGACGAGGAAGAGGGAACCTCGATGGTCATCCAACAAGATCTCGGGATGACCAGGGATGAGGGCCACATGCAAATCGTTGTTCTAAAGATCTGCCTCCGGCAGGGTCTTTACCAGATTAAGGCTGAGATCGAACGATGGCTGAAAATCGAAGGCCAACCGAAGAGAGACGGGCAAATCATCGCTGTGACATTCACCCTCAAAGCGTCCCACGCGACGGCGATGGGGTTCACGGCTTCGGAGGATAAAGTGTGGTTTGAGTCCGATGCCTGGAAGGGCGAAGAACTTTCCGCGCGTCAAGCGGCACGCAAGATCGTTCTGCGGGCCTTCTGGCACGGCGAGTACGAAGCTCAAGGGATCTAGCTAAACCCCGTTAGGCGTCATCGTCCGCTTTTTCCGCTACGCGGCTTTTCCCCGCATCCGATGATTTGGCAAGTATGTTCTCACCTAGTTTAGCGCCGGGAGTTCTTTGTCGGCTTTTGACTGGCGCGCTCGAGGGGGCCGATTAGCAATCGGCCCGCAGGTTGGCAACCTGCCCCACAAAGCGTTTAGAAATCCAGGGTTTGGCCCAAGGTCAAGCCCAAGCGGCGGGCCTCGCCGCCGCCGAGTTCGAGCACATATTGGGCGGTCTGGTTGCCGCCGTAGTTGGCGCAGAGGCTGGCCTTGGTCTTGCACGGCGGCGTGCCGGGGGAGATTTCCACGATGCGGTGAGCCGTGTCCATCCAGACGATGTCGAGCGGAATCCGCACCTGGTACATCCAATACTTGTACTGGCCCGGGGTTTGGTGTATGAAGAGCATGCCGCGGCCGCGGGGCAGCGAGTCGCGAAACATCATGCCTTTCTGCATATCCATGGAGTCCATCTCCACTTCGGCGCGGATGTGCTGGCCGCCGGGCAGCGTGACTTTGCGGGTTCCGAGCACGTCGGGATCCTCGGTATCCGAGCCACTGCAACCGGATCCGGCGAGGGCCAGCAGCAGCAAGGCTGTCAAATGGGGAATAAAATAGCGCATGCGTTAAAATGGTAACGCTCTTGAAGCCATCTTAAAGATATGTGGAAACGCATTTGGCTCACGCTGGAGATGATCAAGTTCGAGCATTCCGTCTTTGCCCTGCCGTTCGCGCTGACCGGAGCGCTGCTGGCGGTTCGCCATTCCGGCCTGAGCGCCGGCGCGGCATGGGTAAAAATGGGCTGGATCGTAGTGGCCATGGTGGGAGCGCGTTCGGCGGCCATGGCGTTCAACCGCCTGATCGACGCGGGGATCGACGCGCGCAACCCGCGCACGCGCATGCGCCACCTGCCGGCCGGCCTGCTCTCGCGCGGATTCACGTGGGGCTTCGTGACGGTCTCCGCGCTGGTGTTTCTGTTCGCGGCGGGGGAACTGAATCCGCTGTGCTTCCGCCTGGCGCCCGTGGCGCTCGGAGTCGTATTCTTTTACTCATTCACCAAACGCTTCACCTCGTTCTCGCACCTGGTGCTGGGATTTGCGCTGGGGGTAGCGCCGGCGGCGGCCTGGATCGCGATCCGCGGTACGCTCGATCCGCGCGTCCTGTGGCTGACCGCGGCGGTGACCTTTTGGACGGCCGGCTTCGACGTGATTTACGCCTGCCAGGATTACGAATTCGATTCCGAGGAGGGTCTCTTCAGCCTGCCGCGCCGCTTGGGGATTGCGGGCGCGCTGCGCGTGGCGCGGCTGCTGCACGTGATGATGATCGCGTGCCTGCTGGCGCTGGTTTACAGCCTGGGCCTGGGCGCGCTGAGCCTGGCGGGAGTGGCGGCGGTCACGGGCCTGCTGATCTACGAGCATAGCCTGGTGAAAGCCACCGACCTCTCGCGCGTGGACGCGGCCTTCTTCACCATGAACGGCTACGTGAGCATGCTATTCTTTGTATTCTGGGCTGCCGATGTGCTATGGAAATCGTAATTGACGACTCGCGGTTGAAGCCGATTCTGGAAAAAGTCGAGGCGGGCGAGCGTCTGTCCTATGACGATGGCGTGACGCTGTACCAGACCTCCGACATTTTGTCCGTGGGTTACATGGCGAACCTGGTGCGCGAGCGATTGCACGGTTCGACCACTTACTTCAACGTGAACCGGCATATCAACCCGACGGACGTGTGCGTGGCCAGTTGCCGTTTGTGCGCGTTCGGCAAACACGCCAAGGATCCCAAGGCCTACACCATGTCGCTGGAGGAGGTGTGGCATCGCGCGGGGGAAGGCTGGAGCGAGGCGGTGACGGAGTTCCACATCGTGGGCGGACTGCATCCGGAGCTGACGCTGGACTGGTATTGCGAGATGCTGCGCGGGCTGAAGTACCGCTTCCCGCAGGTGCATCTGAAAGCCTTCACCATGGTGGAGATCGGGTACCTGGCGCAGCGCGCGAAGACCTCCGCGCGCGACGTGCTGGAGCGCTTGCGCGACGCGGGCATGGATTCGCTGCCGGGCGGCGGCGCGGAGATCTTCTCCGACCGCGTGCGGCGCATCATTTGCGACCATAAGATCACCGGCGAGCAGTGGATCGAGACCGCACGCACGGCGCATTCCCTCGGGCTGCATTCCAACTGCACGATGCTCTACGGGCACATCGAGAATGCGGAGGACCGGGCGGACCATCTGGTGAAGCTGCGCGCGCTGCAGGATGAAACGGGCGGATTCGTGACGTTTATTCCGCTGGCGTTCCATCCGGACAACACGGCGTTGCAGCACATCGGGAAGACCACTGGATTCGCGGACATCAAGAATATCGCGGTGGCGCGGTTGATGCTGGACAACATTCCGCACATCAAGGCTTACTGGATCATGATGACGCCGCGCATCGCGCAGATCGCGCTGCGGTTTGGGGCGGACGATATCGACGGGACGGTGGTGGAGGAGAAGATTTATCACGACGCGGGGGCGACTACCAGCCAGTCGCTGCGGCGGGGAGAGTTGCTGCAGTTGATCCGGAAGGCGGGGCGGGAGCCGGTGGAGCGGGACACGTTGTATCGGCCGGTCACGCGGACGGAGACGGCGTTTACGGTGCTGGTGTGAAGGGGGCGAAGAGAAGTCAGGAGTCAGGAGTCAGGAGTCAGAATAGCGGCCGATGAAATCGTTGCGTTTTGCCGGGTTTGGACCTCCGTCGGTGTTGCGAATCGAAGAAGTTCCGATTCCGCAGCCGGGTGAAGGGGAAGCGCTCGTTCATGTGAAGGCTGCAGCGATCAATCCCAGCGACATCGGGAGCGTCGCGGGACGCTTCAAGAAAACCACTCTGCCACGAACCCCTGGCCGGGACTTTGCGGGAATCGTGGTCAAGGGGAACCGTCATGAAGGCGATGAGGTCTGGGGCAGTTGCCCGACGCTCGGTATCGTCCGTGACGGCTCTCACGCAGAATACGTCATTGTCCCAACCGAGACGATATGGCCCAAGCCGAAGTTGTTGAGTATGGCACAAGCGGCGGCAATCGGAGTTCCCTACATTACGGCGTGGGCAGCCGTAGTGAATGCAGCTCAAATCCAGGCTGGTGAAACCATTCTAGTGGTTGGCGCCGCGGGTGCGGTGGGACAAGCAGCCACGCAGATCGCGAATTGGAAGCAGGCGCGTGTGATTGGCGCGGATACCGCATCCGATCCCATTCCCGGTACCGAGTCGGTGGTCAATACCAAGAGTGAGGATCTTCGCGAGAGAGTCTTGGAACTGACGGCGGGAAAAGGAGTCAATGCCGTCTTCGACACCGTGGGTGGCCCGATGTTCGAGCCTGCACTGCGATCGCTAGGGTTTGGGGGGCGACAGGTGGCTATCGCCAGCGCGGGAAATCCGCACGTCAGTTTCAACCTCGTCGACTTCTATCACAACTTCTCCCGGCTGCTTGGAGTCGACAGTTATGGACTAACGCCGCAACAGCTAGCGGAGATCGCCCATGAGATCAACGCCGGTTTTGAAACGGGGGCTTTGAAACCGCCGCCGATTGACTCCGTTCCGTTTGAGAAAGCCGTGGACGCGTACACGCGAGTGGCTACCGGACAGGCGAAGGTGAAGCAGGTGCTCATTTTCGACTGGCGCGAAGAAGAAGTCGCGAAGAAGAAGTCAGGAGTCAGGAGTCAGAAGTTCTCTAGCGCAGCAGACGGCGGAATAGCACATCGCCGTCTTTGACCGCGAGAGAAGCTCCTGCCCAAGCCGAAGCGCCGCATCGGGCTGATCGGTGGCCACGAACTCCAGGATTTCATAGAAATCCTCGTGTGGCGGCGTCCAACGGACTTTGTAGCCGCCTCAATCGGGAAACCTCTTCCGGAAGTCGGCTTCCACTTCTTCTTGCGATTTCCAGTGTCCCTTCCGATACTCGTCGTCGGATTGAGACAGCATCTTGAGAAGAATCAGGGCATCCTGCATCTGCTCGTAGCTGGCGGCGTCCATGACGACCGCGCGCGCCACCCCGTTTTGCGTGATCACAACCGGGCTGCGGCTATGGTTCACGGCCTTGACGAGTTCCGCGGAATGCGTCTTCATGTATGCGATCGGCTTGATGTTGGATGCCTTCATGGCGCCCTAATGTAACACGGAATTCGGACCGCTGCCTGGCAGGATTGAAGGACAGGCCAGGAGGCCTATCCCACCTGGTGTCAGGGGTGAGGCCGTCCCAATTGCGGACACACAATCCTCAATCCAGACAGTGTCCGCCGGGTTGAGTAAGCCATCGTCGCACATCTTGGGGTGGAGGTAGAATTGCTTAGGTGGATGTTCCGGCGGGTACTCCATGACAGCCTTTATCCAAGACCTTCGCTATGGCCTTCGCGTGCTGAGGAGGAATCCGGGCTTTACCGCCGTAGCGGTATTGACGCTGGCGCTCGGCGTCGGGGCTAATACGGCGATTTTCAGCGTCATCGATGGGTTGCTGCTTAAGCCCCTGCCTTATCCCGATCCTGGCCGGCTGGCGATGCTTTGGGAACGCAGTCCGGCGGGGGGCTTCGAGCAAGTGAAGGCGACGGGCCCCGATTTCATCGATTGGCGGCAGCGAAACCGCGTTTTCGAGAGCATGGCGTTCTGGTTCGGCGGCGGCGAATTCAATCTCGTCAATACGGAAGGGGCCGAGAAGGTGAACGTGGTTTACGCTTCCTCGGCTCTTTTCCGGGTGCTTGGAGTGAAGCCGCTGCTGGGCCGTACATTTCTTCCCGAGGAAGACCAATGGCAAGGCAATCGCGTGGCGCTGATAAGCCACGAACTATGGCAAAGCCGCTACGCCACGGCCCCCAACATCCTGGGGCGAACGATAACCGTCGATTCCTACGGCCGCGGGATTTACACCATTGTAGGGGTGATGCCCCGCGGCTTCCGGTTTCCAAGCGAATGCGAGCTTTGGTTGCCCGCGGGTTGGATGGGCGTGCGACTCGACGAGCGGCGTTCGGCGCACTGGCATTCAGTGATAGCACGCTTAAAGTCGGGCGTGACGCTGGATCGGGCACAGTTGGAAATGACCGCCATCCAGGCGCGTATCGCGCAAGACCATCCGAACGATCTGGTGGGCTCGCAGATCGCGGTGGTACCCTTGCTGGAGCAAATCCTGGGGCGGCGCCCGCGGCCGGTTCTGTGGATCTTGTGGGCCTCCGTGGCATGCGTGCTGTTGATTGCCTGCGCGAACCTGGCTAACCTGCTGCTCGCCCGCGGGTTTGGGCGGCAAAAGGAGGTCGCTGTGCGGCTGGCGGTGGGCGCCAGCCGTTGGCGCGTAGCCCGTCAACTCCTCACCGAAAGCATCCTACTGGCGCTGGCGGGGGGAGCAATCGGCGTGACGTGGGCGTCTTGGGGCCTGGGTCTGTTCATAGCCGCCGCCGCCGGCCACATCCCGCGACTCCAGGAAGTAACGGTGGATGGCAGGGCGCTCGCTTTCACGCTGGGAGTATCTTTGCTGACGGGCCTGCTCTTCGGTTTCGCGCCAGCCTGGCAAATGTCCCAGCCCGATCTGAACGAAACGCTGAAGGAAGGCAGCAGGAGCGGAAGCGGCGTCCTTCAAAGGAGCCGCCTGCGTCCCTTACTTGTGGTTTTTGAGATCGCGGTGTCACTGGTTTTACTCATTGGCGCCGGGTTGATCGCCAGGAGCTTTGTAAACCTCCTGCGAATCAATCGCGGATTTCAACCCGGCCATCTGCTGACGGCGGATTTGGATTTCTCCGTGTCCGGATTCACAAGCTGGATTGCGCCGACTGCGACCAGCCCGCAGGCGACCTTGCAGCAGATCATGGCGCGAATCAAGAGTTATGCGGCGATCGAATCGGTGGCTGCCGTGAGCAGGCTCCCGCGCGACATAGGCAATGGGTTAACTCAGGGTGTGGTTATCGAAGACCGCGCTCCCATGGCTGGAGGGGCGCACGCCACTGCCAACTTTCAGGGCATTACACCGGATTACTTCCGCACCATGGGCATTCCGCTCCTGGAAGGCCGATCATTTACCGAAGAAGACGTGTACGAGGCGCCGTGGGTCGCGATCGTTAACAAGACGATGGCGAACCGTTTCTTCCCTAACGAGAGTCCGATTGGCAAGCGCCTGGCTTTGGGGGGACAGAAGAACCCCGGGCAACCCGCTACGGACCCAAGCGGACGGCCGTTGTGGATGGAGATTGCCGGCGTGGCGGGCGATACGAAGAACCTGAGTTTAAATGCGGAAACCGTGCCGGAGGTTTATGTGTCTTACTGGCAATGGCCAATGCAGAGCCCCACGTTGGTCGTGCGTAGCGGCGCCAGTCCGGTAATTGTGGCGGCGGCAATCGGCCGCGAGGTGAGAGCGGTCAACAAAAACATGCCCCTGCCGGCAGTGCGAACCATGGACGACATTCTGGCAGACACAGTGGCGCAACCCCGCGATCAAACCGTGCTGGTTAGCCTGTTTGGAATCGCCGGGCTGATTCTGGCAACAGTTGGGGTTTATGGCGTCACCTCGTACGCGGTTTCGCAGCGCACGCATGAAATCGGCATTCGCATGGTGCTGGGAGCGACCCGCAACGACGTGCTCAGACTGGTGGTCGGTCAGGGATTCAAGTTGACGCTCATTGGCGTGGGGATTGGCTTCATCTGTGCGCTCGGACTTACCCGCTTTTTGTCCAGCTCGCTTTACGGGGTCAAGCCGATCGACCCGCTGATGTTCACTCTGCTCTCCTTGTTTTTGGCAAGTGTCGCGCTGATCGCGAGCTACATCCCGGCCCGCCGGGTGACCAAGGTCGACCCGATGATGGCTTTGCGGTATGAATGAGACGCCGGCATGGCCGATTGCCAATCGGCCGCAGGATGCCATCCTGCCCCACACGCTACGCCGTCGCTTTCCAGAGCAGAAACAGCGCGCCGGCGAGGAAGGCGGCGGCGGCTTGATACTCGCGGTTCTTCTTGTAGAGCGCGGGTTGGAACGCGCGCGGTTCTCCGGCGGCGGTCATGCGGGGCAGCAGGGCGGGTACGCGCGCGGCGTAGGCGGCGTATTCAGGGAACAGGCTGCGCAAGTGCTGCTGCTCAAGCTGAATCACGGGCAGATAGATGCACAGAAACACCAGCGCGAAGAGCGCGCCCAGGCCGGCGCTGCGCGCGGCTACCGCCAGTCCAACCGCCACTAGCAGCGTTCCCAGATAAAGCGGATTGCGGGTATAGGCGTAGGGACCGCTGGAGGCCAGCGTGCGGTCCTTCGCCAAGTGGCCGGCGGCCCACGCGCGCAGCGCCAGCCCCAGGAGCGATACCGGCAGCCCGTAAACGAGCGAGCGCGCGTCCGGATGCGAGAACCAGGCGAACGCGGCTACCAGCAGGAAGCCGCAGGGCACGCGCAGGCGGGCGACAAAATCGGCATAGGGCTTTGGGAAAAGCAGCTTCAAGCCAGACAATCCGCCGCATGGTTGCGCCGCGCAAGCCACGGCTGGAGGGCGTCGAACACCGCATCGGGGGTCACCGCGCGCATGCTCGGATCGATCTCGCTGCGGCGCTTGTACGAGGTGACGGCGTGGGGGCCGCGCAGCACCGTGAAGGCGCCGCCGTACGGGCCGGTCTGCGCGGGATCGGTGGGCCCAAAGATGGCCACGCCGGGGCGGCCCAGCGCGGCGGCCACGTGCAGGGGTCCGCTATCCACACCCACTATGGAGGCGGCGCGGCGGGTAGCGTCGAGGAGGCCTTCGATCGACGACAAATGCAGGATGGCGTCCGGCACGGCGGCCAGCGCCTCCCGCTCGGACGGCGGACCGTTCAGCACCAGCGGGACACCGGCCTCGCGGCGGAGGCGTTGCGCCAGCCGCGCATAGTAATCCAGCGGCCACTGTTTGGCCCGCCATCCGCTAAGGGGACTGGCCAGCACAAACGCGCCCGCCGGCAAGTCCCCTTCGGGACGGCCGGACGGCAGCGGGAACGCATGCAGAGCGGTGGATGCGCCGGCGGCGGCGGCCAGTTCCAGATTGCGATCCACACGGTGGACGGCGCGCGCCGGCACTTTATCGGAATAGAACAGGGAGGCCAGCGACTCGCGCACAACCGGCCGATCGAAACCGTAAATCCGCTCGGTACGCGCGGCGCAGGCCACCAGCGCGGACTTGAGCAACCCCTGGAAATCGACCGCGAAATCGAATCGCTCGGCGCGCAGCTCGCGCCAGAAGCGGGCCAGACCCGCGCCCGCGCGGCGATCCAGAAGCAGCACGCGATCGACGAAGGGATTGGATTGGAGCAGCGGCGCCCAACGCGGCTCGACGACCCAGGTCACCTGACATCCTGGAAAGCCGTGTTTGAGTGAAGCGGCGGCCGGCAGAGCGTGGACGATGTCCCCCATGGCGCCCAGGCGCACCACCAGAATGCGGCCGCCGTTATGGGGATTGCCGCTGGCGTACATGTTCGGTTGACTCGCGCATGTGGAGTTTAGTCTGCGGCCTGCAGCCGGACTGTCCGTGGTGGTTCGTAACTCACCACGTAGTCTAGCATGGGCGGGCGGCGGGGGCGGGCTTGGCGAGTTCCGCAAGTCTGCGCCGATTGGCAATCGGTGCGCATGGTCCTGCGAGCCGCCAGATGTGATGAAAACGCTTGGAGGGCGGCCAATCTTGGCCGCAGCCGCCTTTATAGGCGGCCAGAGCCGCATCCCCATCCGCCCGCCGTGCAATCCGGCCTCTTCGACGCTCCTCTGTTTCGTACGCCCGTGCCCGGCGGGAGAACGGCCGGCCCGAAACTGGAGCCGCAGGTGATGGTTGACAAAATCATGGCGATCCCGAGGAACAGGATCACGGGGCGCGCCTCGCAACGATCCAGTCCGCCGTTCTTTTTTGCCCGCTGCCAACTCGCACATTTAGAACCTCTTATGGGCATTGTCAGCAGTCATGACGACCGCGCCGGTGTGCCGGTACAGGTGATTTCCCCACCGCCTTTGGTGTAACCTAACCGGTTCGCCCATCGGTAACACAATTGACACAATCATGCACGCTGTTGTACGCCGCGGCGGGCCGGATTGACGCCATATTTCCAATCGCCGAATCCGCACAGGGAAGATGCGGCTGCATATGCCGACAAACGTAAAGACGGGACGCCAGCCTGAAGCCGAACACGAAGCCTCACCGGGGCGCGTCTTCTGGATTACCGGGTTATCCGGTGCCGGCAAGACCACCTTGGGACGGGAATTGTGGAGCCGGCTGCGGGCCGCCGGCCGTCCGGCAACCTTCCTCGATGGCGACGCGCTGCGCGCCGCTATCGCCGAGGATCTCGACCACGGCGCAGACGACCGGCGGCGATCCGCGATGCGCAATGCGCGGCTGTGCCGGTTGCTGGCCGATCAGGGCGCCGATGTGGTCTGCGCCACCATCTCGCTGTTTCACGAGGTGCAGCGTTGGAACCGCGAGAACATCCCCGGTTATCGCGAGATCTACCTGCGGGTTCCCATAGACGAGCTGCGGCGCCGGGATAGCAAGGGTATCTACGCAGGGGCTCAGCGCGGCGATACGCGCGACGTGGTTGGCCTGGACGTGGCAGCGGAGGCGCCCGAGGCGCCGGACCTAGTCCTCGACAATTATGGGGCGCTCGACGTTTCGGCGGCGGTCGACCGGATCCTGGCGGTGTGCGCCGCCAGCAACGGTGCGGGCGCGGGTGCGCCGCAGCCCGCGCGCCGCGTCGCCTTCAAGACCAAGGCGGAATCGCTGGAAGTGCTGGCGCCCCTGCTGCGCAATGGGCGCGTCCTGCCACAGGTGCGGTTCTCGGTTGGCGATTGGCGCGCGGACGCCGCCGGCGTGCTCGCCGCCGTCACCGCCGAGCCCTGGGGGTCGGACCGGGTCATCGTGCGCAGCAGCGCGCGGGGCGAGGACGGCGCCGCGAGCTCCCAGGCGGGGAGGTATGATTCCGTTCTCGGTGTGGCCGGCAGCGCCGCCCTGGCACAGGCAATCGATCGGGTGATCGCCTCGTTCGCCCATCATGGAAGCGATGCCGCAAGCGACGAAGACCAGATCTTCGTGCAGCCCATGCTGGACCGCGTGGCGATGGCCGGCGTGGCCTTCTCGCGCAGTCCCGGCGGCGGCCCCTACTTCGTCGTCAATTACGACGACGGTTCCGGCCTGACCGATCGCGTGACCGCCGGCGCCGGAGGCAATCTCAAGACTTTTCTTTGCCTGAAATCGCGGCCGGAGGCCTGCCCACCGCCGCTGGCGCCGGTCATCGCTCTGGTCGGCGAGCTCGAAACCCTGCTAGGGTGCGATGCCATAGACGTGGAATTCGCCGTCGGGGGCGACGCGCAGCTCTACCTTTTGCAAGTCCGCCCTCTGGCCGTCGAGCGCCATGCGCGGGCAGCGGACGCCAAGGTCGACGCCGCGCTCGCCGACGTGGCGCGCAAGGTCGAGCTGCTCAGCCGCCCGCATCCCTACCTGCACGGCAGCCGGGCGATATTCGGCGTCATGCCGGACTGGAACCCGGCCGAAATCGTCGGGGTGCGGCCCTGGCCCCTCTCGTTGTCGCTCTATTGCGAACTCATCACCGACGCGATCTGGGCCTATCAGCGGGACAATTACGGATACCAGAACCTGCGCAGTTTTCCGCTGCTGGTCGGCTTTCACGGCCTGCCCTACATCGACGTGCGCGTCAGCTTTAATTCCTTCGTACCGCGCGACGTACCGCACGATCTCGCCGCGCGTCTCGTAAACTACTACATCGATCGCCTCCTGGGGGAGCCGCATCTCCATGACAAGGTCGAATTCGAGATCATCTTCTCCTGCTACACCCTGGACTTGCCGAAGCGCATGGGCAGGCTCGCCGAAAACGGATTTTCCGCGGAGGACCTTGCCGAACTTTCCGGCGCCTTACGGCGCCTCACCAATCGCATCATGCATGGCGAGACCGCGCTGTGGCGGCGCGACCGCGCCAAGATCGACTTGCTGGCGCAGCGGTTTCCGGCGATCTGCGATGCGCAGCTCGACAAGATCAGCCGCATTTACTGGCTGATCGAGGACTGCAAACGATACGGCACGCTGCCGTTCGCCGGTCTCGCGCGGGCGGGCTTCATCGCGGTCCAGATGCTCCAGTCCTTCATCGAGGTGGGCGTTTTCAATGCCGAAGAGGGCGCCGCATTCATGGCCAGTGTCGATACCGTCGGGTCGCGCATCGGGCGCGATTTCGCGCAACTCCCGAAGGCCGACTTCCTGGCGCGCTACGGCCACCTCCGGCCGGGGACCTACGACATCCTGTCGCCGCGCTACGACGAGGCGCCCGATCTCTATTTCGACTGGGCGAGCGCCCGGCCGACGCCGCCCGCGCCGCCGCGCTTCGCGCTCTCCATCGAGCAGTTGCGCCGCATCGAGCATCTGCTCAAGGAACACGAGCTCTCCATCGACGTCTTGAGTTTCATCGAGTTCATCAAGGCCGGCATCGAGGGCCGCGAATATGCGAAGTTCGTGTTCACGCGCAGCCTGAGCGAGGCTCTGTCGCTGATCGGGCAACTGGGCCAGGATCACGGTCTTTCGCCGGAGGATTGCGCATTCCTGAACTACGACGTAATCCGCACGCTCTATAGCGAAAGCGGTTCGGTGCGCGAGGCGTTGCGTGAGAGCGCCGCGCGCGGCAGGGAGCGTCACGCGCTCACGCGCAATCTCGTGCTGCCGCCGATCGTCGCGTCGCCCGAGGAGGTTTTCGCGTTTCACCTTCCGCCGAGCCAGCCCAATTTCATTACGCGGAAAAGCGTCACCGCACTGGTCGCCTCGGTGGGCGATCCGCCGGAGAGCTTCGCTGGACGGATTCTTTTCGTACCCAGCGCGGACCCCGGCTTCGACTGGATCTTCACGCGCGGCATCGCCGGATTCGTCACCCAGTTCGGCGGGGCCAATTCGCACATGGCGATTCGCGCCGGGGAGCTCGGCATACCCGCTGTGATCGGCGCCGGCGAAGCCCTGTTCCAGCGATGGCGGACGGCGCGCAAGCTATGCCTCGATTGCACCAACCAGAAGGTCTTGGTAGTTGTGGGGCAGGATGGTATCCTGCGCGCCGATTGTTAATCGGCGCAAACCCGCTACGCCGGCCGATGCTCTTCCCGGAGCCCTGTGAATGGCACCGAGAACAGCAGCGTTTCCGAGGATCTCCAGCTTGTCCCGTCAGGGAAGGACGCGGATCTCGGTCCGAACCAGTCTCCCGATTGCGTGGAGATCATGCGGCCCTCGATTAGTCCCAACGCGAGCCGGCGGCTGAGCAGGAAAACGCTCGCAATTTGTCCCGCTCCGTTCGCTTTGCTCACGGACATACTGCACTTTTCGTCTAATTGCTGAGAGTTGGCAAACAGTTGATGTACAGTCTGGCCGCGCGAACTGTCGCTCTTAACCGGAACTTGTTGCCAATACCATGCTCGAGACGGAACACCTGGCCGATCTACATTGTGGCCACCGAGAAGGTCGTGGCCGCCGAAAATTCCGTACAGGTTTGCCCACGTGTTTACTCCTAGACCGCTCCACGCTTCCGCGGCGGAATTAGAGTAGGGCGCCCCTTCCATCGAGTATGTCTCCGGCCCGTAAGCGTCCGCTCGCTGGTATTGCGCGCCAACCATGGTCAGCCAGGCATGCGTGGTGATATAGCATTCGCAATCGGGATTCGCCTGCGTCACGTCATAGGCCCAGGACCATGCGGCGTTGCCGGCGAAGAAATCCATTGCCAGGACCAGTAGTTTTGTGCCGGAAACAGCGAACTTGACCGCTGTATTGGCTCCGGTAGCGTCGTAGGATCCAATCCAGTAAGCCATGTCCCCGCCGCCAAGATCGATACCGGAGCCGTAAACCGAAGCGCGTTGTTTCGCGGAGAAATAGCCGGTCGCGAAATGCGCTCCGAGGCGGCTCCGGGAAGAGGGTCTGCCCGAATAGTCGTGGTTCCCCGGAGGCGTAGTGAATGCAATGCCATTCGCGTCGAGAATCTTCCAGGCCGCCTGTGCGTTCGACCACTGATCGGCCGCGGCCTGGTTCACGCAATCGCCGACCCCCACTACAGCCTTGATGTTGGCGTTGAAGGACGGTGTACCGGATGCGAAAGTCATGTTCTTGTTGGCGGCGATCCACTTCATCATGGCGGCATAATATGCGCCGGAATTGTCACGGCACGATTCAGCCAGGTACTGGGGATCGGGAATAATGGCAATCGTGAAATCGTCGCCCGCCGCCGCTGCCGCTGCCGAACGTGCGCCGATGAGGCCGCTCAGGACAGACACCCCGAACCCGCGCCTGGTAATCCGTTTCAAGAGCCGTTTAGGCGTGAGCCCCCCATGTTTGATTGCGTAATCCAGTTCCGTCATTAATCACGCGCCTCAAGCGTGCGACGTGACCGGCCATTGTCCGGTTTCGCAGGTTGTCAACCTGCCCCACAAGCGCGGTGCTAATATTTCTTTACCAAAGCGGTGCTAATATTTCTTTACCAAAGATGATGAAAACCCAAATGTGGGGCGGCCAATCCTGGCCGCAGCCGGCTATTAGCCGGCTCTGGCCGCCTGAAAGGCGGCTGCGGGCAATATTGCCCGCCCTCCAAGGCGGTTCTCGACGGTGCTTGGTCGTCGCATGAAAGCGGTCGCCATCACCCAGCGGGTATCGGTGGTTCCGGCCTATGGCGAGCGCCGCGATTGCCTGGATCAAGCGTGGACCCGCTTCCTGTCGGCCTGTGGACTGCTTCCCGTGTTAATCCCTAACGTCACCGAGGCGGCGCTGGCCTTGTGCGAGCAGGCCGGCGTCGGCGGCTTGGTGCTGACCGGCGGTAACGATCTGGCGGCCTTGGGCGGCGATGCCCCGGAGCGCGACGCCGTCGAAAATGCCCTGCTCGATTGGGCGCAGGGGCGCGGGCTGCCGGTCCTGGGCGTGTGCCGCGGCATGCAAGTGATACAACACCGCTGCGCTATTCCGCTACGCCGCGTGGAAGGCCATGTGGCGCAACGTCAGGTCATCCGCATCGGCGGCGAGCGAAAAGAGGTCAACAGCTTTCATCGTTTTGCCGCCTTCGACTCGCGGCCCCCGCTCGAGGTCTGGGCGGTCGCCGACGACGGCGTGGTCAAAGCGGTTCGCCATTCGGCCCAGCCGGTCACCGGGATTATGTGGCACCCTGAGCGATGCACCCCGTTCGCGCCTGACGACATCGCGCTGTTCCGCCAGGTTTTCGGAGCCGGCCAGGCACTCCGGGTGACATGATGCGCGCAGTGATTCTAGCCGCCGGCCGCGGCAGCCGCATGGGGCATCTCGGCGCCGGCCGCCCGAAATGCCTGGTCGAGCTCGAAGGCCGGCCGTTGATCGCGCGCCAGATCGCGGCGCTGCGGCGCGGCGGGGTGGACGAGATCGGAGTGGTGCGCGGCTATCGCGGCGAAACGATCGATTTTGCCGGCCTCTCCTATTTCGCCAACGAACGATGGGCCGAAACCAATATGGTGATGTCGCTCGCCGCGGCCGCTCCCTGGCTGCGTGCGGGGCCGGTCATCGTCAGCTATGCCGACATCTTCTACCGCGGCGAGTTGGTGCGCGGCCTGGCCGCCGCTCCGGGCCAGTTGGTGATCGCTTACGACCGGGCTTGGCGCACGCTATGGACCCGGCGTTTCGCCGATCCTTTGGCCGACGCTGAAACCTTCCGCATCAATGCCGCGGGCCAATTGCTGGAGATCGGCGGCAAGACCACGCGGATCGAAGAGATCCAGGGGCAATACATGGGTCTCTTTAAATTCACGCCTTCGGCATGGAGCGCCGTTGAAGCGCTGCTTGGCACGCTGGACGCACCCATCCGCGATCGCCTGGATGTCACCGGATTGCTGCGCCGGCTGCTAGCCGCAAATACGGTCCCCATAGGCGCTTTCGGTACCGATGGCCAATGGGGCGAAATCGACAATCCCGAAGACGTGGCGCTGTATCAAGAAATGGTAACGGATGGGGAACTCCAGCTCGAGGAAGGATAGGCCTGCTTGTGGGGCAGGTTGACAACCTGCGGGCCGATTGTTAATCGGCCCAGGCGGTCCGTAGGGCGAATGGCCGCTTTGTATCACACACCTTATAGGTCCTATCCATTCGCCTTGCATCCCTTCAGCAACTTGTGATAACGATTCTTGCGCGCCGCGAAGTCGTCGAAATCAAAGCGCTCGGTGCTATACTCTACTGAGCGTTTTCGAGACCAAACCACCTGAGCACGAGCTATTGGACAATCCTATGAAGCATTACAAATTTAATACGACATCAGCCGGACGATTCTGCGCCCTGTTGCTGATTCTATCCGCACCCTTCGTCAGCCAAGCCCAAACACCTGTGATTGCGGACGCCGCGGTCAACTTAGCGAAAGGCTACATTTCCCTGGCTGGCTCGAATTTCAGCCCCGCCAGCGTCGCGCCCACGGTCACGGTGGGCGGAACATCCCGCACCGTGTATTCGTTTACGAACACGGCGCTGGTGGTGGAGGTGCCGTCGAGCTTGCCTGCGGCCACATATCTGGTAAGCGTCACCAATAGCGTGCCGAAATCCGGATCAGCCTATGTTGCAATAGGCGCAGTCGGCCCCAGGGGTCCAACTGGACCCGCAGGCCCAGCAGGTCCACAGGGACCTATGGGTTCAACTGGCCCAACGGGACCAGCCGGGCCGAGCGGACCGCAAGGCCCTGCCGGACCGCCCGGACCGGTGAACATCTATTACACGACGAATGCTGGTCCGGTGACGCTTCCCCTTACGGGATCCACAGCTACCGTTGTATCTCTGTCGCTGCCAGCCGGCTCATACTGGATTTCGGCGAAATCGTGGTTCCAGAACACGAGTACCACCAACACCGTAAATGCCAACTGCTGGATAAACAACGACTATACGACCTCTTACAACACGGCCACAATACCTATCGGAACCGACGCCGACTATGGGACGATGTCGGTGCAGGACGCGATTACCCTCAGCACGACAACACCCGTCTCGCTCGAATGCAGCTATACAGGCGAAGCCCCGCTCACAGCAAATGAGGCGCAAATGATTGCACTGCCGGTGACCAGTATCACGACGCAGTGACCGGTGCTTGGCGGCGGCTCCGCCCTGCATAACATCCGCGCTGGTTGACAAGCGACTACGGCGTTTGTGGGGCGGGCAATTGCATTTTGGTCGAAATGAGCGCGCTTGAGCCGGGTGGCGTGCTAGAAACTGGCAGTTCGGTTGCACCGTGGGGCGGCCAATCTTGGCCTGGGGTCCCCTCTGGGGACGCCTTTCGGTCGGCTCCTGCTTTCACGGCGATTGGTCGTGGCCGGAAAGATGACTGAAAGCCGTCCCCAGTGTGGACCCCTACTATATACGGCGGAATCACGATGGCTTCGTCCATGTTCCTCTAACTCCACGACGCAATCTATAACAGATTGAATCCACCTCCCTAATCACATATCCGGCCGTAACCAGGACGCACTGAAAACAAACGCCCAACGGCATTCGCAAACCCGAATCGCTATTGCCCCTGTGCTATCTTGCTATCGAGTAAGTAGGGTCTTCCGCACCTGGCCGAGCCGCGCACCGCCGGAGAGCCCATCGCTCCTTGATAACAGAATCATCCTGCCTGGATCGCCACACCTCCGCTGGAGCGTCTCTTGAAACCATGCCTCCCAGCGGAGGGACGAGTGGCCCACCAAGTCGCTTACTATTAACATCTTGGGCTTTGTTCGTCGCGCCCTGCCGGCGTGCCATCGAGTTCCGCTCGATGCAGACCCTTTACAAAATCTTACACATTTTCACAAGAAAACGTGCCAATTGTAAACCCCTGCCCTGCTCGGCCACCCGCCTGGTTTTCATCCGCACGGGTGGCCCGCGCCCTGGCTATACTATTTGTTCCGCCATGGAGGACCCTAACCTGTCAGTCACGATGAAACACGGAGATTTTACCGGGTTGGCCGGCGACTACGCCAGGTTCCGCCCAGGCTATGCGCCGCAGGTCGCAGCCGCAATCCTCAGTTATGTGGGTCGCGATCCGGCCACCATCGATGCCGCCGACATCGGCGCCGGCACTGGCATTTGGACACGCATGCTCGCAGCCCGCGGCCTGCATTCCGTCGTCGCCGTGGAACCCAATGACGATATGCGCGGGCAAGGCATCGAGACCTCGCGCGGCGCCGGCATCGTCTGGCGCAAAGGTTCCGCCGAAGCCACTGGATTGCTGGACGGATCGGCCGATCTTGTCAGCATGGCCTCGTCGCTCCATTGGGCCGATTTCGACAAAGCCTGCGACGAGTTCCACCGCATCCTGCGGCCGGGCGGCGTTTTCGCCGCCTTGTGGAATCCGCGCTTCATCGAGGCCAACCCGCTGCTCGTCGAAATCGAGGCGCATATCGCGCGGCTCAAGCCGGATATCCGGCGCGTGTCGTCCGGCCGCTCCGGCATCGCCGAGCGGCTGACCGACATGCTGAGCGCCAAGCCGCAATTCGCCGAGGTGCTCTACCTCGAAGGCAGGCATTCCTTGCGCCAGACGCCGGCGCAGTACATTGGCGCGTGGCGCTCGGTGAACGACCTGCAGGTGCAATTAGGCCCGGAACTTTTCCGGCAGTTCCTGGATTTCGCGGAAGAGCGCACCGCGGGTCTCGCGGAGATCGAGACCACCTATGTGACTCGCGCCTGGGTGGCGCGGCGCGCATAGGCGCTCGCCGTTTGATGCGGCGGGCAGTCACCGATCATAGCCGATTCTCTTAATTCGGCTTTTGGTCTCCGCATCCAGCTCGTCGATAAACTCTCTGAACAGCGGGACTTTTTCCTTGACGGCCAGGTAGCCATAAGGCTTGGTTCTGGGAGAGGCTACGCACAGACGGCTCAAATCGAGATCGACCGATATGACTTCAGCGATCTTACGAAACTCCCCGCACGGATCGATCATGAAGTCCTCCAGCCGCAACGCGAGCTTGGCGGCTTGGAGATGAAGCTCGGTCTCTTCGACAAACTCCCGGAAAGACAGAAACGGCGGCCCTGGTACGGCCGCGAAAAAAGCCGGATCGCCTTCGGCAAAGGCCTTGAATTCAGGAAAGCTGTCCTCCAAATCGGCGCTGAGATCGTCGGTGTTCTTATAAACCTGGGAGATGCCGGCAATCCACCTGTTGTCGCGAAAGTACGTCCGCCACCAAATCCAATTTGTCAGCAGCGAATCGAGCGGATGACGATAGACAAAGATCGAATTCGCAAATCCCGCCGCGGCCGCTTCCAGGATACGGCGCATCACCGCGGGCGGCTGCTGATCGCGGGAAACATACTTCATGGTGGCATGGCCGCTGTAGATCATAGGTGTCGGACCCGGATGCAAGCGGATCGTATCCCTAAAGTATTTGGCCCTTTCTCCGATGTTATGCAGTATCAGTTCATTGATATAGCGGCGCCCGGTGCCGAAGAGTCCAATGATATAGGTTGTCCTATGGCTTCCCCCACCCGTATCGAGGAGCCGGGAATTGTCCCACGCTGTGCCCGTCCCGCCGGCGGCTTCCGGATTCGGGGCTCTTAGCAAGCCGGCTAACGCCTCCGCCAAAACGGCGTTCCTCTTCTCCGACTGCGCCAACCGCGCTTCAATGGCGGTTACGTCCACGGAAAGTTGTTCGAACTCAGCCATGTTCCTGGAAATCTGTTCGGGGGTTACCCAGTTCTGGGATAGGTGTTCCAGCGACCAGAGGATTCCTTCAAACGATCGGGTTACGGTGATATCGAAGGCATGCAAGGGGCGCGTATACCAGGTCAGCGAGCGCGCAAACAACTTCTTGACGCGTTGGATCAGGTCGTCGCGCCACCCGGGAGGCCGCGGATTAACGGTCCCCACCAGGCGCCTCTGCCACTCCAGGTCGGCAATGGCGCGGCGCGGTTTATCCAGGTCATAGAGCACCCATCCGTATTCTGTCTCGCGCACAAACTGCGCGTTTTTCATATGAATGAGCACGGTTGCGACCGGCAGTATGGGCGGGGATTCAGTTACGCGTTGGATAAGCAGCGCGGCGATGTTCCGCGTCGTGCAGGGCAAATTTCGTCTGGCAAACTCCAATAAGCAGATGGCCTTCGCCACCCGCCCCGCCATTTTAGGGTAGTCCCGGTCGTGGTCGAGGCGCCGCCGAATCTCAATGATGTCCTTCCGCTTGTCCTGCGGAATGTCCGCCTCCAGCAGGTCATAGATCTTGTCGATGCTCACGAGAACGCCGGCGGGACGATCCAGGAACCGGGTGCGGTCCGACACGAGCATTTCAAAAGCGTGCTTGGCGATGGTGCGATTGCCCGCGCCGAGGTGCTTTGGCGCATAGGGATGTACCAGGATGCCTTCGATGATGTCAAGAAAGAGGTCGATCGAATACGGAAGATAAGGATAAAGCCGGACAAACTGATTTTCGTCGAACTCCGTGCGGCGGGTGGACCGCTCCAGCTTGACATTCCGAATCAGCGAGGCGCCGCATTCCCGGAACAGCTCCTTGAGGACGGGCTCACCGCTTTCCTTCTTGTGGAGCACACCGCGCGCCAGGATCTCGCCGATGCCGGCGGAAGACAGATCGATCTGCCGCTTAAAACAGTTCTGTACTTTAGGCCGGTCGAAGCGGCTGGCTACCAGGTGCGTGAAGACCTCTTGCAGATTTCGCTCGGCCGTAACCACGATCCATGCGGGGCCCGGGATCTTCCCGGCCCTCATGCGCTTGAGACTCTCTTTGCCAAACTGCTCGACGATGGCGCGCAGGCACTCGAGCCGTTCGCCGCTAAGCCCGGCGTATTGGCCCATTTCGTCCATGATGAAAGCGAAGGCCTTCCCGGGACGGCGAATTTCGCATAGATCGAACGATTTTTCAACCAAATCCCGCACAGCCGGCCGCCGCGCAGGCCGGGCCCGCAGCATGTTCAGCCAAGCGCCCTTGGAGGCGTAAGTCCGCGGATCGAACCGGTGCAGCAAGGCGCTGGTGCGTACCAATTTCCGGCTGCCTTTACGGATCTTGCGCCACTCTTCGTTGTATTCCGCGCGGCAGAGATCCTGGAACGCGGCCAGTTTGCCGGCTTTTTCCAGTTCAACTTCGAGCTCCGAGATAGCGTAGCTCTCTGCGTAGTCCAGATCGCGCAGCAAGGCCCGGTACATGTCCCAGACAATCTGCTTCTCGTCGTTCTCGACGGGCGTCTCTACCTGCACGCCGAACATTTCGATGCCGAACGTGAAGATCTCGTATGGGACCTCTCGATTGAGGAACTCAACGCACTCGGTGACCCGCTTGGAATCCAATCGCTTCTGGAAAAGCGAACTTGCGCGGGCGCCCAGTACTTCTCGGTTCGCCAGAACGTATCCGAGGTTTTTCGCGAAGGAAGACTTGCCTGCGCCGAAGAAGCCCGAAATCCAGACGCCGACGCTTTCGGGCGGCGATTTCGGAGCCGCGGCCATCGCGGAGAACAATCCCTCATACTCGGCCCGGATGCGATCCGTCGCGATGTATTCGGTAAGTTCCCTGAAAACGGTATCCGGATCGTCGCTGTCGACTTCGACAATCTCTTCGATAGGTCTTGAAAAATCGCGGTCCAGCAGATCGGCAATTCTGGTCATGACTCGTTCCCGAATCGGCTAGCCGCCGACATTATAGCCAATCTTTTCAATCCGCCTTTTGGTCTCGGAATCCAGATCGTCGATGAAGTTTCTGAATCGAGGAGCTTTGTCTTTAACAGCCAGGTAGCCATAAGGCTTGGCTTTCGGAGGAGCTACAGACAAACAGCTTGAATCAAGATCGACCGACATGACTTCAACGATCTTACGGAACTCCTTGCGCGGATCGGCCATGAAGTCCTCCAGGCGCAACGCGAGCGTGGCGGCTTGGAGATGAAGGCCGGTTTCCTCGACAAACTCCGCGAAAGACAGAAATCGCGGGCCTGGAGCGCTCGCGAAGAATTCGGGGTCGCCGTCGGCGAAGGACTTGAATTCAGAAAACTTTAGCTCCAAATCGGCGCACAGATCGTCTGTGTTCCTATAAACCTGCGAGATACCGGTAATCGACCTGTGATCGTGAATGTATGTCCGCCACCAGATCCAATTTGTCAGCAACGAATCGAGCGGATGTCGATAAACGAAAAGCAGATTGGCAAAGCCCGATCCGACCGACTCCAATATGCGGCTCATTGTGGCCGGCCCCTCCTGCGCGCGGGAGACATACCTCATGGTGGCATGGCCGCTGTAGATCATAGGTGTCGGGCCTGGATGCAAGCGGATCATGTCCCTAAAATATTTGGCCCTTTCTCCAATGTTATGCATCATCAGCTCATTGATATAGTGACGTCCGGTGCCGAAAAGTCCAATAACATAAAGTGTTCTGTCGTTCCCCGCACCCGTATCGACGCCCCCTGTTTCCATCCTGACGGCGGGAGCTTCCGGATTCGCGGTCTTCTGTACGCCGGCTAACGCCCTAACCTGCTCGTGCAAGAGCTCAAGCTGCCGCTCGACCGACTGCGCCGCGGCGGCGCTCCTCTTCTCCGACTGCGCCAGGCGACCTCCAAGAGCGACAGCGTCCATGGAGAGGCGGTCAAGCGCCCAGACGATTTCTTCGAGCGATCGGCTTATCGAGGCATTGAGCGTAAGCAAGGGCCGCATATGCCAATTCAATACGCGAGCAAGCAACGTCTTGGCAAGTTGGATCACGTCGTTGTGCCACCCGGGCAGCCGCGGATTGACAGTCCCCACGGCGTGATTGAGTACCGGCAGCGCGGCCGCCGCGCTGCGCAGGTCGTCGAAGTCATAGAGCTTCCAGCCGTCGTCCATCTCGCGGACAAACTGCGCATGTTTCATATGAGCGAGGATCGCGGCAACCGCGAGCGTGGGCGGGGCTTCGGTTACATTCTCGACCAGCAGTGCGGCAATGTTATTCGTCGTACGCGGCAGGTCCGTTGTGGCAAACTCCATAAGGCAGATTGCCTTCGCCACCCGCCCTGCCATTCCGGGGTGTTCTTTGCGGCCGTCGAAGCGTTGGCGAATATCGCGTATATCGTTCCGCTTCTCCGGCGGAATATTCCCTTCCAACAGTTCATAGATCTTGTCGATGCTTACCACAACGCCTACAGGCTGGTCGGCGAGCCGGGTCCGGTCCGACACGAGCATATCAAAACACTGCTTGACGATGCTCCCATTGCCGCCGCCGAGGTGTTTTGGCGCATTGGGATGCCGCCCGATGTCGGCCACGATGTCAATGGAGAGGTCCATCAAATGCGGAAGATAAGGATAAAGCCGGACAAACTCTTCTTCGTCGAACTCCGTGCGGCGGGAGCTCCGCTCCAGCTTGACATTCTGCATCAGCGACGCGCCGCGGTCCCGGAACAGCTCCCTGAGGATAGATTCCTGGCTCTCCCTTTTGCGCAGCACACGGCGGGCGGCGACCTCGCGGATACCGGCGGCGGACAGGTCGATCTGGTATTTGAAACAGCCCTGAATTCTAGGCGCGTCAACGCCGCTCGATGCGAGCCAGTGGCAGACCTCATGCAGCTTTTCCTGGGCCGTAACCACGATCCACGCGGGGCCCGGGATCTTCCCGGCCTTCAGCCGCGCAAGGCTTTCCTTGCCAACCTGCTCGACGACGGCGCGCAGGTTTTCGAGGCGTCCGCCGCCAAACGCGGCGTACTGGCCTATTTCGTCCACGATGAAAGCGAAGGTCTTCCCGGGACGGCGAATTTCGCAGAGATCGAACATCTTCTCAACGAGATCCTGGACACTCAGCCTCCTTGCAGGCCGGGCATTAACCATATTCAGCCAGGTGTCCGCCGCGGGGTAAGTGACTGAATCGAGCCGGTGAAGCATGGCGCTGGAGCGCGCAAATTTCCGGCTGTCTTTACGGATCTTGCGCCACTCTTCCTGGTATTCCGCGCGGCACAGATCCTGGAACGCCGCCAGCTTGCCCTCTTTTTCCAGTTCAATCTCAAGGTCCGAGATATGGCGGTCTTCGGCATAATCCAGATCGCGCAGCATGACCCGATACATGACCTCGGCGATCGGCTCCGCGTTGGCTTCGACCGGCAATTCCACTTGGACGTCGAACATGAAGATCTCGTAGGGGACCGCTCGATTGAGGAACTCAACAGCCTTGGTAACCCGCCTGGATTCCACTTGCTTCAGGAAAAGTGAACTTGCGGGAGCGCCCCGTATTTCACGGTTCGCCAGAACGTAGCCGAGGTTTTTCGCGAAGGATGACTTGCCCGAGCCGAAGAAGCCCGAAATCCAGACTCCAACGCCTTCGTTTGGAGATTTCGGAGCTGCCGCCATCGCGCAGAACAGGTCTTCGTACTCGGCCTTGATACGATCCGTCGCGACGTATTCGGTCAGTTCCGTGAAGACGGTAGCCGGATCGTGGTTATCGATTTTGACGGACTCTTCGATAGGTCCGGAGAAATCGCGCTCCAGCAGATCGCCGATCCTGGTCATGACGAACTCCCGGCGTGGCGGCCTATCGCGGTTTCCATTCCCGCATCGGCGGCGCGGCGGGGCGCCATGCGCCCGACATCCCCTCGTAGCACGCTCCTCCCGGGGATGTAGGCGTCGAGAAATCCATCGCGGGGCACTCGTTCAGCTTACCGTTTTTCCGGTGCAGCCGGAGCGGCCGGCGTCTTTGCCGCCCTGGTGTAACGAGATGCATCTCACGGCGCCTGGCCGCCCAGCGCGCGCCTCCATAGAATGGCCAAAGCTGTTTCCATGTCCTCCAGGAACAGCCGGCGCTGAAAGGGCAGCGCGTCAGGCGGGATAAGCCGTTCAAAGGGCTTCTCTTGGATCCACTTGCGGACCATCGTGGGCGCCTGCATGCCTTGACTGGCAGCGTGACATTCCAGTTCCTCCATCTGCTGTTCGACATTCAGGCATAGCCAGTCTTCGAAAACAGCCAGATGCTGGTGGCGCAGAACGCGATCGAGTTCGGCTTTCCCGCACTGCGGCCCGGTGACCTGCCACTGGCGCAGAACGGGATCGGTTTCGGCTTTCGCGAATTTCAAGGCCAATAGCGCCTCGATCACCCGATCGTTGTACTCGCCCGTCTCCGGCTCTCGGAGAGAGGCGAGAAAAATGAGCCGCGCCAAGAGGGACGGTATTATCGAAATGGCCAGACGCACGAATTCGGTACAAGCCTTGTTGAATCCAGTCTCTTCGTCTGTGGCCGCCATGGTTTGAGAACCGGTTTCCCCCGGATATAAATGCATTGTCGTTCATAAAACCAGGCGGAACCACCCGAAGTTCTTCGGGATGCGACCGGAGAAAATACCAGGCGCCGCGGCCTCAGGCTGACTGGTCCGCGCATTACCCCCGTAATTTTACGGATACCGGTCTGCCGGCTCCCAGGTGTGCAATAGCTAAATGGGCCAGTGCGGCACAGTCCTGGATCTCGAATCGAAGAGCGGCGCAGGAGACGCGGCGCGGGAGAGACCGCGCATCGTGCTGGCCGACGACCACCCGGAGCTCTTGGTCGAAATAGGCCGCCGGCTGGCGGTGGAGTTCGACGTGTTATGTGCGGTCGGGGAAGGCTTCGCGCTGGTTAAAGCCGCCTCCGAGTTAAGGCCTGATGTGGTGATCTCGGACATCGGCATGCCGGGTCTGACCGGCATTGAAGCATGCCGCCGGATCTTGCAAGGAGGATTCTCGAGAAACGCGATCCTGCTTACCATGTATGATGACCCGGAGTTGGTTAGGAGCGCCCTGGAGGCCGGTATCCGCGGTTACGTTCTCAAAGTAGATGCCGGTGAGGAACTTGTTTCCGCGGTGAAGACGGTTTTGATCGGCAACGCTTATCTTTCTCGAAGGGTGTTGAAAAGATGGACCCGATAATCGTGCGGGTCTGTTCGGCGCGCGTTATGATAATAGCACTGCTTCCGATCGATCTTCGCACATGCTCACCATTAGAGTTCTCCTGGCGGACGACCATGCGGTGGTCGCCCGGGGCCTTGAGTCTCTGCTCAAGAAAAGCTTCGATCTGGTGGCTGTGGTGCATGACGGGCACGCCCTGGTGGATGCAGCCGAGAAGTTTCGTCCGGATGTGATTGTCACCGATATCTCCATGCCCGGGCTGAACGGGTTGGATGCGATCCGCCAAATCCGGGCGCGCCGGCCGGGCATGAAAATAGTCGTACTGACGATGCACCGGGACACGCAGTTGGCCGTGGAGGCTTTCCGGGCGGGCGCATCCGGCTACGTCCTGAAAGTATCGCCTGCCGAAGAGCTCATCAGCGCCATCGCGGAGGTTGCCGAAGGAAGAGGGTACGTCACCACGCAGCTTACCAAGGATCTGATCACACTTTTGTTGGAAGCGCGCGGACAACCGGCGGGCGGCACATCCCTCACGCCGCGGCAGCGCGAGGTTCTGCAGTTGGTCGCCGAGGGCCGCACCATGAAGGAGGTCGCCTCCATTTTGAACATCTCGCCGCGAACGGCGGAGTCCCACAAATACGAAATCATGCAGGTTCTCGGCGTGGAAACCACGGCGGCATTGATACAGTACGCGATCCGGCTGAGACTGGTCGCCGAGTGATGGCCGTGCGCAAGAAACCGGAGGCCCCCAAGAACCGGCCGTTGAACGGTGAACGCGGCTTTTCAACCAGACACGCGCACATTCTGATCGCGTCGCTGACCCTGGGAGCGGTGCTCTTGGTAGGGGCGGTGTGGTGGTATTATACGCGCCAGCGCGCTGCCGCGGAGACCGCCGCTGAAGATGAGCTGACAGCCATAGCGGACGCGAAGACCAAGCAAATCGCGAACTGGCGAAGCGAACGGCTGGGCGATGGCTTGGTAATCGAATCCTCTCCGGTGTTGCGGATCGCTGCACGGGCCCTGTCCGGCGCGGCTCCCACGGAAGCGGACCGGGCCGATATCATGCGGCTGTTCGGCGGATTGGCGCAGGCATTCTCTTATTCCAGCGCCACCCTGGTGGACCTCGATGGCAATGTCCGCATTCAATTGAATCCGGACCACTCCGACTCCGCGCATTTGCGGGAGTTAGCCCGCTCCGCCGTGCACTCCGGAAAGGTGCAGCTCTCCGACCTCTACCGCGAGCCCCGGTCCGGGCGTGTGCTGATGGCCGTGACGATTCCGGTGGCCGGCGCGGGAGCCCTGGTCCTGGATATCGATGCGGCGCGGTTTCTTTATCCCTATCTGAATTTCTGGCCCACAGCCAGCCGTACCGCCGAAACCGACATGGTGCGCCGGGAAGGGGATGAAATCGTATATCTGAACGAGCTGCGCCACCTGCACGGAACCGCGCTGGATTACCGCCGGTCCATAGCTGGTTCCTTTGTGCCGGACGAGAAGGTGTTCCTGCGCGGCTGGCTGCGCAAAGCGAAGGACTACCGGGGAGTGCCCGCATTGATCATGGTGCGCCACATTCCGAATTCGCCGTGGTATCTCAGCGCCAAAATCGATGTCAGCGAAGTAGAGGCGCCGCTGCGGCGGCTTTGGTGGGAGATTGCTTCGATTGTGGTCTTGATCGGCGTAGCCGCGATCGCCGGAGCCGGGCTCATCTGGAGAAGCCTGCAATTGCATATTCATCGGGAACGGGAACAGTGGCTCCGTGCGGTGGCGAACGAAACGCCCGCATATCTGTGGATGTCGTCGGCGACGGAAGAAAACTCGTTCATTAACAAACCATTCGCGGATTTTCTCGGCATGGACCGGCAAAGTCTCCTCTGGGACTGGGCGAATCATCTGCATCCGGAAGACGCGGAGCGGACCCGCGCCCGGTTTCTCGATTGCCAGGCTCGCCGTAGCCAGTACGCGGCTGAGTTCAGAATCCGGCGCTCCGATGGAGAGTATCGCTGGATGGTCAGCCGGGGCTTGCCCAGATTTTCCGCAAAGGGGGATTTCGTTGGATATGCCGGATCGCTGCTCGATATTACGGACCGCAAACAGGCGGAGGAGCAATTGCGCACAACGAATGCCGCGTTGGCGGAGGAGTTGGACGAACGTACCCGCACGGAGAAGGAGATCCAGGCGCTGAGCGCCCGTCTCATCAACGCACAGGAAGAAGAGCGGACCCGCCTGGCGCGGGAGTTGCATGACGATCTCAGCCAGCAAATCGCGGCTCTGAGCATTGCCACGAGCAATTTGAAAACGGACATTCCCGAGGAACAGGCTGGCGCGCGCGCACAGAGCGACCGGCTGCAGCAGAAGCTGGCCGATCTGGCCGAAAGCATTCGGCGGCTTTCGCACGAGCTCCATCCAGCCGTGCTGAAGCACGCCGGGCTGGCGGCGGCATTACGGGCCTACTGTTCGGAGTTTTCCTCGCTGACCGGAATAAGGGTGGCGCTGGAGGCGGAAGGCTCGTTCGACGGGCTGCCCTCCGCCGCATCGCTGTGTATCTATCGGATTGTCCAGGAAGGGCTGCAAAATGTAGCGAAACATGCCAGGGTGACGGAAGCCTCGGTGCAACTCAGACGCTTGCTTGGCATTGTGAGCCTGACCATAGTGGATCGCGGCGCGGGTATGGCCCCGGACCGCACCGGCGCGGCTGTAGGACTCGGCTTGGTGAGCATCAAGGAACGCACCCGGCTGGTTAACGGCACCGTCAACATACAAAGCACGCCGAATCAGGGCACGACTATTACGGTGAGTATACCCGCCGAAAATTGCACCGCGGCCGGCGCATAGAGAGTAGTTCCATAACCAACGTCAGTATAGCCGTCCTTACCGTAGTTGTGGTCTATTGTCATCATCATATACAGGCCTATACATCGGGAACAGGATGGCGGTGTCTTTCAACAGTTTGGGATCGCGGCTGGCGGCTCTGGCGGTCTGCGCGGGTCTGGCGGGTGCGGCGCATGCGCAACAGTACCGGTTCCGTTACTACGGAACCGAGGATGGGCTCACCAACCTGGCGGTTAAGGTCCTCTTTCAGGATCGGACCGGCTTTCTGTGGGCCGCTACGGAAAACGGCGTGTTCCGTTACGATGGCCAGCGGTTCAGCCGTTACGGGCCCGCCGAGGGGCTCCCCCGCGACGTAATTCTCAGTCTGGGCGAGGCGCCGGATGGAAGGTTGCTGGCGGGGTGCAGGGCGGGGCTCTACTACCTGCAAGGGGATCGTTTCACCAGGCTGGCTCTGCCGGGCGCCGGCAGCGTGGGTAGCTATAGCGGGATACAATCCGACGGTAAAGGTCAAACCTATATCGCCACGGAGCGCGGTTTGGTGATAGCGGCCAACGCAATCGGAGGCGGTAAGCCAGTTTTCCGGCTGCTGCCCACTCCAGCGGGCACGAGCGGTCCTGACGCCCACGGGGTCTTCATCGAGAATAACGCCGTCTGGTACGGCTGCGGCGGCGGTCTGTGCCGGATGACCGCGGATGGAGTCACCGTGCTCGGCGAGAAGGACGGTCTTCCGGCGGAAAAGTGGACGTGCATCCGCCGGGATGGCACGGGCGATCTCTGGGTGAACGACAAGCGCCGGTTTGCCGTGCTCAGGCGGGGAAGCCTGCGCTTCGATGCATCGGGTGCATCGTTTCCACCTACGGCCGGCGGAGGACAGTTGGCGGTGGACGCCGAAGGAAGACTGTTGGTCCCTACGATCAACGGCCTGATTGTGGCCGATGGGCAGCATCGCCAAGAAGTCGGCAAGCGTGAGGGGCTGCGCGCGCCGGTCTATTCCGTATTGCAGGATAGGGAGGGCTCGATTTGGCTGGGGCTGGCTGGACGCGGCCTGGCAAGGTGGCAGGGCTACGGCGAATGGGAGGGTTTCTCTCCGGACAGCGGCTTGGACAGCGAGTTGATATACGAGATCTTGCCGTCTCGCGATGGCTCCTTATGGGTCGGCACGGAAACCGGCCTGTTTCGAGGCCGCCAGACCGGGGACCGCTGGGTGTGGCGGAGAGATCCGGCGGTGGGCAGAATCCCGGTGCACGCGGTGCGTGCGGACCAAGGCGGAAACCTCTGGCTAGGCACGGAAGGCTATGGTGTGGGCCGCCTCCGGACGCTTACCGGCAGGGTCGAATGGTTCCGGAAGGATCAAGGACTCGCGGGAGAATTCCCCGCCTCGGTGATTGTGGACCGGTCGCAGCGGATCTGGGCGGCAACCGAGCGCGGTCTGTTCGTGGCGCAGTCGTCCCAGAAGCGATTCCAGCGTGTGGACGAAGTTCCGCCAGTGCGCTGCTGGGTGGTGACCGAGGCGCCCGGCGGGGAAATCCTGGCCGGTACGGTCAATGGCCTGTTCTGGCTAACGGGAGGCAGATGGCGCCGGATCTCGATGGCGGACGGGCTACGCCACGATGTGGTGCTGGCGATCGCCGCGTCCAAACCGCACGAAATCTGGGTGGGTTATTGGTTCTCCGGCAGCGTAACCCGGATTCAGATGGATGGAGAGCGTCTCGCAATGACCCACTATGGCCGCGAGGCCGGTCTGCGCGGAGAACTAACCTACTTTCTCGGATTCGATGCCAGCGGCAAGCTTTGGGGAGGCACCGATCAAGGCGTGAGATCGTGGGATGGACACCGCTGGAAGCAGTACGACCAAAGCGACGGCCTGATCTGGAACGACTGCGACCTGGGTTCTTTTGCGGCGGAGCCCGATGGCACGGTCTGGATCGGCACCAGCAGCGGCCTGGCGCGTTTCCATCCGAACCTGGTCACGCGCCCGGCGCCGGCTCCGTCCGCCATATTCACGAGATTGATGCTGGGCGACCGGAATGTCGAGAGAGGCAGTTCCGTCTCGATGGGCTACCGGGAGAACTCCCTGGTGGCGCAGTACTCCACCCTCACGTTCGCCCACGAAGGTTCGGTCCTGTTCCGTTACCGGCTACAGCCGCTTTTCGGCGAATGGCGGGAAACAGCGCTTGGGGAGATGCAGTTCCCGGGATTGCCACCCAATGATTACCGGCTCGAAGTCGAGGCGCGCGACGGCTGGGACGGGTGGAGCAAACAGCCGGCGGTATTCGCCTTTGAAATCCGCCCCCCGTGGTGGGGCGCGTGGTGGTTTCGGGAACTGGTGGCCGCGCTGGCGCTACTGCTGCTGTGCGTGGTCTGGAGGTGGCGCGTGTTCCAGCTTCTCCGCCGTCAGTGGGAACTGGAGCAGGCGGTCGCCAAGCGCACCCAGGAATTGCGGAAAGAGAAGCGGGAACTGGTGGCGGCGCGGGAAGCTCTGCGCGAGCGAGCTATCAAGGATGGGCTGACCGGGTTGTTCAACCGCAACGCTTTCTTCGAGATTCTCGACAGGGAATTCGCCAGGGCCGGGCGTGAGAGCGGCTCTATTGCGCTGATCATGGCGGACCTGGATTTCTTCAAGAGCGTCAACGACACATACGGGCACTTGGCCGGAGATGCCGTTCTCCAAGAGTGCGCCCGCCGCATTCAGCAATCGGTGCGGCCCTACGATACCGTGGGGCGGTACGGAGGAGAGGAACTGGCGATCCTGCTACCGGGATGCGGGCCGGAAGAAGCCGCCGAACGGGCCGATGAGATGCGGCGCTGCATCGCGCAACAACTCTTCGCCACGCCGGCGGACGCTATATCGCTGACCTGCAGTTTCGGGGTGGCCACCGCCAACGGTATGGGAACAAGTCCTCAAGAGCTGATGGCGGCGGCGGATCGCGCGCTCTACTCCGCGAAGGAACGCGGGCGCAACTGCGTAGCCTTGGATAATACCGGCGATTTCCGTATGAACCCGCGGAGTCGCAGAGACATCCCCGTAAGCGCGTGACTATTCGCGCCTGGCTAACGGGCTTGTTGGATCTTGCCCCCGTTGGCCGAGACCATCAGCTTGACCAGTTCCTCCGTGACTTTGGGTTCGAGTCCTTCGGTGTGTCCCTTGCCAAGGCGGACGAAATCGGCGACGAGCATGCCATCCCTGCAATTCGGGTAGATGTAGGTCTCGGCCCTGCCTGGCGCGGGCAAGAGACCCCAGGACGGATTGGGCGGATTTTGGCGGGTGCTGTCGTAGACATAACCGCTCTTCGTGTCGACGATCTCCTCGGCTTTACGCCGCGGGCCGCAATTGTATTTCGCGGCCCAGGCCGACGTCTCGGGTATGCCTTTGTCATCCATTTCGCGCTCGCCTGTCTCGAAGATGAACGAGAAATCGCTGGCGGGTGGCTCGCGCAAGGCTGCCATAGCCGCCGCAAAACTGGCAGCCGAGCCGGGGGGCGCGCCGGCAGCACCCGGGGTCGCGGAGCGTCCCGGGCCAAAATTGGGGGCGCGGCCCGGACTCCCGCCCAAGCGGCCGCCCGACAGGCTGAGCCAACCGTCGACTCTGCTCTTAAAGAAGTCCGTGCGCACCAGCCGATTCGAGGTCATGCCGCCCTGGGAGTGCCCCACCAGCCAGAAGGCCCTGATGTTCTCCTTGCCGATCTGGTCGACCACGAAGTTGACGATGTTCTGCAGGTACTCGTCGTCGGCCGCCGACCAGGTCCTCGTCGGGGAGTTCGGAGTCGCAATCACCAGGCGGTACCGGTCCGCGTAGTCCATAATCGGAAAATAGTGGCGCTGCCAATTCCCGTATGAGCCGGCGCCATGCAGGCTGAGGATAAAAGTGACTTTCTCACCCGGCTTCAGATCGCACGGGTAATCGAGGAAGTAGGTGCGGCGGGTCTTCATCTCGACCACAAGTCCGGGGTTAATCACCCTGTCCGCCGGGCAGTCCTTGTCGGGACAGTGCAATACGGGCGGTGTGGCGCAAGGCGCACCCGCGAACTGAAATGGTGGCTGGGCGCTCGCGAATTGGGTGAACGCCGCGCCGGCAATCGTGGCCAGCAGTCGAATCGGATGGAAAGACTGTTTCATAAGGATCTCTCCCTGTTTCGATTCATCGTACCGTTATTTCATGCAGCCGTTCTCGCGGTAATTACGCCGCGGCGCCCTGATCTTCAGGACGACGTGGTGGACACCGCTGGTCTCTTCGGCCCGGTGGGCCACCTCCGTGGACAGATTAATTCAGATTACACCGGTTGGCTGGAAGGTGATTGGCTGGAATAATGAAGCGGCAGGATCGTCGTACATGATCGACGCCGTCGTGCGAAAGGCGCGAGGTGGACGTCGCGCCCTCCAAGTTTGAGACGGAATATCTACGCGATCGCAGTGGGTTAATGAGGCGCCACACGAAAACGGGACGTTGTTTTGTGGTCGTTTTCAGGGCATGGCGATCTGGCCGGCGTAGGCCCGTGATGCGCTGGCACGCTCCGAGAAGAGATATGTGTTAGCGCTTCGCCTGAAAATAAGCCCGAGCGCCTAAATTAACGCTTCACGCGGTGTTGGCACAGAAAAGGGCCGCACCTTTATTCGTGACGCCCGCCGCCGCCCCCTCCGCCGCGAGACCCTCCGCCGCCCGCCGACTGTCTCTGCTGCATTTGCTGGGCTTGCTGCGTGTGTCTCTGCTGCATTTGGCTCGTCTGCTGCTGGTGCCGCTGCTCCAATTGCTGCGTTTTCGCTGCGCTAGCCTTCTGTTTCGCCTGCTGCTGATGTTCCTTGTCCTGCTGCTGTTGGAGTTTCTGCCTATCCTGGTTCTGCTTCGCGCTTAGCTGGTTCTGCTCTTTTTGGTATTTCTGGTCCAGCTTTGCGTTTCCCGTGTTAGGGGCGGCGGCGCGTGCGATGGGCGGCAGGTCCTTGGGATGGACTGCGGCACTGGAGCGGGCGTTGTCTTCCGGACGCCCGCCCGGAGCGGCGCCGTGGTTCGCAGAAGACCGTTGCTGGGGATCGTTGCGGGCAGCCTGCGCATGTTGAGTCTGCGCGGCTACCGGCGCGACATGCCTGCCCCGCGCGGCCGCCTCTTCTTGAGCCGTGGCGTGCGCCTCGATACCGCCCTTGCCGCCGTTGTAGCTGACGCGGCCACCCGCCGCCTCGCTCACCCTGGCGTTGTAAACGTTGTGGATAGCGCCCGTGTTCACGCGATTATACGCCGTGTTGTAGAAAAAATGGCCATTGTCCCAGCGTCCGCCCTCATAACCGCGACCGAAGTAACCGAAGCCGTAGTTAATCCCGCCATAGAAACCCACCGACAAGCCCCAGTAACCTTCATTGAAGAAGAAGCCGCCGCCGCGCCAGCCCCAATAGCCGGGAGTCCAAAGAAACCCGGCTTCCGGAGCCATCACCCAATCGCCCGATACCCAGTAGTAGGCGCCGTCGCCCCAAGCCCAATACCCAGGCGTCCAGATATAACCGTCGCCGGGGCACATCGGCTGCTCGTAGACGGGCAGCTCAGGGGGCGCGATGTCGACCGATATGCCAACTTGCGCGAAGGATGCCGTGCACAGGCATAGCGTTCCTGCCGCCAACAACAGCGATCGAACAAACCGGACGCGAGCAACGTTGAATGTTTTCATTTTTCCTCTTATTCTCAGGCGATGGCCCGGACGGGATGTCCTCCCGGCGTTGTAGCCATGCGGGCGGCGCCGCGAGGCTCGCTCAGATCGTTGCTTGTGCAATACTGGGGCCACGCCGGAAGCTTGAGATTTCATGCAAAACGCCAGAATGGAAGTGCACAACTTGCATGCGGGAATGCCAAAGTTACCGTTCCCAGGTCCGTTGCCCGAAACAGGGTTACCATCACAATAGATGCCGTTCGACCGATCCGGCGCATGGCTACTTCTGTTTTCCGCCGCGCTGGCAGTGTGCGCGGCCGGCGATCGGCCCGAGGCCGTTCAGTTGACCCGCTTCCAGGAGAAGGTCCGGCAGGACCTGGCTCAGGTTCCCAGCTACACCTGCCTGGAGACCATCAAACGCGAGGATCGCAGGTCCGCATCCCACACTTTCGCTCCCGTGGATACGGTGCGCATCGAAGTCTCCAGCGTGGGCGGAAAGGAGATCTACGCATGGCCCGGCGCCCGCCAGTTTGAAGACAAGGACCTAACGGCTTTCATCGCCCGCGGCGCCAGCGCCGCCGGCCTGTTCGTCTCCGTGATGCCCAACGATCTCTTCGTCGATCGCAAGGGCTCTCTGGAATATCGCGGCGATGAGGACCTGGATGGACGCCGCGCGGTCCGTTACGATTACCGGATTCCGCAGTTTTCGAGCGGGCTGAAGCTCCACATAGGCGATGTCTTGGCGGTGGTGGCGTCCAAAGGCTCGTTCTGGTTTGATCCTACGTCAGCGGATCTGATCCGCCTGGATACCTACGGTGACGATATGCCACCAACCCTGGACTTGAGGGAAGCCATGCTGAGCGTGCGCTCCGCCCGCGCGCGCATCGGCAATGCCGACGCTTTGCTTCCCCAGCAAGGTGAAATGACGTTGACCCATTTCTCCGGCGCAGCCAGCCGCAATACCATCGAATTCGCGCAGTGCCGCGCGTACCAGACCGAATCGAACATCTCTTTTGAAGAGCCGCCGGCGCCCGGCCTTCCACAGCCGGGAGTACACGAGGTGCGGCTGCCTGCCGGCCTGCTGGTTCCGGTGATCTTGGAAACGGCGATCGATTCCGCAACTGTGGCGCTCGGCGATCCCCTCCGTGCGAGGGTCCGGCAGGACGTGCGGCGCGACGGGAAGGTGGCCATACCCGCGGGAGCTGTCGTTAGCGGGAGAATTCGCCGGCTGGAACGTTCTACCGCCGGCATACCTTACTTCGTCGTCGGGGTGGAGCTTTTCGAAGTGACATGGGAAAACACGCGCGCGGACTTCTATGGTGAACTGGTCGAGGGCGACGTCAAGAAGGGCATGACCGCGGGCTTCGGGACTCGCGGGAGCGTCACCTACATCTTGCAGGGCAAGGGCTTCCACATTGCTCCGGGACTGGGCTTGCTCTGGCGTGTTTTGGACCGGCCCCGCGACCCCGGCTGATTGCTTGTGGGGCAGGATGCCATCCTGTCTTCATGGCCTTGCGGGCCACCAAAAAAAGGCGATGAAACCTAAAATGTGGGGCGGCCAATCTTGGCCGCAGCCGGCTTTTAGCCGGCTCTGGCCGCCTCTCCAGAAACTGCTGCTGCTAGCCCGGCAATCGGCCGGTAGTTTGGACGTTCGCGTTAGGCAGCGGGCTCCAGGCGGTAGCCGAGCGAAGCGGCTTTGCGGAGCAGAAACTGCTTC
>Ga0302326_10001476_pt1 | contig 59823 bp, 59 predicted proteins | sample Palsa_T0_3_FD_202264 | JGI IMG/M metagenome (GOLD analysis project Ga0302326, IMG submission 202264) | Peat permafrost microbial communities from Stordalen Mire near Abisko, Sweden - Palsa_T0_3 | ecosystem: Environmental > Terrestrial > Soil > Palsa > Peat permafrost | place: Sweden: Abisko...
GCGAACTTCTTCATCGGCTCGATGCGGCTGCGCAGGACTTGGTGACACCAGAAGTCGAGGAACTTTCCGGCCCAGACCGGAGAACTGTAGGTCCAGAACTGTTGGAAGTCCTCCTTCAGCAGGTAGGCGCGGACGGTTTGCAGGTTGTAGCGGAGCAGGTCGCGCAGCCTGACCTGCTGTTTGGCGGTGAGGTTTTCCTTGCGCTTGAGCACGCACCAGCGCGACTTCTTCAGCAGCGGCTGGTAGCCATCGCGGATGAGGCGCTTGGTCTCCTGAGCCCGCACCTCGTCGAGAGCCTTGCTCATTTTGGCCATGATGTGGAACCGGTCGAGGATCTGCAGGGCGTTGACGCACTGCTCGCCGATGACGTCCAAGTAAGGCTTCCACATGTCGGAGCAAACGAACAGAATTTCAGCCGCCACCTTCTCACCGATCACCCGGAAGAAGCCTTGGAACGATTGGATGGTGCGCTCCTTGCCGACCCACAGCAGCCGAATGCACTCGCGATCGATCTGATAGACCAGCGTCAGATACTTGTGGCCCTTGGCATACTGAATCTCGTCCACGCCGATGGCAAAGATCGATTCCAGAGTTCGGCGCTGCAGGCCCCATTCAACGACATATTCCACTGCGTCATGCACCCGGTCCCAACTGCTGTGGAAGCTCACTGCCACTTCGGTCCAGGAAAGCTTGCGCGCCCAATGCGCCAGAAACAGCAGGTGCGCCTGGGTGGAGTGCTGTTTGCCGGCGGACCAGGGAAGCTTCTCGGCACCGATGCCACAATCCGGGCACTGCACTCGCCGCCGCGCGTAGATCAGAAACACTACGAATCCCCAGAAGGGAATGAACTCGAACAACCGCGCCGGCAATGTGTCATATCCCGGCGCTGGCTTCTCGCACCGCCCGCACACCGCTTTCGATCCTTTGCGCGGACGCACCGGAACTTCGATGGCTTTCTTGTCGGCGCGGAAACGGGCCTTGAGGTAGACGAAGCCCGGCTGCGGGTAGCACTGGTTTAGAATCGTGGTCAGTTCCATGGCGGCCAAGAGAACATTTTCCACCGTAAAACGACCGCAGGCCGCCGTCGATGTGTCGGCATACTGCCGGGATCTCGATCAATGGCCGCGCTCCTGGATGGGAATCGAGCAGGACCTCCCGCCCGGGGAACAACTCTTACCGTACTTTCGCCGGTTCATCGAACACTTGGCCTCTTCGAGTCTTTCACCCAAAACCATTCGCAACCACGTAGACAACCTCTGGAGCCTCGGCGGCGAGATCATTCGCGACCTGCACTACGACAAGACGCTCCGCAAGCTTCCCGCTGAGCGGCTCCTCAGGCAGACTGTCCATGAACTTGGTGGTCCCGCCATTCACAACGGCTCAGACGATCAGCAGCGCTCCTTCGACTCCACCTGCCGCAAGTTGCATCGGTTCCTTGAATCCTGACCCACAGATTCCGCGGACGAGCCCTTTTTCCTATTGCGTTCCCTTATTTGGGCGGCCTTCTCAAGAGCAGCTTTAGCTTTCCAAAGACGAGCGCCAAGGCTGGCGTCGCGATACGGAAGACGCGAAACAACGCTGTCGGCTGAACGGTTTCTCTGATGGTATATGAGGCCATATCCTTGTAACGTTTGTTCGCCGTAAAAGAGCGTCGTTCATACTTAGATTCTATGTCACACCCGCGATGCCAAGCAGCCGAAGCGCCGAGATCTCGTCCTGGTACAGGCGCGACGCCACCTGGGGGAACGGCGTCTCTGCTGGAAATCGACATTGAAGCCTTACGAAGGCAGCGCCCTCGTAGCGGAGGGACTTATCGATTACCAGCACTCCAGCGCTTCGATGCAGTGAAATTCCCGAGAATAAGGCTTCGGCTGCAATGTCCGGATTGACCAGGGATGCCGTGCATTTTCGAAAATCGACCGTACCGGGCGTGACGCGAAAAGCCAGGGTTGCCTCCTGAGATTCGACGTGGTCTCCGACAACGCTCCGAATCCTTTCTGCGACCCGTTCAAACACCCCAAGTAACTGCGGCGCCGTCTCCCAATCGGGATTCACCGCAATATAAGTAACAGCATCCAGGCCAATGCGTATGGCCGCGTTCAATTTTCGAATTGAGACGTTCAGATATGTCTCCGCGAGGTTCGCCGGCTCCTTATTAAACGAGAAATCAGCGAGTCCGACGCCATCGGATCGAAGCGTTTCGAAGAGCACAGAAATGAATGGGTTTGGGATTACCCATTTGTCTACCCAAGGACTCGCGAACACCTACCTATGTTCGAACAGCGATTCCGGGCTGTTCGGCCGCGGCGGCGTGGGATCCACTCCTTGATTCTAACTTCAATCAACTCGACAACCCCGCGCTGCGGTGACGGTCGAACCACCAGGCCCACGGAATCAGGATAATTGGCGCCGCGATCGCCGCCCAGGCAATCTCGCCCACGTTGTCCGGAGGGGGGCCGAACGCATTGCCGGCATAGATCACCAACAGCAACACCACGTAGGCGAGGAAGGCGTAGCGCCCGATGCGGTCCTTCGGACGCGTCGCGCGCACGTACATCCACAAGCCCACGGCAAACATCAAAAGCTCCGCCACCATCGTGCCGGCGATCGAGTTCCAAAGTCCCAGCCCGTAGCGCGGTCCGCCCGGATAGATGGGCATATCGGGACGATGCGTCACCCAATCCAACGCCCAATGGCTTACCACGCCGATCCAGACAGCGGCCGCGCCGGCCCAATAACGCGTAACCGCATAATAGGTCGCCCCGAACGCGGTGGCCCAAACGCATAACATCAAAAGACTGTGGGACCAGGGATAGGAAACGAAGTCGAACGGCGTGAAGCGCGTGTTGCCTGGATCGATGCGCGCTTGCTCCCAGCCCAGCAGCAGGAAGAACGGCCAAAGTATATCGGCGAGTTCCGGGGCTGCCAGCAACACCCCCTCCGAACTGCGCGGCGCGAACTTTTTCGAGGCGAATCCAACTGCAAAATGACCAAGGAACATGCTTCAATGCGGCTATTTTACGCCCGCCATCAATTTCACCGTCGGCTTTATCAGCAGCGCCAGCAGCACCGCCGCGCCGAATGAAATGCCCGCCACCACGCCGAACAGTACAGGCAGCGGCATCGACTCGTACAGCGACGCCGCGACGCCCGCCAGATAATCGCCGATGCTGATCGAAACAAAAAACAACCCCATCATCATTCCCGCCACGCGTGCAGGCGCCAGTTTCGTCATTGCGCTCAGCCCCACCGGGCTGAGGCACATTTCGCCGATGGTTTGCAGAAAATAAGTACCGATCAACCACAACGGCGAAACCAAGGCGCCGGTGATGGCCACTCTGGCGGCGGGAACCAGGATGATGAATGCGATCCCTCCGAACAGCAGCCCGAGCGCGAACTTTGTCGGGATGGACGGGTCCCGTTTGCCAAGGGCGATCCAAAGCCAGGCAAACACCGGCGCAAGAATCATCACGAAAAGAGCAGGGACGAATTGAAACCAACTGGCGGGAAAATTGAATCCGAGTACCAGGCGATTGGTACTGCGCTCGGCGAACAGGCTGAGGGACGAGCCGGCCTGCTCGTAAGCCGCCCAAAACACCGATGAAGCCAGGAACAAAACCAGAATCGCTCCCGATCGTTTGCGCTCCGTCGCAGACCACCCACGTCCCAAAAGCAGCCACGCGAAGATTCCCGCCGAAACCAGAATTAAAACCATGCCGAGCGCGGCAGAGATTCCCTGCGCAGTAATTTCTATTCCGCCCGTCGCCGCCAGCAGCGCCACTGCGGCCAGGATCGACGCCCCGGCCATCGCACCCAGAGCCGCATTGCGCTTCAAGCGCCTTCCCGCTTCCGGACTCGCAGGCGGCGCCGGATAGAGTCCCGCGGTTCCGAGATATTTGGCGCCCAGCGTATATTGGACAAGCCCTGCGATCATTCCCACGCCTGCCAGTCCAAAGCCTAGCCGCCAACTGATCCGCTCGCCCACCCATCCGCAGGCCAGCGGCGCAAGCAGCCCACCCAGATTGATGCCCATGTAGAAAATCGAGAAGCCCGAATCGCGCCGCCGGTCGCCTTGCGCATAGAGTTGACCCACGATAGTGCTTACATTGGGTTTGAGCATCCCGGTCCCCAGCATCAACAGACCGAGGCCGGCGTAGAATCCCTCCACGCCCGGACTCATCAGAGAGAACTGGCCGGCCACAATCAGAATGCCGCCATACAGCACCGCTCGCCGCTGTCCGAAGATGCGGTCCGCAACCCACCCGCCCGGCAGGCTCAGCAAATAAACCATCGCCGTATAAAAACCGTAAATCGCACCGGCTTTCACCACTGGAAAGCCGAGGCCGCCTTTGGCCACAGTCGCTGTCATGAACAGGATCAGCAGCGCGCGCATCCCGTAATAGCTGAAGCGCTCCCACATCTCCGTGAAGAATAGGGTTGCCAGTCCACGCGGATGGCCGAAAAAGCTGGCGTCGGAGTGGATGGCTTCGAGCGTGAGTTTCATGTCTTAAGTTGTAAAGCTAGCACGATGGGGAGCCGGAATTCAGAATTCAGAAGTCAAAACACCGTTCCTGATTGTCGATGCCATTTCGGCCCGCCGCACAGCGCACGTGGCAGGAGTCGGCGCATGTCCAGCTTGCGTCGCAGTTCCGTCATTAGTACGATAGGTCCTTCAGATACCTGTGTACCTTCTAGGGAGGAAGCAAATATGAAGTTTTGGTCGAGCCGGCTGACCCTGTCGTTCGCTGCCATGTCAGTCGTTTGCCTGAGCGGCATCCCGCTGCTCGGCCAGGCAGGCGTGCCGGCGAAGGGACAAACGGCGGGAGAAGTGTTCAAGAACGTCACCACCTCGCCGCTGAAGGGGCTTACGGTCGACGATTTTATGGGGAGCATGGGCGTAATGGCGGCGGCGCTGGGCTTCGACTGCGCGGATTGCCACGCCGGCGCGGGCACCGACAAAGTGGTTTGGGAAGCCGACACCAATCGAAAAAGGATGGCGCGCCGGATGACGGAGATGGTGGCTGTGATCAATAAAACCAACTTCGGCGGAGCGCCGCTGGTGAGCTGCTGGACGTGCCACCACGGCAAAGACGTCCCGGCCACCACCATCGCGCTGGATAATCTTTACGGCCCTCCCAACGAAGAGAAGGACGATATCATCGCGAAGGACGACACGCAGCCCGCCGCCACTGCGATTCTGGATAGATATATTCAGGCTTTGGGCGGAGCGCAAAAACTGGCCGGCCTGAAAAGCTTTATCGCCACCGGAACGCAGGGCGGCTATGTGCAGGTGAAAGGCGGCGGCCAGTTCCAGATTTTCGCCAAAGCGCCGGATATGCGGACGGTCCGCGTCACCTTCAAGGACGCGCCGGACCGCGGAAACCAGACCCGTTCCTTCAATGGCTCGATGGGCTGGGTGACTACGCCGCGTGCCTTGCTGGGCGAGTACGAAGTGACCGGCACGGAGCTCGACGGCCTGCATTTTGACGCCGAGCTGGCATTTCCGGGGCAGCTTAAACAAGTGCTTACGAATTTGAGCGTCGGCTATCCCGATGTCATCGACGGCCACGACGTCGAAGTGGTTCAGGGGCGCGGCCCCAGGAATCTGCTGGTGACGTTGTACTTCGACAAGCAATCGGGGCTGCTGCTGCGCGAGATACGCTTCGGGCGGACTCCGATTGGCCGCGTGCCCTCGCAGGTGGATTACTCCGATTATCGCGACGTCGACGGCATCAAATTCCCGTTCCAATACAAATTCTCGTGGTTGGACGGGCGGGACAATTATCAGTTGAGCGATGTGAAGGTCAACGTTCCGATTGAGGACTCGCGATTCGGCAAACCATCGATGGGGTCGGGGCAGTAAGTCACAAGACCAGGTCTGAGGTAAACTCTGGGCATACGGTGATCCCAATCGGCGACTGAGCAAACGTAAAAAGGACGAACTGGACCTGATCCGGCCTGCCGAGGCCTATCCCGAGTTGAAATCTCCGTATCCCAGACGAGGATAATAGCGTCGCCCTGGCCGACCGGGTCCGATCGATACGGATGCGCTGCAGGAAACGCGGCCAAGCGAATGAACGTCGCCGACCGATTGGGGTTCAGTGGCAATAAAAGTCAAGTTTACGTGACGGCGACTTATCGGGACTGATCCTTCCGCCGCTCGTGGACTCTCCGAGTGGCCGACAATCCGCCCGCTGGTCCCGGTAAAGACTACGGCGTTACTCGGGAGCAATAGTCTGATCCTTCCGCTATGAATCCTTCTAGAGTCGCTCCTGCCACTCGGTGGAGAAGTAGCGTTCGGGTGTCGGCGTGGTCGCGTGCGGCCACTTAGTGAGCGGCGGGCAGTCCAACGACGATGAGAACCGCGTAGTCCTGCTTGCGGCAGCCGTTCACGACGGGCATGGCCGCCCCCGGATTCACCGGAAAACCCGTGGTCCGAACGTTCTCGGGCGAGCACGAGTTGTTAGCCGTCCCCGGCGTGTAGCGTGCGGAGCGGCATCCGAGATGGGTGACATCGTAGAGGGTCGCGCCGTCGGCGAGTTCCCACCGCTGATTGCCGTCCTTGTCCTTGGGCTGAATTGTCAGCACGGACGTCACCTTGCGGTCGCCCGTGACGAGGTATTTCCCAGGAGGCAGCGGAAAGGTCGGCTTCTCCATGATCAAGCCGTGTTCCTCCAGCCACCAGTCCTTAGCGTCGAATTTCCACTGTGACGGCGCCACGCCGCCGGCCGCCTTCAATTGGGGGTAGTGGTCCAGCTTGCAAGCGCGCGGGCCCGGGTCCTGGTTCCAGAAGCCCCATAATTGCGCGCCGTTGCCGGAGGTGGCCCCGGGGTCTCCCAGCGCCGCGATGAACTGCGGCTCGATGCGCGTGAACTTCGAGAAGTCTGCGCCTAACGCGTGAACCGGCTGCAGGCCGGCTGCCAGCATAAGGTATCCCATGGACAGGAGCCAGCGGCTCACGGACGGCACGAGGTGGCGGATATTCATGCGATTGCTCCCCCCGATGACATTCTACACCAACGCGAGCCCCGGAGCTGGCCTCCTCGTGGTGGATCTCGACCTCGGCACGGCCTCAGGACTCCTCGCGTCACGGTGCTGCACCTCGCCGATGTAGCGCGCTTGGTATACCAGCTCGATGGCTCTCGGCACGCGGTATCCCTACGGTAGGCGGTCCGACTCCGGGGCGCCGATGAACGAGAGATAGGTTCGGGCGGTCCGGTCAAGGCGGTGCTCAAACGCTGAAAGCACTACACCTGGAAGCTCTGCTGGTACGCAAGTTCCCTGGAGCGTCTTCTCGCCGTCGATGGCGAGCTTCCTTAAGCGCACCGCCAGCGCCTCCTTTATGCCCAGGATCTTGTCGATAGGTCCTTCTATGTCGGCAAGCGTTTACCGAGGTCTTCGCGATTGCAATTGATATACCGAGGGAGGATGACATAAATATACCGGCCAAATCTGCTCTACCTTTAATCCCAGCGTAAGCGCCTAAGAAACCAAGCAGTTTGGCCGGTATATTTGCGTTAAACCGGCCAATCCTGATGCCCGCTTTGGCCTAACCTGAGCACCTTCTGTGAGTTACGGGCGCGTGCCCAGATTGGACCGGTTAAACGGTTTTGATACCGGCCAATCTGTTTGATTTCAGGTCGCTTGCGCTGGAATCTACGGATTAAACCGATTGGCCGGTATAAAACAGTTTCGGGCCAATTTCAGCATAGGCGACTCTCACTCATGTGGTTCGCTTCCGGGGAGCATTCAGTCGCTTCGTCCAGCCTGGTGCCCAAGAATCGATCATTTGCCCAGTCGAGCTGTGGGACTAATATATCGTTTCACTAAATCATATCCGATTCTTCAAGAGCTTTAAAAGCCTTCCAGCGGTGTACGACAGGCATTTGATTGATCTCGTCGATCCCTTTCATAATCCGCTGATGCAGTTCTTGTAGCGACTGCACACGGATGTGCTTCAGGAAGGTGCGCGCCATCTTTCCAAACAGCGTCTCCGCGAGGTTCGGCCAGGAACCGTGCGTCGGTGTCAGCACATACCTGAAGCGATTGGGACGGGTGGCAAGGTAAGTCCGCGTTTCTTTGGAAGTATGCGCGGAGTGATTGTCCAGGATCAGGCGGATGGTGCAACCGGGCCGGATGTGATCACGGTGTCGGTGGATAAGAAGCCGGGGGGACAAGCCATCAAAAACACCGCCCCCGACCTTCCCGACGGGCATGTCATCGCCCGCGGACGACAAGCGTGGAGGGGATCGGCACGGCGCAAAGCTGCCGCCTCCCCACGCACCTGCCGGGCCAGCGCGGATCGCGTATGTAATGAACGGGATCACGTCTCCGTCAGATTCGCTGGCAGCCCTCAATTGCTATAAGCCTGACAGATGCCCAGCGGAAGTCAATAGGAACGATTTTCAAATTGAGCCACTACCCGAACGTCAATTGCACGCGAAACATCAATGGAAGAACGCGGCTACTCGGTGCCGGCCGCCGGGGTGGGAGCGCCGTTTTGTCCAGCGAGAATCTTGAGAATCAGAAGATCGGAGGCATGAAACGTCGCGATGCCGATATGGTTCAAGTCTTCATCGGTCTCCGCAATGTGGCGGCGAATCAGGACGCGAAGCTGGTCCACGGTGAAGCCGAGCTCTTGAGCCGCCTCCGTTTCGGAGTATTGCGTCTTGTTCTGCTTGGAGGGGAGCGTACCTGCGTTCATGGTCCTACTGCATTCTAAGGCGCGGGTCGGAGCACACCCAATCGGGTGGAGAACCTATATGGATTCTTAGTATCCCTGATAGACCCTCGTACTACTGGCTGAAATCCAGCCCGGCGGTGGTTATCGGCCAACCCCGCCGCGCAGGAACTGCGCGCAAGTTCAATATTCCACGCGCCATCCGCTTTGGCACGGAGAATGCACTGTGTAGGTGCGTGAGGAGATAAGATCGATGAAGACCAAATTGCTTGCGCTTTTGTTCCTGGTTGGCAGTGCGGCGTTCGCCGCGCCGCGTGTCGTCGTTGGAGTTGGACTGGGGGTGGGTCCGGCCTATGGCTATGTCGCCCCCGCGCCGCCCCCAGTGGCTTATGTTGCGCCCGCGCCCGTTTATTGGGGCCCCCGTGCGTACTACGGACCTCGCTGGGTTGGGCCGCGCTACTACGGACCCCGCTACTATGGCCGTGGTTATTACGGTCGCGGTTGGAGGCGGTAACTACGCTGCTCTGCGCTGTCTTTTGCGGAACATGCGCAAAACGGAGTGCGGCGCGAACTTGTTCCTGACTCCCCTGGGGGTGCGCGCCGCGCCCTTTGCGCTTTTGTTGGACCGGCCAGAGGCCTTCGAAGGCATCCTGAGTAAGCCAGATAGACCCAGGATGCCTCCGCGTTTGTCTCATCGGGGGCGATAGACAATTCCGGCGCGGGCCAGGGTGCTCCGGACAACTTCGAAAATATGTTCCGCCGCGGGATACGATCGAGGTATCGCGAGGAAATTCCAAACCATGGAACCGTCCCAAGCCTCGGCCCTATCGTAAGGATTCCCAAAAAAATCGTAAATGTTGTAATGCAGCGCGGACCAGGTGGCAAGCATCTGCTCCATGGAATAGTTAAAGTCGGACGGACTGGTGGCGTTATGCTCGAAAACAATTACTGGCTTATCGCGCCCAATCGTTCCCGTCGCTCCTAGCAGGGCGTGATACTCTCCACCTTCAATATCTATCTTTAGAAAACGAAACCGTCCCGCTGCATGGGCGCATATGCGATCCAACGTTTTGACGGGGACCTTGATTTCCTTCAGGGGATGCCCGGTGAGCACATCGCGCTTCCTAAGACCACTCAGCCCCGGGACATCCGGTGCAAAGTAGAAAACTTCCCGCCGCTCCGAATCGGACACCCCGCAACAGTGAAGCTCGATGATTTTGGCCAGGTGGGGGTAAAATTTCCGTGAGGTTTTCCTGAGGCCCTCAACCAGGGACGGGACCGCTTCGATAGCCAAGACGCGACCGTTTGGCGCTACGGCCTGGGCCATTTGGAAGGTATGGTCGCCGTGGTGGGCGCCCGCATCGATGGCCCAGCTTCCCGGTGTCAGCACTGAGACGTAGATATCGCGAATGAGCCCCTCAAAATCGAACCAGGCCCCGCCCGATTGTTCCAAAAGTTCGTGATAGAACCCGCTGTAAAGCATGTCGTTACACCATTTTCACGCGTGGTTGTCAGGACGGCGGTCGGCGTCCCTCAAAGGCATCCTGTAGCACCGCCCGGATGCCTTCGCGCGTGATGGGGCGCGGATTGTAGTACGGATTCTGCACCGCGAGGTCCGCGGCTTTGTCGAGATCGGCCGCCTTCAGCCCAAGTGCGGCCAGCGAAGTGGGCGCGCCGAGCGAAGCGGCAAGATCGTACAGTCCCTGCGCGGCCGACGACGATCCGAGCGCTCGCGCGATGCGCGACATCGCTTCCGCCGTGGCGGGCGCGGTATAAGCCGTCGCATGCGGCAGCACGACGGTGTGCGTCTCGGCGTGCGGCAAATTGAAGGCGCCGCCCAGCGTATGGCACAGCTTGTGGTGCAACGCCATGCCGACCGCGCCCAGCGAAACGCCCCCCAGCCAGGCGCCGTAGAGCGCGTTGGAACGCGCCTCCAGATTTGCCGGTTCCTGGACCACGATAGGCAGTCCCGCAGCCAGCGCCCGAATGCCTTCTTCCGCCAGCATGGAGACGATGGGATTCGCTTCCTTGGAATACAGCGCTTCCACGCAATGCGCGATCGAGTTCATGCCGCTGGTGGCCGATAACAGCGGCGGCATGCTGACGGTAAGCGTCGGATCGTAGAGCACCGTCTTCGGGAGCACGCGCGGATCGCGGCCCGTCTTTTTCAAGCCGTTTTCGGTAATCCCCCAAATGGGCGTCATCTCAGATCCCGCGTAGGTGGTCGGGATCGACAAAATCGGCAGCGTCGAAACCAACGCGATGGCTTTCGCCAGGCCGGTTGTCGAACCACCCCCCACCGCCACGCAGCAATCCGCGCCCAGCACCTTCGTCAGCTCGCGCGCCTGTCCCGCAATCTCTATCGGCACGTGCATTACGGCACGATCGAACAATCCAACCGCCCGCGCGCCCAAACGCTCTACCATCTGCTGCCCTTCCTTGCGCTGCTCGGGCGTGGACAGCACCAGGGCGCGGTGCGCGCCTAAGCGTTCCATCTCTTCGGGTAGCTTGTCCAAACAGCCAACGCCGAATACGACCCGCGACGGCAACATGTCGTAAGTGAAGGCCAGCGCTGGTTCCCTCATCAGGCTTGTCCGGCGTGAGCGCGCGCGGTGCGTTCATTCAGATCGCGAAGCACACGCAGTTCGGTTTCGCTAGGCGGTTCGGTGGTGGCAAGTTTGGGCGCAACCTTCAGCGCCCAGCCGGTGGAATCGATCGCTTTTTCCACCGTCACTCCGGGATGCAGGCTGGTCAACGTAAGCTCCTTGGTGGTCTCGTCCGGAGTCATGATTCCGAGATCGGTGATCACGGCCGTGGGGCCTTTGCCGGGCAAATTCATTTTCGCGCGGCTGTCGCCACCGCTGAAGTGGCCGCCGGAAGTGACGAAATCCAGCTTCTCGATGAACGCGCGCTTGTTTTGCCGCAGCGTGATCAGCACTTCTTTGGACGACGCTGCGATCTCCGGCGCTCCGCCCGCGCCCGGCAGGCGCACGGTAGGTTTGTGATAATCGCCGATCACGGTGGTGTTGATGTTGGCGAAGCGATCGATCTGCGCTGCGCCCAGAAATCCCAGATCGATGCGTCCGCCCTGCAGCCAGTAAGCGAAAATCTCCGGGATCGAAACCACAGCGTCGGCGGTTTCCGAAAGTTCGCCGTCGCCGATCGAGAGCGGCAATACCGTGGGCTTGGTGCCGATGCAGCCCGATTCGTAAATCAACACCGTATCCGGCGCATGCGTCAGCCGCGCCAGGTTCGCAGCCGCGCTCGGCAGTCCGATGCCCACAAAGCACGAAGCACCATTGCGGATCATGCGCGCCGCGGCGATGGTCATCATTTCATCGGCGCTGTATTTGGTTTCAGACATGGCTCACCGCCTGCTCTAGACTGCGCTTGAATTCGTCGAAATCCGTAGTTTCTAGGACGTGCCGTTGCATCCAGGCCTGAAACGTCTCGCGCTCGCGGGCAATGAGGTCCCATTGCTTGTAAAAGGCATTGTTGCGCGGATAATAACCCTGCGCGTAGGAGGGAAAAGCTCCGCCTTTTACCTCGCAGACCGCGCTTACCACCCAGGAAGGCAGCACTAAGGAGTTGGGCGGGGCATCGAGCTGGTCGACGATTTCTTCCACCGTGACGATGGCGCGCTTGGCGGCGAGCACGGCTTCTTTCTGTACTCCCACCACGCCCCACATCAGGACGTTGCCCTTGCGGTCGGCCTTCTGCGCATGGATCACGGTTACGTCGGGGCGGATGGCGGGAATCGCCGCCAGTTTCTCACCGGTGAATGGGCATTCGATGAACTTCACCCGGTTGTATTTCGGAAGATCGGTTCCCAAGAATCCGCGTAGCACGCCGAACGGCAGATGCGACGCTCCAGCGGCATAAGCGGCCGCCATACCGGCATGCGCATTTTCCTCGAGTGCGAGCGGAGCCGGCCAGCCTTGCTCCACCGCGTCGCGCAATCGATGCAGCGATCCGACGCCCGGATTGCCGCCCCAGGAGAAGATCAGTTTCGAGGCGCAGCCGGCGCCGATAAGTTGATCGTAAATCAAATCCGGCGTCATCCGGATAAGCGTCAGGCCGCGACGCCCTTGCCGGATGATCTCGTGCCCGGCCGCGAAGGGAATCAGGTGGGTGAAGCCTTCCAGCGCCACCACATCGCCGTCGCGAACCATTTCATGGATGGCCTGTTGGAGTGGGACAATGTTCGCCAACTTGTGATTATGCCATGGCACGCAGAGGCCGTGACGCAGTACTCTCGCCACGGCGCGCTGCATACAGGCGATGAGACCCAAGTTCGTCACCAGACGAACCCAGGTTTAGATTGATCGGTCCCTCTTTTCAGGCCCAATCTTCCAGCATGGGTTTTCACGCGCCGCCTGCAAATCGTCCGGCGGCGCGCAACAGCGGTTTCATCGTCAAGCCCTGGGCAAAGATGGAAAATGCAACCACGGCGAAGCTGATAGTGACGATGGCGTCGCGTTGGGCAACCTCGGACGGAAGGGCCAATGCCAAGGCCAGAGCCAGCGCGCCCCGCAGGCCGCCCCAAAACAAAAGATGTTGGTAGCGCGCCGGTACGCGTTTGCCGGAACCCGCAAAAAGAGCGCAGCAGGGATAAACCGCAGCGGCGCGTCCCAAGGTGACCAGCAAGATCGCGATCACAGCCGGCAGCCACACCGCGCGGAAATCCTGCATTGCCACGCGCATGCCAATCAGCAGAAAGATCAGCGAATTGGCGACGAACGCGGCGTATTCCCAAAAATCCTGCACGGCTTCCTTGCCGCGGTCCGATATTCTTCCGCGCGAACCGATGTTGCCCAGTGTGAGACCTGCGCTCAGCGTTGCCAGAACACCCGACATGTGGAATCGCTCGGCGACCAGGAACGAACCGTAGGCGGCCACCGTGGTGAGGGCGAGTTCCACCAGGTGGTCCTGCGTATTTCCGACTAACAGCAGTGCGGCTCCCGCAATGGCCGCGCCGCAGAGCAGCCCGCCTCCCGCCATGCGCAGCAGTTGTCCGGCTGCCTGGAGAGGGGTTGGCGAGTGCCCCTGAATCAGATCCAGCACCATGGCGAAACCCACCGCGGCCGTGCCGTCATTGAACAGGCTTTCGGCTTCTACCAGAAGCGGAAGACGGCCCCGCGCGCCCGCTTCCCGAAAGGTCGCGATCACCGACACCGGGTCGGTAGCGGCGATGAGCACGCCGAAAACCAGCGCGCCGATCCATTGCCAATTTGCCAGATAATGCATCCCGACTGTGGTGATGGCCGCCGAAAGAGCCACGCCTACCGTCGCGAGAAGGAGGATGATTCCCAGCTCCCTGCGCAGGCGACGCCACTCGATGTAAAAGGCGGCCTGAAAGATGAGCGGTGGCAACAGCACCGTGAAAAGCAGGTCCTTGGTGAGAACGATCGCCGGCGAGAAGCGGGAAAATGCCAAAACAATTCCAGCCGCCACCAGCCCGGCGCTATAGGGAAGATCGAGCTTCTGCGTCAGCATCGCGACGAACACTGCGATCAGGAGCAGAAACGCGCCATTTTGGACCGTTAATTCCATATGCGGATCGAAATCGATAACATGGGCCTTCGGAGCTGGTTTGCAGGTAATCCTTAGTTTAGCCTTGCTATTGGCGTGTGAACCGGTTTTCGCGCAAGCGGGCGACGAGCCGATCCGGGTTGACGTCGACGTAGTGAACGTTCTTTGCACCGTCTCGGACAAGCGCGGCGCGCTGATCACGAATCTGCGCAAGGAAGATTTTGAGGTTCGCGAGAACGGGCGCAAGCAGGAGATCCGCTATTTCGCGCGCGACACCGATTTGCCGCTCACCGTAGCCATGCTGATGGACGTAAGCGGCAGCGTGCGCCAAGCTCTGGATGCGGAGCGCGAGGCGGCGGGCAGGTTCTTCGATGTGGTTCTTCGCCCTACCGACCACGCGCTGCTGTTGGGCTTCTCCAGCACGATGGTTCTATGGCAGGATTTTACCTCGTCCACCCAGCGGCTCCACAATGCGCTGGAACAATTGCACGCGATTCCGTTCCGCGGTCTCCCTGCCGTTGGACAACCCACGCCCGGCACCTTGCTCTACGACGCGGTGTATCAAACCGCTGTGAGTAAGTTGACGAGAGTGCCGGGGCGCAAGGCCATGTTGATTATTTCCGACGGGCTGGATAACGGCAGCCGGATGCATCAGGAGGAAGCGTTGGAATCCGTTCAGCAAACCAACACCATCGTCTATGGCATTTGTTACGACCAAAAATTCTTTGGGTGCGAATTCCTGAAAAGCCTGGCTGAACCCACGGGCGGGCGTATGTTCGACGCGGGCAAGAAAAGGAAATCGCTAGGCGAGATCTACCAGACGATTGAGGACGAGCTGCGCAGCCAGTACGCCATCGGTTATGTGCCCATCAATCGGGAGCACGATGGTAAATTCCGCAAGCTGGCGGTGAAGGTGCAATCGCCCGGCCTGCGGGTGTCCGTGCGGCGTGGCTACTACGCACCGGGCGGGGCGGAAAGTCCCATGTCCCACCCTTGACTACTCCTTACGTTCGCCGAGCTGTCTGGATCACATGGCGTGACGCCGCGGACGTAACTGAATTGCAACAGGCTGGCGGGCAGGGACTATAATTAGCCTCATGGCCGAGATTACGGACCAGGTAATCGACTTCTATAACTCGCTATTTGAGCGAATTTTCCTGCAACCGTTCAGCAGTCGAATACCCGACCGCCGCCGCCGCGATGCAGTTCGGTTCCAAGTTTTAGAAGCATCCGGCGCAGCATCCCAGTCTCTGGAGCGATTCTTGATCAGCCAGCGGCAAGCTGTGGACCAGGTCAAATGTGTCCTCCACAATTTAGGGTCAGTGAGCGAAGACTTGACGCTAGAACAGATCGCAAATCCTTACATTGCTCCAGAAAAGCTGGTAGAGGATCTGCTGACCCTCCCAGCCTCGTCATCGGCGCTGCAGGCTGTGGCAGCGGCCCATCAGGAAACTGTCTTTCGCGTTGCCCTGCATTCCGTTGTTCAAGCGCTGATGCAAATTGGGCCGGTAATGGCGGAGTGGCAGAATATCGGCTTTCCAGGTACGTTCGAACTTTCCCGCCGCGTTGTCGCGCGGCTGAACGAAATCAGCGCTCAATTGGACATCCTTGGCAAGTCCGGCTCCGAGGCGGCTGACGAGCGTTATGACCTCCAATACCGCGACTATCTTTCTCAGCGGTTTTATCGTGTCGAAGCTGGCACCGTTCGGATGACGACGAATGTATCAGTCGATCTCCGCGAGCTTTTCGTAATGCCGAATGTCTTGGAGCGGCAACCGCCGGGGAAAGAAACGTCTGTTGCCTTGTCCGACCCAGCCGAATTAATGGCGCTCTCAAAGGCGCGACAGATCCTCGGGAACGCTTTCGGCCGAGGTGCAGCAGCCGAGCAACCGGAAACGGGAGCGCCGGTTCTGACACAGGTCCGGCGTCAATCCCGCAACGTAATTGTCGGAGTGCCCGGCAGCGGGAAATCGAACTTTCTCGAATGGCTCCAACTGAAGGTGGCGAGCGCGGAAGAAGAATTCGTATTGGCCGGGCAACAGGCAATCCCGCTGCTGCTTCGCGTCAGACAGTTGGACCCGGATCATCTCCCGGTCGGCTCTGGGATCATCGAAAAAGCCACGGAAAGCAGGGACTTCGCCGCATTAACGCCTCCGGGTTGGCTCGACAGGCAGATGTCCAGGGCGCTGTCGTTTTCATGTTAGACGGGCTGGATGAGGTGGAACCCGACATTCGCGACAGGTGTATCTTGCCCTGGTTTATCGGGATCTGCCGCAGGTATTCGAACTGCGCGTTTATTGTGTCATCCAGACCGGTTGGGTACCCGGCAGGCTTGCTGCGAGAACTATCGTTTTCGGAGTGCGAGCTTCTCGACTTCACGGCGGACCAAACGGCGGAATTTACCCGTCATTGGTGTACAGCCATTCGCTTGGCCCAGAACGAAACCCTGGCAGAAGCCAAACGGGAGGGCACAAAAGATGGAGACCGAATCGTCTCCGGTTTTGAGGAAAATCCGTATATCACCAGCTTGGCTCGAAATCCGTTAATGCTCTCCGCAATCTGCCTGGTGAACCATTTCGAAGGCGGTCAACTCCCGAAAGATAGGGCGGTGCTGTACAAGCTGTGCGTGGAAGGCCTGCTTCACAATTGGGATCAGCGGCGCGGCATCCGATCTGACTTTTCGTTCGAAGAAAAGCTTCGGGTCAGCAAGGAAGTTGCCATAAGGATGCAGATGCAAGACCGCGCGGAGTACGATTTGCCTGCGGTCCAGGACGTCTTCCGCGCGGTCTTGAAGCACTCCAAGCGAGCCCAGATCTTGTTGGAACACATCCGTTACCGGACCGGTTTGTTACTAGAACGACGGCCCGGCATATTCGCCTTCGCTCACTTGACCTTCCAGGAGTATTTAACGGCGCGCGCCATCTACGAAGGCAACCTGGCAGGCATCGATATTGGACAACTGATTCAAGAGCACAACGATCCGCGATGGCAGGAAGTCATTGCCCTGTATTGCGGGTTGGCTCCGGCGCCAACGGTGAGGCCATTGATTGAAGCCCTGCTGGGCCAGTCGAAAGTAAGGGCTGGCCTTCTGGCGGAGGCGTATCTGTCGGCCGGTCCGGAGTTAATGGAGGACAGGGAACTCCGGCAGCGAGTGATGTCCGCCGTCGCGAGGGCACAAAGCTCCTGGAACGAGGTAGGGATCAACGGATTCAGCGAGGACGAATTCGCGCCTTTCGCGAACCAGGCAATTGGACTCAATCGCGGTTACACAAGCCACGCTTACTACTGGCTCTCTGACCACCCATCCTTTGCTGATTTCACCTCAATGGCACAGCAACTCAGGAACCCTTCAGCACTGAGCGCGGACGGGATAGGCGAACTGGTTTACATCATCCACTACCGTGGCGACGATAACCTTTTGGGTGAAATTGGGAGACGCGGCACCTCCTTCTACTCGCTTCCTGGGCCAGAGCTATACGAAACTCAGGCGGAACTGGCGTTCCTAGCCCTATCACACCGTGGAGCCGCTCCCGGCCCTGGAGCAGACACGGCGTTCCTTCAGGCACTGAATGCGATCCTGAGCGCTCCACGTCTGGGATCATTCTGGATGGTGGTGGATGGCTCTGGGCCTAGCGGCCCCGGCTGGCAGCAAATCCGACCACTGGTCAAGCGCCTTGCCAAACGACTGCGGGCGGAAGGGCCGGAGGCAGCTAACAGTCCTCGACCGCTGGAAGAATGGACCGAAGCGATCGACCGTCGCCATGGAATCGGTTCGGCAGATGCCCAGCAACCATCGAAACACCCCGCCAAGAAAACCAGAGCCAAGAAGTAGGAGGAATCCTCACATGTCCGGCGAACTCAGAATCTCTACGGCGTTCCAGTCGTTCTTCAGCGAGGCTGACCCAGACGAAAAACGAGAGGCCATCGTAATCTACCGCGCACCAACGTCGAATCCCCGCGTCCGAGGCCGCCTCCGCCAACTCAAGAGCCGCCTCGACATGATCAAGGCCAGTGCGGCCGCCCAACGACCTATCCAAAAGGACCTTTTTGACAGTTACCAAAAAGCCGTTGGCAAGCCGAAGTCAGGCGCTCAGGAGCTCAGCACCTCCCCCATCGGCAAGAACACCCTTCCCGTGTCGAAGATCGAAGTGACATGGAAGACTCTGCCCCTCCTGGCCGAGCAGCCTAATGTTGTTGCGGTACTTCCGAATCTGGAGATCAAACTGATCCGACCAAAGGCGCTGGCCTACGAGACTCCGACCAAGCAGGAGACAAAAGACGGTTTGACGTGGGGCCTGAAGCAACTGGAGATCCCGAAAGTCTGGGAAAAAAGCAAAGGAGAGAATATTAACGTCGCAGTGCTCGACACCGGTGTACATGGAAAGCACCCTGCTCTCGATGGGCGAGTGAAGGAATTCCTGATCATCGATCCTCTCGGCAACAGAATCAAGACAGACACTTCTTTTGATGCCGATCAACACGGCACCCATGTCTGCGGCACGATCGCGGGAGGCAAAACGGCGGATGGGATCTCCATCGGAGTGGCTCCCGCTGCAACGCTGCTGGTTGCTGGCGTCCTGGTTGGCAACGCGACCCTGGGGACGCTGGTGGAGGGAATCTCGTGGGCCGTCGAGCAAGGGGCCGACATCATTAGCATGTCGCTTGGATTTCCATATTATGAGCCTCTTTTCTCAGAGCTCTTTGACTCGCTGATTGAGCAGTTCGGCGTTTTGCCGGTCGCCGCAATCGGCAATGAGAATTACGGCAACAGCAGCTCTCCTGGCAATGCGTTGAGCAGCCTGTCCGTGGGCGCCGCGAAGAAGCTCACCGGCAACAAAACCGACGTGGCGTTTTTCAGCAGTGGCGCCAGTCTTGTGTTTCCTGGAGGAGGCGTGAACTCGCTCATCACAAAGCCGGACGTTGTAGCGCCAGGAGTGAGCGTATATTCGTCCATTCCGCCAGCCAACAGGCCGGACGGTGTTTACGAATACGCCTACTTTGATGGCTCCTCCATGGCTACGCCACACGTCGCGGGAGTGGCCGCGCTCTTAATGGCTGCCAAGCCGACGGCCCCAGTGAGTGACATAATAAAGGTGATTAAGGAGACGGCGAAGCATCCGGCTGGCCCGGAACTTCGGCCCGATAACCGCTGGGGCTACGGCATGGTTCGCCCGAGAGAAGCTTTGGCTACGTTACTATCTTAATTCGCTCGCACATGGATGATCTGAATACAATACCGAGTCGAAGAAAGATCAGTCCGGCCGTCTTGGCTCGTCTGGCTCAATCGAAGCCCACGCACAAGGTGCGGGCAATCGTCGTACTCAACACTACGAGAGCCGCGGCGGCCCCTCGCGGGACGCGTCCTACTCGAAATGAGCGGCGGGCAGCAATCGATGAAGTTCGCAATCAGGCGTCCCAGGCGCTTCCCAGAATCGACGTGATTCTATCGCGCTTCGACGGTCGCCGGTTATCCGACACCCCGACTGCATTAGGCACTATCGCTGTCGAGAGCACACCGGCAGGCATTGCGGCGTTGTCTGAGTCAGACTCCGTGAAGGCGATCCTACAAGACCAACCAATCTCGCGCGTTGTCTAGTCGCAAGATCCCGCCACCCAGTTCCTCTGTTTGCTCGCCCGCCTGTCCTCCAAAACGCTCAATTGCCGGCGTAATTATCAACCTCTCACCCTCTAATTCTCCTTTTGTTCGCCTCACAATAGATCATGGAGCTGACCAAGCGGCAAAAGGAAGTGCTCGATAGGCCTTTCTAAAATGTGGCAACCCCGCCCGTCTGCAGGAGTTGTCCGATTCGTTGACCCCCAAAGACCTGTTGCAGTGTGGTCAAAAATGGCTGGCTACTTTCACTCCGTTCTTTAGCGATAGGGAACGCCGGGAACTGGGTTGTCAACACCGCCTGTTCTTCTCTCAAGTGGAGTATTGCGACAACCTCATCTTCCGCCGTCGGGACGCCGTGGACCAAATGACGCAACGGTTGCTGGACGCCAACCGCACGATTGGTCAGCCCAACAAGATCACGATCCTCTTCGGCCGGAAAGTAACCAAGCAGTATCGCGGCAAACTGCAGACGGTGATCGAAGATCTCGACCTGCCCAATCCCGTGATCCGCTCCCATTATGGGCACGGCTTTGCCAAGCAGTACGTTCGCGACGGCCGGATTCTGAGAACCGAGCCAGCCACTAACAACGTGTACGACTACCGGGTGAAAAAGGATATCGAGAACCTACCTCAGCTGCAGCAGGCTATGTCGGGGATCATTGACAATTGTCAAAATGTCCAGCAAGACATCCTGGAGACCTTCGTGGACCGCGGGCAGCTTCGGGAACTGGCGGAGCCGACCGTGCTGCCCAACGGCAAACGGATTCCAGGGCTAAAGCTCGACCACCCACGGCTACTCGCCCTCATGCACGCGCTCGTGCGCTTTTCTCACATCGCCGCCCGGGGGCACCTTCCAGACTGTGGACCTATACGCACCCACTCTAGAAGCACTGCATCTCTCCGAGAATCAGTATTCGCTGGCATCGCTGCGCTATGACCTGTCCAAGCTGAGGGCCAAAAAGCTGGTCGAAAAAGTTCCCAAAACACGACAGCATCGTCTGATTGGCAAAGGCTACTCCATCTGTGTCGTGTTCCTGAAGCAAACTCCCGACGACAAGCGCACCCAACCGGACCGGCTCCATCAACGCGTCAAAGATGATCTCGACGAGCGGTCAAAAGCCATCGGCCTCAAGATCGCCGCGCAGCAGCCCACAACGGTACCAAAATTCCCGTTGCGAGCCGTATAACGGCAGCTAACGTTTATTTCCCCTTCCGTTCGTCCTTGTCGGCCTGCGCGGTCTCTTCCTTCGACATTCCGAAATCGCACTTCGGCCCGTCCGCGCACTCGCAGCGATGTTTCTTGCACGCCATGGCGCACATCGGCCCCATGCCGGAATGCATATCGTAATCGCCGTCGTCCCGGCTCTTCGCGGACGCGTCTGTGTCCCATTTCGTGAATCTCTCGGCCATGTCGCAGTGCCCGATCATCTCGCGGTGCAGGCAATCGTCGCGCTCTTTGGCCGTCTTCGCATCCGCCTGGCAGGATGCGATGATCTTGTTGTGAATCGCATCGGTGCGCTCCAGGCAGTGGCACTCGTGCTTCGATCCCAGTCCACAGCGCTCGATCTTCGGAGCGCTCTGCTGGGCAATCGCCGCAATAACGATCAATGGGAACAGAATCAGCTTCTTCATTTCAGACGCTCCGGAGCAGCACTACGACGGGAGCTCCGGCGCTATGGACGCCGGGCTTCCGCGGTGGCTTCCTGCCGCTGCTCAACCTTATCGGCGCGCCGCAACGGTTTACGAGTCTGGCGCCGCAAATTGTGGGAAAGGCGATGGACGGCCCGATGGTAGCGCGCCTTCGCGGCGGCCACGGAAATGCAAAGCTGCCGGGCGGTGTCGGCGATATTCAAGCCTTCGATGGCCCGGAGGCGAATCATTTCCTTGTAAGTGGGGTGCAGCGACACCACGGCTTGCTGCACCAGCCGCGTGGCCTCGTTCTCCTGATACTGGCGGAGCGGCGATTCGTGGGAGGTGGCGCTCGGGAGCCGCTCCAGTTGATCGAAATCGAAATAAGATATCCGCGAGCGGAATTCGGTCCGGCGCCTGGTGCGCACCTCGTTCACGGCAATGCTCATCAGCCAGGTCTTGAATTTCGATTCAGCGCGAAAGTCGGCAAAATGAATGAAGGCTTTTGCCACCGTCTCCTGCACGATGTCTTCGGCGTCAAATTGATTGCCGACCATCCCGAAGACGAAACGGTTGAGCGGGATTAAGTTGGGTTGCAGCAGTTCGGTGAATTCCTGTGAATTGGGCATGTCGCTCCTCTAACGGGCTGTATCGAAAGTCCGAAAAGACCGCTTGCTTACGCGCGCGGCTCAGCTTACGCACGAATGCATGCATGTCGATTGCCACGCGTAACGCCTTGAGAATGTGAGCCGCGTGACGGGAGACGTGTCCATTTATGGACTTATGCCCGCTGCGCTTCGTCTCGAACCCGGAGAACGATCTTGCCTCGCGTGTGGCCCTTCCCAGCCTGTTCAAAGGCTTCGCGCGCGGGCCAGTGGAAAAATGCCGGCGACGATCGGCTTCAGCGAGCCGGCGCGCACGGCAACGTACTCCGCGGCCGCGCCGTCGCGGGGAAAGTCGGCGAGACCGTACACCGCTTCGCCCGGTCCAAGATCCTTTGTCCCAAGCGGCACGCTCTCGATCACTCCGGACATCTCGTGGCCGGGAATGGTGGGAATCCGGGGCGACCCATTGGGGTTTTGATAGGTCTGGTCCCACGTCAGCTCGGTTGGCGTGATGGCGGTGGCGTACACGCGCACCAGCGCATCGCCGGGACCCGGCAGAGGTCGCGGCGCGTCTTCATACACCACTTGCTCGGGACCTCCCCGGCGTGCAATCGGATGGCTTTCATCGACGGGTTCCAAATCCAGCCGCAGCCAGGCCGCTGAGAATAAATTGCACGGCTATTGCCATTAGAAGCAGTCCCATGAAGCGCGTCAGAATGTGGATGCCGGTGTTGCCCATGCGCCGGCCCAGGCGGTCCGCGGCGGCCAGGGTCCAATAAGAGATGAAGGCGGTCAGAGCTACCGCGGCAAGGATCGACAGCCTGTGCGGCCAGCCGGTGGCTTGAGCCATCAACGCGATGACGGTGGAAATCGATCCGGGCCCGGCCAGCATGGGAACGCCCAGCGGGACGATTCCGACGTCCTCTTTCTCCATCGCCTGCGCGGTTTCCGCGGGAGTCTCCTTGGTTTGGGAGCGGCGCGCCTGCACCATGTCGAGTCCGATCAGGATCATGATCAATCCTCCGGCGATGCGAAAGGCCGGCAGCGTGATGCCGAACGTCTTAAAAATCAGCGTGCCCGCCAGCGCAAATCCCGCGAGGACCGCGAAACAGGTCCAGGCCGCGCGTTTCGCCATGTGCCGCCGATCGTTCATCTCCGCCTCGGACGTCAGCGCCAGAAAGCTCGGTATGGTGGCGATGGGGTCGACGATAAAGAAGACCGAGCTGAATGCCAGCAAGAGGAACTGGACTTGTTCTTGGATGGAGCCGAGCATGAACTGGTGGCGGATGCAATCGCAAGTCCGATCCCTTCAGTGTCGCATCGTCCCAAGTGCTTCGCCAGAGCGAAGAACCGCTTCCTCTGGCAACGCCTGGGAAGGGCCGCTCACTGTCGGGGCGCTCACTGTCCTCTGGTCGGAATCGTGTCCGAATATCGACAGTTGTAACCAGCGCGCAATCCAGGAGCGCGATACTGGTGGCGTAGGCGCGTGGCCGTTGAAGTGCACGGCGAGGAGGCACATGGCTGAAGAACCGCAATACGATGCGCTGGTGGAATTGGCTCTGAACCTGCGCTGGAGCTGGCATCACTCGAGTGACGAACTGTGGGGTAAAGTGAACCCCGAACTCTGGGAGCTGACGCAGAATCCCTGGGCAGTCCTGCAAGCTGCATCTCAAAAGCGGCTGGCCGAAATCTGCGGAGACCCTTCCTTCTCTCAGAGGGTTGATGAACTCTTGCAGGAGAAGCGCGAGTCCCTCCAGCGGCCCACCTGGTTTCAGAGCGCGCATCCCAATGCGCCGGTGAGTCTGGTGGCGTACTTCAGCATGGAGTACATGCTCAGCGAATCGCTGCCTATTTACTCGGGAGGTCTGGGAAATGTCGCCGGCGATCAACTGAAAGCGGCCAGCGACCTCGGCGTGCCCGTGGCTGCAATCGGCTTGTTGTATCAGCAAGGCTACTTCCGGCAAGAGATCGATACCAATGGCGTCCAGCACGCGCTTTATCCTTATAACGACCCCAGCCAATTGCCCATCACTCCGCTGCGGCAGGCGGACGGCGAGTGGCTGCGGATTCCTTTGAATATGCCGGGGTTCAAACTCTGGCTACGCTGCTGGAAAGTGGTAGTAGGACGAGCCAACCTCTACTTGCTGGATTCCAACGACTTGGCCAATCCTCCGGCGTTTCGCGGCGTCACCAGCGAACTCTATGGCGGCGATTCGGAACTGCGCCTCAAACAGGAATTGATGCTCGGCCTGGGCGGATGGCGGCTGCTGCGAGCGCTAGGGCTGCGCCCCGAGATCTGCCATCTCAATGAAGGGCATGCCGCCTTTGCCATCCTGGAGCGGGCGCGCAGTTACATGGCCGACAACAGCGTGCCGTTCGACGTGGCGCTGGCGGCAACCCGCGCCGGTAATCTCTTCACCACCCATACCGCGGTAGAGGCAGGCTTCGACCGCTTCGCGCCCGAGCTGATCGGCAAATATCTGCAAGCCTACGCGAAGGACCTTGGGATCGGCCTCGACGACCTGCTGGCAATGGGGCGCCAGAATCCCGCCAATGCATCCGAGCCCTTCAACATGGCTTACCTGGCGGTGCACGGAAGCGGCGCTGTGAATGGCGTCAGCCGGCTGCATGGCGAGGTCAGCCGGCGACTGTTCGGCAGTCTGTTTCCGCGCTGGCCGGAAAGGGAAGTTCCAGTGGCTCACGTCACCAATGGAATTCACGTCGGCACGTGGGAATCTCCGGAAGCGGACGCTCTGTGGGAACGCGCCTGCGGACCGGATCGCTCGGCGGGCGACCCAGTCAAACTCGCGCAGGGCCTGCGTGCGGTTCCAGACACCGAGCTTTGGCAATTGCGCACCAATGCATCCAAGGAATTGATCGAGTACACGCGCCGGCGCCTGGCGCGAGAGCTTGCGGGCCGGGGAGCGCCGCCCGACGACGTCGCTGCGGCCGAGCGGGTGTTCAGCTTCGACACGCTGACCATGGGTTTTGCCCGGCGCTTCGCCACTTACAAGCGGCCCAATCTTCTATTGCACGATCCCGAACGCCTGGCGCGCATCCTGACCAATCGGGAGCATCCGGTGCAGCTTGTTTTGGCCGGAAAGGCCCATCCGGCGGATCTGGCCGGCCAAGCCATGATCCAGCAATGGCATCGGTTTCTCGATCGGAACGACGTTCAGCCGCATGTGGCGTTTCTGGCCGACTACGATATGCTGCTCAGCCAGCACCTGGTGCAAGGCGTCGATCTCTGGATCAATACGCCGCGCCGTCCGTGGGAAGCCAGCGGAACCAGCGGGATGAAAATTCTGGCCAACGGCGGAATGAATTTATCGGAGCTGGATGGCTGGTGGGTGGAGGCTTACTCGCCGGAAGTGGGGTGGGCGATCGGCGATGGCAAGGAGCACGGCGACGATCCCAATGTGGATGCCGCGGAAGCCGAGGCTATGTATTCGCTGCTCGAGCGCGACATCATCCCGAAGTTTTACCAGCGCGACGGCCAGGGCATCCCTACGCAATGGATCGCGATGATGCGTGAGAGTATGGCGCGGCTGACGCCGGTATTTTCGGCGAATCGGACGGTGCGCGAATACACGGAGAAGCATTATCTGCCGGGCGCCGCGGCCTATTGCACCCGGGCCGCCGAGCAAGGCAAAGCCGCGAAGGAACTGCTTGCGTGGCGGCGCGTGGTAAACGAGAATTGGCCGCACCTTCGATTTGGACAACTGAACGTAGAGACGCGCGAGGGCCAGCATGTTTTTGAAGTCCAGGTCTATTTGGATGAAGTGGGCGCCGATGCGGTCCGCGTGGAACTCTACGCGGATCCGGTGGACGGCGATCAACCCGTCCGAGTAGCGATGCAGCGCGGGCACGAGTTGCTCGGTTCACAGGGCGGCTACGCCTATTCGGCCTCCGTGCCTGCAGCGCGTCTGGCGAGCGACTACACTGCTCGCGCGGTTCCTTTTAGATCCGGCGCATCGGTTCCCCTGGAGGCGGACCAGATCCTTTGGCAGCGATAAGATGCCACTTTCTCGCCGATAGCTACGCTACCGGGCGCGTCAAAGTGCTGAGTGGGACGAAACGCTGTCCTTCTTCGAGGTCCCGAGGTCGCGGGCCCGGGTAATGACACGCCGCATGACGCATACTTCCCAAACATCGGGCCAGTTGCTCGCGATGCTCCGGATGCTGGGGCGCGACATGCACAGCGCTTGGCCTTGGGGCCGAGCGCGAATGCAGGCGGGCTGATGCAGAATCGTGCACCGGCGATTTATGCGTACAGGTCTTTGGAAGCGCAAAGTGCGCGGCGCGCACCTCCAAACCGATCGGGAACTGGCTCGCGCCGCGGTCCGCTTTGCGCTAGGTAAAGGGAGTCGGTTTAGACACAGGCTGATAAGCGGCCACCTGCGTTTCGTATAAATTCGCTTGTTTTGGAGCGCTCCGATTGCTTATCCTGAGAAGGCTGCGGCTGTTCGCGCTGGCGACAATATGACGATTCCCCTTGCTGTTGATACAAGCCGGCTATATGCACAATCACGAATAGATCTGGTAGCGGCGCTACGATTGGCCGCCCAGTTTGGGCTGCATGAGGGCGTTTGTAATCATTTCAGTCTCTCCGTTCCGCTTAGCGATGGAACCAGCGCGTTTTTGATCAACCCGCAGGGTCTGCAATGGTCGGAAGTATTACCGTCCGATCTCGTGCTCGTGGATGTGAACGGTCGCAAGTTGGATGGGAAATATCACGTCGAACCAACCGCCTTTTTTATTCACGGGCGCATTCACAGAGCCAAAACCGGGGCCCACTGCATCTTGCATACGCACATGCCCTATGCGACGGCGCTCACCCTGCTTGAGGATGGCGCCCTGCAATGGGCGAGTCAAAACTCCCTGCGATTTTATAACCGGGTGGCCTATTATTCCGAGTATGGCGGTCTCGCGCTGGATGAGGCCGAGGGCGACCGGATTTGCGACAAATTGGCCGACGCCGATATTTTGTTCATGGCTAACCACGGCGTAATCGTCTGTGCGGAAAACATGGCCTACGCATTTGACGATCTTTATTATCTTGAGCGGGCTTGTATGGTGCAGGTGCTGGCAATGAGCACTGGTAGGCCGCTGCGCATCCTCTCGCCTGAGATAGCAAGCCTGACTTCGCGACAATTCCAGGGCGAGCGGCAACAATCCGCGCTTCATTTCGAGGCGTTGAAGAGGATGCTCAGCGTAAGAGAACCGGATGGCAGAGAACCAAAAGGGATGAGCGATTCCACTTGGCTCGGGAATGTTGAGGCTAGTTGCTAGTTGCTGGTAGAGGCGGCACAGCATCCAACAGAAAGCCACCAAAATCATTCCGCCGCCGCTAAGGAGTTGGGTTCGTGGCGCCAGACTAGCTTCGGCTCTGAAAGGGCTGAACCGAGCCGCGCGTTACCGAGCGGTTTTATCCGCGAACACTAATGACGTCCTGTTTAGCTGCGCCAATGCGAATATTACCGCCGGAGGGTGCCCCCAAAACCTCTGTGGGTTTGAGTAGCGCTTTTAAAACTCTCACCTAGTGGCCTTTCGCGGTGAATTCGTTAGCATAAGAAAATTCTTTTTCGAGCGTCGCAGTATTTCCGGCTCTGAGCATGTAGAGCGGGAGTTTGTGCAAAAGATCGTTGACCGAGGTAGCTGAAGCGGCAGGATTACTTGCACCGATTATTTGCACCGATGATTTGCACCGATGATTTGCACCGATGATTTGCACCGATGATTTGCACCGATGGATACTATGCGATGCCGCTCGGCACAGTGGTGCGTCCTCCATGGTCGGCTCTCGTCTGAATCCCGTGCTTCCGCAATCGGCAGTGGCGGAATGGACGGCCTGCGAAGCGCGCAATATCTTGTCCGAAACGTTACTCCTCAACTTGCTGCGCGGAACTGAGGCGCACGTTGCCGGTAGGCTGGCGCGGGCGAGTTGAGACCGGCTTCCGGCGCTAAATCTCGAACCAGCGGCCCTACCTCCCAGGCCGTGCGCGCCTAGGCATTCTGCGTTCGCCGTTTACCACAGGCGGGAAGTCCTTCACTTCGTCGTACACCTCGGTGATGAACCGGTCCTTGCTTTGCTGCGTGTCGCCCAGCGTGGTCGCGTCATAAGGTGCAGTCAGGTTCGCGGCCAGAACTTCATCCAGCGACTCGCCCTCGTCGCGGAGCTTCTGTACCTTTCCCAGGATGTCGACGAGCATGGCACGGTAGCCCAGCAGATCCTTCTTCCTGACCAGCGTTCCGTGGCCTGGGACGAGCGTCGTATCGGGGCCCGAAAGCTTTTCAATAAGGTCCACGGCTTCGATCATGCCCTTGATTGAGCCGCCGTTGGCCTGGTCGGCGAACGGATAACCAAAGTTGCGATAGAAATCCTCGATATAGATCGCGTTCGCTTTGTTGAAGCGCACGATCGTGTCGCCCGCGGTGTGGGACGGCATCATCGGTATAAAGTCCACCGTTTCGCCGTTCATATGGATCGTGACGGCGGGAGCGCCTGGTGAGCCGTACCGATACGTAGCAGTTGGAACGCCCCCCGGATCGCGCGCGCGATCGGCGTTACCCTGGACCGGCGGGCGTAGCATTTCATCGCGCAGATTCTCCTGCGAGAAGATCACCGCCCCCTGTTTCGCGAAGAATGCATTACCGCCGGTATGGTCGGGGTGAATGTGGGAATTGACCACAATCTTAATGGGAGCGTTGGTGAATGTCCGGATTGTGTCGAGTGTCTTTTTCGCCAGTTGTGGGTCCTCGGTATCCACCATTAGCACGCCGTCGGAGCCGAAGAGCACTGCGACCCTGCCACCTGCGGCATCGGGATGTGTCGGGTCAACACCCGCCGAGCCGTGCAGAGAATAGAGATTCGGCGCCAGCTTCTCCGTAACCAGCATCTCGATCTTGTCCCAGGGGGTCTGGTAACCCTGAGGAAACTGGTATGGCCCTTTTCCCGGTGGGACGACCGTGATCGGATAACCCGGTTCCTGTGCCCACGCGCTGGCGGAAACAGCCGCCACTGTCCACAGTAATAGCACTCCCCGTTTCATAGCCTTGGTCCTTCCTGAGCTTCGATATTACCGGATCTGAAGCCCGGCGTTAACGGCAAGACGCGAAGAGATGCACCTCTGGGCGGAATCTCGACCGGATCTCGAGGCCGGGCGAAAGGCGCTGGCTAAAACGATTTGTCTCGACGGAACGTACGCTATTAGAGCAAGTTCTTGCGTGTTCTGATCGACGCATTTTGGGTGAATATGTCAAAGCTGAAATTGCCGTTCGCGGCCAGCGCGTACGGCTCGCTCCCCCGCGCACGACACGGACAGAACTCGGGCGTTGGATTTACCACCGCCTGGTCCCGAACCGAAATTAACGGCCCCAGGACGTGCTTCCGCGCCAAACCTTCGTCAAATGACGAGGAGCTTTTCAAACTGACCCGGCACCACGCGGTCCGTAATAGAATGGATCACGTCAATATGAAAATCTTCGCCGCGATTTTTCTGCTCGCTTCGCAACTGGCCTGGGCCGCCGAGGGCAAAGGAGCCCTGGACAAATCCACGCTCGAAAATTACCTGCGCCACGTGGAACTGTTTCGGGGCGACGTGATCTTCAAAATCGACGACCCGCGGCCTTCCAAGTATCTGGCGGGCTTTTCGGAAGTTCTGGTGCATCTGATTTTCAACAACGCGGAGAAAGACGAACTGTTCTACATTTCTTCGGATGGACAGAGCATCGTCCGGGGCGACGTGTTCAATCTGGGGAAGTCGCCGTTTCAATCCAATCTGGACAAGCTGACGCTGACGGATCAGCCCAGCTTCGGTCCGGCCGACGCGCCGGTGACGATCGTCGAGTTTGGCGACTTCGAATGCCCGGACTGCAGGCTGGAAGCCCCGGTTCTGCGGCAGAATCTGACGGAGACGTTCGGCGGAAAAGTGCGGGTTTACTTCAAGAATTTTCCGCTGGAATCGGTGCATCCCTGGGCCCGCGCGGCGGCCATCGCCGGACGCTGTGTATACCAGCAGGGCCAGCCGCCATTCTGGAAATTCTACGATTGGATTTATCAGAATCAGGATCGGATCATGGCTGACAATCTGAACTCGAAGATTTTGGCTTGGGCCGGCGAGAACGGAGTGGACACGGTACAACTGGGCAAATGCATCGATACCAAAGCAACCGAGCCGGAAGTGAATCGCAGCATCGCGGAAGGGCGCGTGCTGAACATCGGGGGCACGCCGACCTTGTTCATCAATGGGCGAAAAATCGGAGGATTGATGTGGCCCGATCTGCAACTCGTCATTAATAAGGAGCTGGAGTTTGCGTCGGCGGGCACGGCTTTACCGGGTAGATGACGTCGCCTGGCGCAGCGCAGCGGGCATGTCGGCCAGTACGTACGCCATCACCGCCATGGCCGCGATATTGGCCCTGAGATCTTCCAGCTTCACTTTATCGGTGGTGTCGGCGCGCGAGTGGTGCCAATCGAAATAGTGCGTGCCCACCGTGCGCAATGCCAGCCCCGGCACTCCGTCGGCCATAATGGGCGCGATGTCGGCTCCTCCGCCGCCGGGTAGAATGGACGCGGCGTCGATACGGGCGAGCAATGCGCCTATTTCGCGCGTGCGCCCCAGCATGGATTGCAAATCGCCGCTCGCGCTGAGGCCGAAGCCCGTGGGTTTCTCCGCGCCGCCGTCCATTTCGATGGCGGCTACGTGGTTCTTGACGGTGTCGCCGGCCCACGCGCGATAAGCGTCGCCGCCCGCGCCTCCGTTCTCTTCGTTGGTCCAGAACACCACGCGCAGCGTGCGGCGGGGCGTGAGTCCCAGCGCGTGGATGATGTGCGCGGCCTCCAGCGCCGTGATGCATCCGCTGCCATCGTCCTGCGCGCCCGCGCCCACGTCCCAGGAATCCAGGTGCCCCCCGATCACCACCACCTCATCCGGCCTCTCGCGGCCCGGAATCTCGCCGATCACGTTGGCCGAGTCCGCGTCCGGAAGCATGCGCGCGTCCATCTCCAGGTGCGCGGTCACCGGATTTCCGGCGTCCACCAGGCGCTGGATCAGCAGCGCGTCTTCAATGGTGACCGCCGCAGCCGGGATTTTCGGAAACCCGTCCGTATATTCGAGCGCGCCGGTGTGCGGCGATTGAAGGCTGATGGGAGTGACGGAGCGCACCAGCGCAGCCACGGCTCCCAGGCGCGCGGCGCGCGAGGGCCCGGTGGTGCGATAAACTACCGTGCGGTTGTAGCCGTCGTAAGGCACGTTGAAGAGAACGATCTTGCCTTCCACCGCGGCACGGCCTTTTCTATCGAGGTCCTCGAAGCTGGAGACGGGCACTACTTCGGCTGTGATTCCGCGCTTGGATGTAGCCACGCTTCCACCCAGACCGAGGATGGTGAGGGGATGCGCTACCGGCTCCAGCAGCGCGGCGCTTTCGTTGCCGCGCACCCAGTGGGGGACTTTAACGCGCGGCGTGACGACGTTGCTGAGCCCGTCGGCTTTCATCTGCGCGGCGGCCCAGGCCACCGCTTTCTCCAAAGACGGCGAACCGCTCAGACGATTGCCGATACGGTCGCACAGATACGCCAGTTTCTCCATGCCGCCTTCGTCGGCCAGCGAAGCGTCGATCAGTCTGGAAGCGCTGTCGCGGTACTGTTCCGTTAAAGTGCCGGCGTTTTGGGCCAAAAGGCCCGCTCCTACCAGAAACACGATGGCTCGTTGCATCATTTTGGATGTTCTTCCCGCGCCTGGATATACCGGAATCCATGCTGCTGCATCACCTGCCGCGCCCGGTCTGCGGCTTCCGGCAGAACGTAAAAGAAGGCGCCCACGCGCTCGCTGCGGAAGATAACGCCGCCGCTGTACTTGTCAGGTTCGACGGCGTAATCCAGGCCCGCTTCGGTGAAAGCCGATTCCAGCCTTAAAGCCTCCGCCAGCTTTTTGGCGATGTAGACCAGATCCATATCGCGATCCTCAAAGAAATCGGGTTCCCTGCGCATATAAGTCCGAAAAGCCCGCTTGCTCACGCGCGCGGCGCGGTAGATTCCGCGGGTTAACAGAGCCGCGACCGCGAGGGAGTCGGTTTCCACGCGCGTTACAGAGCCGCGACCGTAAGGGAGCGGTTGCGCCGCCCATGGCGGCGCATGACGATAAGACGATCGCGCAAGTTCTTGATGCCAGGCGCGACCATTCGGAAGTCGGTTTCGACACAGCCTGTCAAGCGCCCATTCCTTTCACTCGCGCCGCAAATGTTTCGTAGGCGGTCGGGCTGGCGCTATTCATGTTGTCGATCAGGGCTTGCGCCACGGTCTCCAGGTTGGAAAGGAACTTGGGATTGCCCATCGCCTGGCGCGAGTCGGCGATGGTAGCTTTGGTCTTTTCCCAAACGAAAAGCATCTCTCCAGCGCTCTGCAGGAACAGATCCTTGTTAACCGCTCCGGATGTGACGAACGACGCCGCCATGTCCCAATAGGTGGTGACCATCCGATAGGACGCCTCCTGGTCCGATCCGGGCGGACAGGCAGCCTGATGCTCGGCCGCGTTGCTGGCCTTGTAGCCGAAGAGCCAGCTTCTGGCTTTACGCATACGCTCCTCGCGGCGCAATTCGTAAAGCTTCAGAATGACTTCCACGTCATGGTGATTGGGTTTATCCATATAAGGAACAGTGTAATCGCAGAAGCGGCGTGGTTCCAAACTATGGCTCCAGGCGGGGTGCTGTAGCATTGTGTTCATGAGCTCTTGCGTGGTCCCCAGAATAGCGCTTGCCATTGCATTCCAATTCACGCTGGCATCGGCTCACGCTGCGAATAGCGGTTTCCAGACAGCCGAACTTCTCAGCATCACCTCCGGCCGGGGGCTCGACAACGTGGCGACACATCGCTGGGCCATCTTCACGGTGCAGGCTGGCGACGTCATCTACACGGCCAGCGGAAAACGCATCCGCCATCCTGCCGACGACTACAGCGAGGGGTTTAGCGCCGGCGACACCGTTCAAGCCGCCATTAGTGGGAACGAGCTGGTACTGCGCAAACCCAGCGGCGGCGAGCTGAAAATGAAAATCGTCAAACGGGCGCGCGCGCAGTAGCTCAGAAGCGCAAAGGGTGCGGCGCGCACCGCCAAAGGAACCGGGAACAGCCTCGCGCCGCGCTCCGTTTTGCGCGTGTTCCTTAGACGGGACTGGCAAGCACCGCGATAAACCACCGGCCGGCGTGCAGAACCCGGCCGGATCCGATCTCGGCGATGAGGCGTTCCGGGGTGAAATAACGCTTGTAGACCACGTGCCGCGAGCCGTCGTTCAACACGCGCTCCTGATATTCTTCCGGCGGGACGCCGTCGCGCTGCGCCGCGTCGACGATGAGCATCGATTTTGCGACCCGGCGGGCCTCGGCCAGGAAGATCCCGCGAGTGACTTCATCCAGATGTCCATAGAAGTGGCCCGCTACCAGACAATCGAATTGCATCGAACGGAAGGGAATTTGCAATGCATCGCAGCGAACGAAGTTTGCGCGCGGCAGTCTCCGGCGCGCTACCTCCAGCATCGCCGCGCTTTGATCCACTCCGGTGACGCTGCCTGGCGCGGCGCTTCCGGGCAAGCTCTCGGTGAGAAAGCCGGTGCCACAAGCTACGTCCAGGAATGCGCGGAAGCGCAGCGCAGACAGCACGGCTCGCAGGGCCGCCAGTTCTTCTTCCCATCCGGGGCGAGGCCGCTGCGCGTACAATCCAGTCCCCCGATAAAAATCGTCGTACTCCGCGGCGCGCCGGTCGTAATAAGCGCGCTCGGTTTCCGTCATTCCTCCATAATCGCATCCCGATCCTCGCCTTGACATGCCTTCGTAACCAAGCCATAATAGGCCAAGTTTAGTCTCTATCGATTTTGCATTCTCGCCGATCCATGCCGATCTTTATGGGTCCGGCGCCGCCAGTTCGAGTTGCGGCACGGGCCAGATATTCTGCCGTTAGTTGATCCACATTGGAGGAAGTATGCGACGTATATTCAGCCTGTTTTTCCTTTTGTCCGTTCTGGTCGTTGGGGGGGCTTACGGACAGACGTTCCGCGGGGCAATTAACGGCACAGTTACCGACCCGTCGAGTGCGGCTGTCGCCGGCGCTACAGTAGTTGCCACCGATACGGCCACCAATATCGCTCACAATACAGTAGCCACCGGCAGCGGCGAGTTTTCATTTCAAGATTTGCCGACCGGCACCTATTCAGTGACGGTTACTGCCGCCGGATTTCAAAAGACGACCGTTTCGAAGATCGAGGTATCGGCAGGTACCGTCTTTACTTTGCCAGTGCAACTGATGGTAGGCCAACAGGCGACGGCGGTTGAGGTTTCAGCCGCGGCTGTGGCGGTGGACACCACTACGTCAACGCAAAGCGATACACTTCCAACCTCCTCGGTCCAAGATCTGCCCCTCAATGGACGCGATTTTACACAATTGATCGCCGTCGCACCCGGCTATGCCGGCTATTCTGTGGGCGGCTATGGCTCGCTCAACGGAACGCGCGCCAATCAAATGAATTGGCAAATCGACGGTACCGATAACAACGACTTCTGGCACAACATCCCCGCCGTTAATCAGGGCGGAGTATCGGGAATCGCCGGAACGGTAATGCCGATCGATGCTGTTGACGAATTCTCGGCGCAAACCCAGTCCAATGCCGAAACCGGACGCAGCGCGGGCGGAACCGTGAATATTACACTCAGGAGCGGCACGAACGAACTGCATGGCAGCGGTTACTACTACAACCGCAACGAATTTTACGCCGCCTCTTCACCGTTCTTTGCGCCCTCCTCTGTTGTTCCGAAGGCCCCGCCGATCAGGAATTTTAACTCGGGGTTGAGCCTGGGCGGACCTCTCAAGAAAGACAAGACCTTCTTTTTTATCGCTTTTGAAAAGCAGCAATATATTATCGGATTGAGCGGCTTGTCCACGGAGCCCTCTCTCGCCTGGGTCAGCCAGGCTGAGACTTTGCTAAACAATGCCGGCAATAAGTATGGCTCGTATGCTCCGGTTCCCGTGAGCGGTTTGTCTCAGACTCTATACAACGCTCTTTATCCGAGCGTTATTGCCGGCCTTCCGGCCACCACTGCCAACTATTTTGCAAGCGATCCGTCCACCGGCTACAGCTATAACGGCGTGGCGAAAGTGGATCACAACTTCAACGATAAGGAGCGGTTGTCCGCCCACTATTTCGTCGGTCAAGGCAGCCAAACCGCGCCAACCGGAACAAGTCTGGCATTGGGAACGGCAAGTTCCAATCTGGGGTACTATTTCGAAGTCGCTCCCTTGCACGTCCAGAATTACGACATCGTGTTGAACTCGCTTCTGTCCCCGAAATTCACCAATCAGTTGCTCGCCGGCGTCAGCTATTTCAATCAGGTGTTCCACGACGCCAACAACAGCTTCGACATGCAGGCCCTGGGCTTATACTTGAGCCCCAACGCGACGATCAACGGTAATCCGATCCACGGCGCTTCGCAGATCTTCATTGGAGATTTCGATCACGTAGGTATCACGCCGCCGGAAGGGCGCAACGACATTACCGGCCACTTGACCGATATCGGGTCCTACGTCACCGGCTCGCATCAATTCCGCTTTGGAGGCGAGTTCCGGCAGGGGCGGGTGAACGAATTCTATTATCGCCGCAGTACTGGAACTTTTAGTTTCGACGGATCGCAAGGTCCCTGGAATGCCTATTGCAAGGCAAATCCCGCGGTGACTGGGTGCGATTCTTACACCACATCGCTCGCCGACTTCCTAGCCGGTGACGTCAGCACTTCTTCGATCGCGGTCGGCGATGCCGAGCGGTTCGTGCTGGTGAACGGCTTTGATGTCTTCGGTCAGGACAATTGGCAGGTCACTTCCAAGTTAAATATCAACTACGGCCTCCGGTATGAATATTTCGGACCGCTGCACGCCAATAACAGCGGAGCAAACGATATCGGGGAATTTATTCCCGGCCAGGGATTGGTGATTCCCAATTCGCTCTTCAAGCCCGATCGCAACAACTTCGGACCGCGTTTCGGCTTTGCCTACGCGCCAGCGGGCGGATTTGTGGTGCGAGGCGGGTTCGGCGTTTTCTTCGACCAGATCAACATCAATCCGTTCCTGGATTTTCGCCCTCCCATTTCCGCCGCGGACGGCTTGGAAGACAACCCGATCGGACCCCATCCCGTGGACAACTACACGCGGAATAGCTATAACTGGCAATCCGTCCAAGCCGGAGGGGCATCTATTTTCCCCGGCGTGACCACGTGCGTGACGGGCAATGCCACCACCGATCCAGGTTGCGGCTCGCAAATCTTCAACGTATTCGGCATTAACCCGAACCTGCGCGCGCCCTACATGTACAACTTCAACCTGAACGTGGAAAAGTCGTTGGGAAGTTCGGTGGTCTTGCAGGTAGGGTACGTCGGGAGCGCCGCGCACAAGCTTTCCGTAATGGAGAACATCAATCAGAACGGCGCATTCAACGCGCAGTATCCGAACTTCGGCTCCATCCTGCAACTGAACAGCAACGGAACGTCCAATTACAACTCTCTGCAGACCACTCTGAAGATTCGTTCGTGGCATGGGCTCAGCGGGCAGTTCGCCTTCACTTGGTCCCACTCACTTGATGAAATGACCGAATACCGTGAGCAGATCCCCTTCGACAGCTTCAATCTGGCGGAGGATTACGGCAGCAGCGATTTCGACACCCGGCTCAATTTCACCACCTTTCTGGCTTGGCAAGTGCCAGGCAACCGTCACCTCAAATTGCTCACCAGTGGCTGGGAAGTGAGCACGTTGATTTCGCTCCACAGCGGCCAACCCTTCAATTTTCCCGGACCAGACCCTTCCGGCACGCAGCGCCCCGGGCTGAACATAATTGGCAATCCATACGCGGGTGTAAATCAGAGTTTCAACCTTGCGATCGGCGGCGAACAATGGGTCAACCCGAACGCCTTCTGCGTGCCCGGCGCCGCCGGTTGCCCAGGCACCACCAATCCTGCGGGCGACCTGAGCCGCAATGCATTAGTGGGCCCGGGTTTCGCTGACGTCGACCTGTCCGTCTTTAAGAACTTCACCGTAAAAGAACGGTTCCGAGTGCAGCTCCGCGCTGAAATGTACAATCTGCTCAATCGCATCAATCTCGCCACCGGATACGGCGCGGTCGGCTCTAATGGAGTGGTGACCGATACCATCGGCGACTTCAACGGAGCTCCTGGCATCGGTCCCGGCGAGCCTTTTAACCTGCAGCTTGTGGGAAAGGTGATCTTTTAGCAGGGTTGCTTTGTATACATTCCGCCGTAGGTACGGCGTAGTCGGTCTCTGCGCGTTGTTGGGCCTTTGGGCGGCTGCGGATTTGTGGCGAGCCGCGCCGTCCCAAGCCGCTTCGCCGCGCCGCACCATCGTTTTCATGACGGACTTTGGCACGGCCAATGATTCGGTGGCCATCTGTAAGGCCGTCATCGCAGGCATCGCGCCCGATGTGTTTATCGCCGATCTCACGCACCAGGTGACGCACTATCAAATCGAGGAAGGCGCCCGCTTTCTGGCCGCCGTGACGCCGTACTATCCGGCCGATACCATCTTTCTCGGTGTAGTGGATCCGGGCGTGGGAACAGCGCGCAAAGCCATCATTGCGAAATCGAAAAAAGGGCAATATTTTGTTGTGCCCGATAACGGACTGGTGACTCCGGTGATGGACCGCGATGGCCTGGATTCGGCGCGCGAGATCGCCAATCCCGGCTGGATGCTTCCTGGGATTTCCCACACCTTCCATGGCCGCGACATCTTTTCGCCCGCGGCGGCACACTTGGCTGCCGGTTGGGATTTCGCCCTCGCGGGACCCGCGGTGCCCGAGTTGGTCCGGCTGCCGGTTAAGAATTTCGCAATGACCGAGCAAGGCCTCCGCGGTGAAATCATCGGCCTGGACGATCCCTACGGTTCGCTCATCACGGATATCCCAGCCGAGCAATTCAATAATCTCGGATACGCCATAGGGGACGAGGTTACGGTTCGCTTGAATAACAAGCCGGTGACGGTGCCTTACATGAAGACGTTCATGGACGTACCCATTGGCGATACGCTTCTCTATATCGACTCCCGAGGGCGTGTGGGCTTGGCGGTCAATCAAGGGAATTACTCGGAAAAATTCAACGTTCGGCCACCCGGAACGATAGTGATCCCGCGCAAAGCGTCAAGATAGCCGGGCCCTTACTTTTTCACTCAGCGCTTTCCCGTCCACGCGCTTCCCCGCCAGTTTGGCCTGCGCGGCTTTCATCACCAGACCCATTTGTTTTGCCGACGTGGCGCCGGTTTCAGCCAGCGCGCTCGCAATCGCAGCTTCGATCTCCTGCTCGCTAGGGGCGGCGGGCATATAGGATTCGATAAGCTTCAGTTCGGCCTCTTCTTTATCCGCCAGCTCCGCGCGATCGCCTTTACGAAACATCTCCGCGGCTTCGCGCCGCTGCTTCATCAGCGTGCCCAGTATCTGCAGCTCGGTGGCTTCGTCCAAAGGTTTCATCGAATCCACTTCGTGCTTCTTCAGCGCCGTCTTGATCATGCGGATCGCATTGAGCTTCATCTCTTCTTTGGCGCGCATGGCGGCCACCATGTCGGTTTGAATACGGTCCAGTAGAGGCATCGTTTGTTATCCTGAATGCTTAATCGCTACAGCTTCATACTTACACACCACATGCGAATCCTCATTGCCGAGTCGCTGGCTCCCGCAGCCGTCAAACTGCTGCAACAACAGCAGGAATGGGAAGTCGTCGTTTCCAATCCGAAAGAATATACGCAATACCTGGCCGATGCCGACGCGCTCATCGTGCGCAGCGCCGTTACGGTGGACAAAGCGGTGCTGGCCGCCGCGCCCCATCTGCGGGTGATCGGACGCGCGGGCGTGGGCGTCGACAACGTCGATCTGCCTTCCGCCACGGCGGCCGGAGTCCTGGTGATGAATACGCCGGGCGGCAACGCGGTGTCGGTGGCCGAGCACACCGTCGCGCTGATGCTGTCGCTGGCCCGCTCCATTCCAAACGCCAGCGCTTCGGTGAAATCGGGCAAGTGGGAAAAGCGCAAGTTCATGGGGAACGAGCTGCGCGCCAAGACGCTGGGCGTGATCGGCCTGGGCAGCATCGGGCGCGAGGTGGTGAAACGCGCGGCGGCTTTTGAGATGCGCGTGATTGCGCACGATCCTTACGTCCACTCGCAAACCGCCAAAGACGTCGGCGTGGCGCTGGTGGATCTGCCGGTGCTGTTTGCCGAGAGCGACTACATCACGCTGCACACCGCGCTCACGCCAGAATCCGTTCGCCTGCTCTCGCGCGAGGCCTTCGCCAAGATGAAGAAGGGCGCGCGGATCGTGAATTGTGCGCGCGGCGAGCTGATCGATCAGGAAGCGTTGCGCGAAGCGCTGGTTTCGGGACATTTGGGCGGCGCAGCGCTGGATGTTTTCGAAAGCGAACCGCCCGCTCCCAACGATCCGCTGTTCGCCATCGAGACTTTGGTAGCCACGCCGCACATCGGCGGCTCCACCGAAGAAGCGCAGGAGACGGTCGGCGTGCGCATTGCGCAGCAGGTTGTCGAATATCTGAAAAATGGCGCGGCGCTACACGCCGTGAATCTGCCCGCGCTCACGCCCGAGCAATATAAAACACTGGGACCCTACGGCAAGCTCGCCGAGCGGCTGGGCAGTTTCGCGTCCTACATTTCTACCGGCAATCCGAAATCCGTGCGGCTAACTTACTTCGGAAAGATCGCGGAGTTCAACACGCACCTGGTGCGCAACGCAGGCTTGGCCGGCGTGCTGCAGCGGTCGCTGGCGCGCAAAGCAAATTCGATCAATGCCATGCAGATTGCGGGCGACCGCGGCCTTACTGTCGCCGAACGCCACGAAAAACGCGCCGCGCATACCGACTCGGTTCGCCTGGATCTGGAAACCGATACCGGCGTCACGTCGGTGGAAGGAGCGGTGGTGATGGATCAGGCCCGGCTGGTCCAGATCGACGGTACCCGCTGCGAGGCCACGCTGGAAGGCAATCTCACGTTTGTCGAGAGTGCCGATGTGCCCGGCGTGATCGGATACATCGGCGGCGTTTTCGGCAAGAACGGCGTCAATATCGCGACGTTTTCGCTGGGCCGCAAAGACGCCGGGACCGAGGCAATTTCCGTTATCCAGACCGATCAGCCGATTCCGGAAGCCGTATTGACGGAACTTTTGAAGAATTCAGCCGTGAAGACGGCGCGGCCCGTGAAGTTCAACCGTGAACCGTAGATTCGGCTCGGGCCGCAAACCCAGCCGTGGCGCTTTGACCAAACTCCGCCGCGGCGCTGGAATTGCGCAAGACCGCTTCCAGCAGGGCCCGCGTGTCCTCCGTGCGGGGATCCCGGAACATCTGCTCGGTGGGTCCGCTTTCGACAATCTGCCCGCGCTGCAGAATCGCGATGCGCGAGCACAACGAAGCCACCGCCAGCAGATCGTGCGACACGAACAGCATCGCCATATTCAGCTCTCGATTCAGGCTGCGGAACAGATCCAGGATTTCGCTTTGCGTGATCGCGTCCAGCGCACTGGTGGGCTCGTCGGCGATTAACAAGCGCGGCGTATGCAGGACGGCCATGGCGATCAGCACGCGCTGCGCCTGGCCCACGCTCAACTGGCGCGGGTAACGGTCCAGAAAGGATTCTTCGGCCGGCAGGCTGACCCTTTCGAACAGTTCCAGGGCCCGCGGTTTCCACAGCTTTGCTTCGGAGCGATGCGCGCGCCAGGCCTCCGCCATTTGCGTCCCGATGCGCAGCGCCGGGTTGAGCGACGCGAGCGGGCTCTGCAGCACCAGCGCGATCTCGCGCCCGCGAATCTTACGCATCTCGCCCGGCCGCAAGCGCAGCAAGTCCCGGCCCGCGAACAGAATTTCTCCCGCAACCGACGCGCCTTTGTGTTCCAGCAGCCGCAGCAGCGCCAGCGCGATGGTGCTCTTCCCCGATCCGCTCTCGCCCACCAGGCCCAGTATCTCGCCCTCGCCGATTTCGATCTGCACGTCGCGCAGAGCGCCCGGATTGTTCGGGTAATCCACCGATATGCGGGCCTGAAGGACGTTCATCGTTCACTCACCAGCGTCCCGCCCAGTTGCAACCGGTCGGCATTCCAAATGATCTGGGGGCTCAGCACGGCGGGGGCAGCGTTTTTCACGCTGGGCGATACGGCCGCCAGCGCGTTCGGATTCACCAGAAACAACATCGGCGCCTGGTCCGCTACAATCTGCTGCACCTGGTCGAAATAGGCTTTGCGCTTTTTCGGATCTTGCGACGCATTCTGCGCCCGCATCAATTTGTCGATCTCGGCTTCCCAGGGCGTGGCGGCCGTTTTCTCGTTCGGATTCCACTGATGATTGGCGGCCGAACTCAGCCAGATATTCATCTGCTGGCTGGGATCCAGATCGATATTGGCCCAGGCCATCAGCACCGCCTCATAGTTGAAGGTGCGGCTGATGCGTTCAATCAGCGACGGGAAATCCAAAACCACCACATTGAGCTGAATACCCAGGCGCGCCAGGTCCTGCTGGATCAACGCCAGCATACGCTCGTGCAGCTTGTTGCCCGCGTTGGTGATCATTGAGAATTCCACTTTGTGGCCGGCGCCATCCACCAGCGTGGTACCCACACGCCGGAAGCCCCCGTGCTCGAGCAGCGACATGGCGGTGCCTTCGGAACCCGAGGCCGGCTTCAAGGCGGGATTCAACCAAAAGCGATTGGCCACCGAAACCGGACCCGCGGCCGCGTGCGCGTGCCCGTGATAAACGATGCGCACGATATCGTCGCGCCGGATGCCTTCGGAAATCGCGCGCCGGAAATCGCCGGAGTGGAACCAGCGCCGCTTGTACTCGGGCAAGGGCGCGCTATCGACCTGGTTGAAGAAGATGGTCTCCCAATCGAGCGAAGGCCCCGCGTCCACCACCGCGCGCGGCATCTCGGCCGACAGCCGGTCGTACATTTCAGGATCCAGCTTGTTGATGATGTCGAGCTCCCCGCGCCGGAAGCGCAGCAATTCCAATTCGCGATTTTGCTGGATCTCAAGACGCAGGGAATCGAGATACGGGAGCGCATGTCCGTTCGCGTCGCGCTTCCAATAATTCGGATTGCGCCGCAGCAGGACGTAGGCGCCCGGCTTGTACTCGCCCAGCTCGAACGGGCCGAGCACGGCCGATTCTTTGTGCGGCGAAGTTGCGGAAATAATGGCAACCTGATCGAACTGCGCCGCCAGATTCGCCACCGGCCCAGGAAAGCGGACGGTGGCCGTGAACGGTCCCGCGCATTTGGTCTCCACATCGCCGGGCGCCGAGCGTAGCGGATCGGCAACCGGCGTATGCAGCGCCGGATCCATCAACTGCTGCATAGTGTGCGCTACGTCCTGGCAAGTGAACGGGGCCCCGTCGGAAAAGCGCACTCCGTGCCGCAGCTCGAAATCGATGCGCCGGCCGTTTTCCGATACCTTCCATTGGGTGGCCAGCTCGCCTTCCAGCTCCTGCGTGTAGCGATTCAGCCGGATCAGCACGCCGCCCGTCAGGTAACGAACGGTGGTCTCAGATTCATCCTCCGCCAGCAGCGGGTTGAAGGTTTTGGGATCGATGCGCAAACAGAACCGCAGCTCGCTCGCGCCGCTCGCGGCCCAAGCGCCGCACCACAACAGCACAATAACGCCGCGCATCAGCATGGCGCGCCTTCCTCGGTTCGAAGCAACAGTTGCAAACAACTGACGATGACCACCAGCAGAACGGCGGGAGCGAGCATCCAGGGATTCTTGAGGACGGCCGAGTAATTCTCCAGTTCGCGCAGCATCGCGCCCCAGGAAGGCAGCGGCTCCGACACGCCTAAGCCCAGCAGCCCAAGATTGGCCTCGCTCAAGATGAAGAGCGGCACCGAAAGCCAGAACTGCGCGAGTAGTATCGGACGCAGGTTGGGCAGTAGATGACGCCAGAACAAGCGCCAGCGCGAAATTCCGTTGGCGCTCGCCTGCACCAGATAGTCTGAATTCACCAACGTCCGCGTTCCGGCGCGAATAATGCGCGCAGGCGCCGCCCAACCCAAACACCCGAGCAGCAGGAACGTAATCGCCACCGACGTCACGGGCGACGCGTTGAGCGGCAGCAAGGCGCGCACGGCCAGTAGCAGAAACAGCCACGGCAGCGACAGGAACAGATCGACGCCGGCCGTGACGATGCGCTCCCAGCGGCCGCCAAGGTATCCCGCCGCGCCGCCGATCAGTCCGGCGATCAGCGTGGAAAGCAGCGCCGCGCAGGGCGCGAGCACCAACGAAACACGCGTGCCATACAGCAGGCGTGCGAAACGATCCCGTCCCAGTTCGTCGGTGCCCAGCCAGAATTGAGCCGAAGGAGGGGCGCTGATCGCGTCGCGGAACTGCTCGGCATAGGAGTGGCGCGCCAGCAACCCCGCTCCCAGCGACGCCGCCATGGCAATGGCCAGGACCGCCAGCGCGATCGTGCGCATCGGATTTATTCCGCGACTCATTCCGCGGTCCCCGGCCTCCAGGCGCGGAGTGCGACATCCGCCACGCTGTTCACTACCATGGTCATCAGCGCCACCAGAACTGTGATGGTCACAAGCAGCGGCAAATCGCGATCCAGTGCCGCGCGCCAGGCCAATTGCCCCACGCCCGGTGTATCGCAAATCACTTCGATGGGGATGGACGCGCCAAAAGCCAGGCTGACCGAGATGCCGGCCAGCGCCGCCAGTTGCGGCGCCGCCGGAGTCAAGACGTGCGCCCACAGCACGCGCCAACTGCTCAATCCTCGGGCTTGGGCGGCCATCACGTGCGGCGCTTGGGAGGTAGCGGCCAGTTGATTCTTGGCGTAGCGATAGACGTGCGGAAACACCACCAGCGCGATGGCCCAGCGGCTGGCCCCTCCCAGCCACAAAAATACCAGCGCGATCACCGCGGCCGGCGTAGCCAGGCAGAGTCCGCTGAGCACGGCCGGCACTACATCGACGCCCGGAGCGCGGTGCCACACGGTCAGCAGAGCCAGCGTCAGGCCGAGAGAAACGCCACCCAGCACGCCATATCCCAGGGATATCAACGTCAGAGGCAGGCGCGGTTTGAGAAGCTCCGCCACCGGGCGGTTGAGCGATCGCGAAAAACCCAAGTCGCCGTGGACCAAACCCGCCAGATAGCGAAAATAGAACGAAGCGATGTTGCTGTCGCGGGCGCCGTCGGCGCGGATAGCCTGCAGGCTTTCGGCGCTCAGGCGGCTGTCCAATTCGCGCTCATCGACGCCGAAGCCCGGCCCCAGCCGCACCAGGGTTGCGCCCAGCAATCCGCCGAGCAGAACCGTCAGCAGGATTCGCCGGGCTTGACGCAGGAGAAGGCGCGCAATCATTGGCCGGCTACCAGGTACCCGTAGGCTCAAATTCGAAACCGCGCGGCCCCACCAGGCTCATCTTTTCTCTTTGCTTCGCAATATACATGCGCCGGTCCGCCTCGCTCAGCAACCGGTCGGCGTCCACGCCGTCGTCGGGAAACATGGAGTGGCCGATGCTGAGCGAAAGCGCCTCCTCGGGGAAAATCTCGCGTCCGGCGTCGGCCGTGAGGGCTTTCAATCGCTGGATCTTGGACTCCAGTTGGTCCGGTTGCAGTCCCGGCAGCACCAGCACGAATTCGTCGCCGCCCATGCGCGCGACATAGTCGTACTCGCGGCAGGAGTCTTTCAGCCGCTTCGCCACCGAATGCAGCAGGCGGTTGCCTTCCAGGTGACCGTACCTGTCGTTCACCCGTTTGAATCCGTTCATATCGCACACCAAAACCACCAGCGGCGATTTCAAGCGCCGGCAGCGCGACAGCTCGCCGTCCAGGTGCAGGAACAGCGAGCGGGCATTGGGCAGCCCGGTCATATAATCGGTGGACGCGGAGCTTTCCGCCTGCTGGAACCGCAGGGCGTTCTCGATAGAGAGCGCGAGCTTAGGAACAATCGAAAGCAAAATACGCAGATGATCGTTGGTGAAGGCGTCGCGCTCGGTTTGATACAGCGTCAGGACGCTCACTGTGCCGTTCAGACCGATAAGCGGAACCGCCAATGCGCTGCGCATGGTGGTGAACTTGGTTTCGTCGTCCAGATAGCCCGGTTCCGCCGATGGATTGCCATTGAGGATCGGCTTGCGCTTCTCCGCCACCCAGCCCGACAGGCCCTGGCCGAGCGGAATCTCGAGCGAGGAAAACAGACGGAAGTTCTCGCCGTTGACATATTCGGCACGCAACCGGTCGTCCCGCAAAACGTAGATGGCCAGCGAATCGTACGGGATCATGCGCTTCAGGCGCAGCGCCAACAAAGAGAGCGTTTCGTTCAAGCTGAGAGAATTGCCCAGGTCCTGCGCCAGCTCAAAGAGGTTCTGCACCTCCTGGCGCGCCGCGGCGATCGAATTGAGGAATTTCTCAGGCGTTTCGGGAGCGGTGGGACGCCGCGCACTCTCGAATCCAGCCGCCGGCTCCTGGCCGCGCTCCACCAGGACGCCGGAGGAAAGCTTCGCCGTTTCCGCTTCCCCGGACGTCGCCATGGCTTCCAGCTCGATATAGCGGCGCTGCAGCGCTTCCACCACCTGTGGATCGAAGCCCTTTCCCGATTCTGCGGCCACCTTTTGCATGGCTTCGTCTAGAGGCAGCGCACGGCGGTATTGCCGGTGAGAGGCCAGCGCGTCCAGACAGTCCACCGCCGCCAGGATGCGAGCCCCAATGGGAATGCTCTGGCCCCGCAGCCCATCGGGATAACCGTCGCCGTCCCAGCGCTCGTGATGGGACCGTACGATGGGCGTGACCGGATAGGGAAACCGCACGCGCTCCAGGATTTCCGCCCCCACCACCGGATGAATCTTCATCTTCTCGAACTCTTCGCGGGTCAGCTTTCCAGGTTTCGAGATGATATGCTCCGGCACTGCCAGCTTTCCGATGTCGTGCAGTACCGCGGCCGCGCGCAGCGCCTCCAGTTGCGGCTCGTCCAGGCCTAAGTCCTTGCCCACCTCCATGGCATAGATCTGCACCCGCTGCAGATGATCGTGTGTGTTGTTATCCTTGGCCTCGATAGCCAGCGCGAGTGCTTCAATGGTTCGAAGATGCAACGCGGCCATCTCTTCGGCGTGCTTCTTTTCGTCTTCCATCCGGCCCAAATAGAGGTAATAGGAGCGGTAGAACAGGTATACGATCGGGATTCCCAGCAGCGCGGTCTGCCAGCCGAAATGGCGATCCACCGCGCTGGCGGCGCCCACCAGCACCGCGCCCAGCAGATAGTAGGGGAACGACCAGATGTAACACTCGCGCCAGACCCGCCGCAGAGAACGCCGCTCGGTGAGCGCGATGGCGCCCGCCACCGGAAACGTGTTCAGCGCGAAGAACGTTATGGCCGTCACCATCAACCGCAGCGCCGGTTCCAGATGTCCCCGGGCCAGCGCGCCGGAATGGTAGACCGCGCCGGCCACAGCCACCGTGATCGCCATGCCGCCCAGGTTGAAGAGAACTTGAGGCCACTTGGGCCGCCGCCGGTAATTCCACAGGCATTGCATCAGAGTTGAGGAGCAGCCGATGAACAACGCTTCAGGCGCCGACAGCTCCACGATGGCGAACAGAATGAAGATGAATAGCACCGAAAGCGCACCGTTGATCCCCGGCAGCGACACCTTCAGCCGCGATGCGAGAATAGCCAATCCCAGGTAACAAAGAAAGCGGATGAGATCCTGGGATTGCCAGCGGGCCAGCTCCGTAACCGCCACTGCGGCGCCGATAATTATAAACGCCGAAATGTAGATCTTGGCTGTGCGGGGCATTCTGTTCCTGTAGGTCGACACTGGTACGCCGGGAGTTGCAGATCCCATGCCAAAGACCGTCGCCGGTATCCAGTTGATACATCGGCGCGAGCGCCGCGGACCGTTAGGAGAAGCGCCAAATTGTCACGACCCATACCGGCGCTTTTGGGACATTATGTCCCAATGGGCTAGTGCTTTTGCCGCACGGAATGAGGTGTTTTTCCGGATGCGATATAGTACCTAAGTACCATACTGTGTGGGACCAAAGTAGCCGAAATGCAAGTTACAAGTGCCTCCATCCCCTCAGGCGAAGACCTTTTTAGGCATGCCCGCTATTATTTCCAGCCCGGGGATGCTGAAGCTCATCGAACTCGTCGAACGAATCGCGCAAAGCAATGCAGCCGTTCTGATTACGGGCGAAAGCGGCTCCGGCAAGGAGCTCATCGCGCGGGCCGTCCATCATTTTTCCCTGCGCTGCGCCAAGCCTTGGGTCGACGTAAGTTGCGCCGCGCTTCCCGAGCATCTGGTGGAAAGCGAGCTGTTTGGTTACGAAAAAGGCGCCTTCAGCGGCGCGGACTCGCCCAAACCCGGACTGTTCGAGCTGGCAAACTACGGTACGCTCTTCCTGGACGAAGTAGGCGAATTGGAGCCGCGCATGCAAGTCAAGCTTCTGCGCGTGTTGGATGGCGTGGCATACTACCGTTTGGGCGGAACGCGGAAAGTCACTGTGGACGTGCGCATTGTGGCGGCCACCAACCAGGACCTGGAGGAAATGGTGGATACACGGGCTTTCCGGGGCGATCTGTACCACCGGCTGGGCCAGATTTGTCTGCGTGTGCCTCCGCTGCGGGAACGCCTGGAAGACATCGTACCGCTGGCCGAGCATTTCCTCCGGCAATCCAACTCACGGCTGAGCTTCTCGGCTGAAGCGCTCCAGATGCTGGTGGGACATCGCTGGCCCGGCAACGTGCGCGAGTTGCGCAATGTCGTAACCAAGGCGGCCGTGCTGGCCAGGGAAACGGTGATCGGAGCCGCCGATCTGCAACTCCTGCCGCAACGTGCGCCGGCCGCTCCGCCTTTCGCCACTATGCCGGCGGGGACCTCGGCTGTCACCATGGCTGCCTCCAGCGAAAATCTGGACGGCATGGAAAAGACCGCTATTCTGCGGGTGCTGGCGCAGACCAATGGCCATCAGCAGAAAGCCGCGGAGTTGCTCGGCATCTCCCGGCGAACTCTGAGCCGCAAGCTGAAACTTTACGGAAGGGAGGCCGTGCAGCAGTCCTACGCGTCCTAAGACGAGCGCCAACTGCCAGCCATATTCCAATGCCAGCCGCCGACCGCCGTACCGAGCGCCGTTACCGCGGCCAAGGTACGCTCAAACTTTCATTCGACGACCCCTCGCCGCAGGAGATCGTTGGCCGCCTGTTGGACTACAGCAAGAGTGGGTTTCGCGCCGTGCACGCCTATGCGGCGCTGCACACCGGCCAAGTGGTCGCCTTCCAGCATGCCGTCGCCGGAGGCAAAGCCCGTGTCATGTGGAATCGCATTGCGGACGATCGCGTGGAGACTGGTTTTTTGGTGATTCAGTAACGCCTCGACGCCCCGTGGCGCACGCACTCGTGCGCAATGTCACATAGATTTTGCGCCACCGAGTTTTGATCTCGTGAATCAAGGGTACAAGAAGGTGGAAAAGAGGGGAGTATTGGTCAGCTCTTGAGTTCGCTGCGTAGCTGCTGTGGAGCGTTGCGGCTCAAGGGGTAGACGTAGATAGCTTTGACAGACTGGCCGTGGTGGCCATGCTCGCGGTCCATGCGGCCTCGACCCGTGGTCTGCCCGAGATAAATCCAGTTCGCGGCGCGGTAGCAAGTTCTGCGGAAGCGGGCCGCATCGACCAGGGTTTCCAGGAGCAACGGACGGGTCCCATATCGGATCTCCCAATCTTCCGGCATCTGATGAGCGCTCCATCCCAGGATTTTGCTGGCCAAGCCTTGGACTCGCACCCACGGCAGGATGAGAAGGCGGCTGTTGTTGACGATCGATTGCAGGTTGCGTTGTCTCTGCCGATGGCTCCAGCCAATCCATGCGTCCCGGGCCTGACGAACAGCGCGCGAGTTACTCGCCAGACGCGAAAGGCCGGCATTGAATCCTAACCGCCGCCACCCGAAAAAACAGCGCCGGTCTTTATGATCTTTATGATCTTTTTCGGATCGGTATCTTTGTCGACCACAACGCCGAAGAATGGGAACATCATCTCTTCCAACGTCATGTTTCCGTAGTAGACCGTCTTGTCTGAATTGGGATTGAATTTGTTGTTCGCCGAATTGCCGAAGTGTGCATCTACATGCAACTTCGTTCCTTTCGGTACCCCAATCGACGTCCAATACCCTAGCTGCCAATTGAAATCATAGGGGGGGGACATCGAGCACGATTTGCTTGCGGCCGTCCGGGAACTCCAGTGTATACGTCATATCCTTTCCGCGAAAATGCATGTGCGGCATCATGTACACCAGCTCAGCATCTGTAAGGAACGTAGCGTCGGCTGGCGGACTCTGCCAATTCGCGGTATTCGGCGGAATCGCGAACACTTTCGGATCGGGATTTGCTGTCGTACTTAGCGATACGTACCGGCGTTCCGGCGCCTCATCGGCAACGGTAAACCCAACCATCACATGGTCGGTTAATGCGGCCCCGTTCGGTGTGTAATGGAGATTGAAGACTATATCCCAGCCGGCCGGAACGAGTTTTGCGGCGTGATCAATTCTGTAGTCCGCGACGGCGTTGCCGGGAAGATAGCAATCTTCTGCCGCCCCAAACGGTCCACCAGCGGGAGCCGGGTTTCCATCCTTGTCGATTTGACGCAGACTAATAAAAGTCGGCCCTTTATCTGGGAGCGCCGCTCCCTCTTCGTCCCGGTCCTTGTTCTCCCAATAATCCACACCATAGCGAACGTTCGGGGTTGTGCGGCACAAATGCCGTACAAATGGGGTGGGTGACGGCAGGGAATTCCGGTTTTATTTGTATTGACGTGAGCCAGGTGTCCTTGCTGAATCCGGTCGGCATCGTGACCGTCGTCCATTCGATGACATTGTTCTTAGGTTGCCCCGGCACGTCCGTCGTCGGACCCTCAATGATTACATCCGGCTTTATCATACCTGGAATGAAAGGCTTACGGCGATAATGTGTCTTTATGACGCCTACAGGAAGTTGTATTTGACCACCCGCAACTTCGCACGTTAACGTTGATATCGCCATAGGGAAGCTCCGCTCCATCCGATATGCTCCGTTCACGTGCTCCTATGAGAGTGCTGCCAATCGGGTACGAAATCTCATACCTAACTAAAACTCGTACCAAGGACGCGCCATGACCGGTAAGCGAACGAAATACATTGTCCTTTGTGCTTCGGCCGGAATCCTCTTTGCAACAGTCATCGCTGTGAAGATTGCGGATGCGAAACTCGCGCCGCAACAGATAATTGGCGCAAAGCCAGATTACAATCCGGAGGACAATTCTTCGGCAGGATTTTGGATTGCAGGGCGATAAGCCGTCCAGGTTGCTTGAGCTGATCGATCCGGAAAAGGTGCGAAAGGACGCTCCCAATTGGGACCGCATGTTCCGCTTGATTCTCGCCCGGCTAGGCTAGCGCGGCTCTCGGCAGCGCTCCAAATCGGCGCTCGCGCGATCGGAATTCGCCGACGGCTGCCGCCAGGTCGGACGCGGCGAAGTCCGGCCACATCGCCGGAGTGAACACCAGTTCGGCGTAGGCGCATTCCCACAGCATAAAATCGCTCAACCGCTGTTCGCCGCCGGTGCGGATCAGCAGATCGACATCGGGTGCGCCCAGCGCGTCCGAAAGCGCTTCTCGCGTGGCTTGTCCCTTAAGCGCCTGAGCGGCGGCCAGGATCGCATCGCGCGAGGAATAGTCGATCGCGAGTCTGAGGTGCAGCTTTTCGCCTTCCGCGGTGGCGCTTTCACATTCGTCGATCACCGGCAGCAACAGGCGCGGCAAACGGTCCCGCCGGCCGATCACGGACACACGCACGCCCTGCTCCACGCACTTGGCCTGCTCGCGGCGCAGGTAGGTGTGGAACATCTTCATCAGCGCGGACACTTCGGGCTGCGGACGGCGCCAGTTGTCGGAAGAAAACGCATAAACCGTCAGCGTTCCAATGCCGAGGCCGGGCGCCGCTTCCACCGTCCGGCGCAAGGCGTCGGCTCCCGCCTTGTGACCGGCCACTCGCGGTAGCCCTCGCGTGGACGCCCAACGGCCGTTTCCGTCCATGATGATCGCGCCGTGCAAATAGTCCGAAGTACTTTGCGGCATACCTGGGCTTTGTGGCATACCTAAGCTTTGTGGCATAAAGAACATCTCCAAAAAAAAGGGGCTATCTTTCCCGTATGGCCTGGATCAGGGCTTCCATATGATTCAAGTATTTCTCCAGCGCCCGGCGTCCGTCTTCCGTCAAACGATACTGCGTCTTGGGCATGCGGCCTTCAAACGATTTGGTGCAGACGATGTACTCGGCGTCCTCCAGCTTGCGCGCGTGGACGCTCAGGTTTCCATCGGTGGTGTCGAGAAGCTTCTTCAGTTCGTTAAAGGTCAGTGAAGGATTCACCGCCAACGCACTGACGATTCGCAAGCGGATGGGCTCGTAAATCAGGCGGTCCAGACTGGCGAGGGCTTTCTCCGCAACCATGCGCGCGCCCCCCGGTTTTTCCGCCGCCGGGTCTTTTCGAACAGTATTTTGTCTAGCCACCGTATCTCCTGGCAATGACGATTCCAAACGCCAGATGCAGCCCGCCAAATCCGGCGGCGAGCAACGGGGTGCCCCACGCGAACGGGCAGAATAGCGCCACCGCACCCAGCGACATAAAGCACAGACCCATCACGGGGACCACGCGCACCGAGAACGCGCCGCCGGTGACCACTCCGGTTCCATACAGCAACAGCCACGTGCCCGGGATGGCGGCCGGCAAACCCGCGCGGTATAAGACGGCCGTGAGCAACCCGCCCACCAGCAAGGGCGGCGCGAAGCTCAAAACGAATCGCCGCGCCGGAGCCGAGAGCAGCGGACCTTTCGCCGCGTTGGCTTTGCGCTTGATGGCCACGACCGCGATTGTCATCGCAAACGCCGCTTCGAGCAGCCAGGTAACGAGCCAGCGCTCCAGCGTGGGTTGCCGGCTGGCGAGTTCCGCCGCGCCCAGGGCGCTGAGGCCCATCGCCACGCCTCCCCATCCCGGGACGGCAGTGAACGAGCCGGCGCGCTCCATAGTCTCGCGAATGAACCGCAGATTGTCCATCGCGTGGGTGTGCAACGAAACCGGTTCGGCGCGAGTGGCGCGAACGCTCCGGACGGTAGCCATGAGAGCGATTATAGGCCATTCACTTTGCGCTGTAAAGCAGGCCGGGCGCGAGGTGGTGGGTATAGTGGTCCCCAGAATTCAATTCAGACCAGGCAATAAGTTAGAATTTGGCGGAGTCGGAAGCGCAAGGAGAGGCGATGACGACAACGCGAAAGCAGTACAGCCCGAAGTTCAAGGCCGAGGCCGGGGCCCTGATGAGAGCTAGCGGGCTACGGATGCCGTCGGGGTTGTCTGAACCGATTCCGATTCAGGCGGGCGAGGAACTTCATTACAGTCGCAGGCCATTCTTAACGCGCTGTAAGGCAATTCTCATACTGTGGCCGCAGTGCAGTCACCATTGCGCCGCGCACTACCCGGCTCTCCGTTTTGCGCAGTTTCCTTGCAACCATTAGGTACGCGGAATGCTCGCTATTAAGGCGATTCCCGTATCTGCATCTAGATCACAAGTCCTGATAATAGAACTAATGATCCATCAAGGTATCTTCAAGCGCCGGCGCATCCACAGCAAAATACCCGGCGGCTTCTTCAATTTTGAGGAAGAGGGTACCAGCACACGTTTGTACGGCTTCGGCCACGGGGATCACCTGCGCTTGCGCGACGAGTTCGGCAACATCTGGCGGGGCACGGCGGAAAAAGTGAGCGAGGAATCGGTCCGCTACACGTTTCGCGACGCAAACGGCCGCATCATCACCGGCGTCTCCGACAGCTTCGGCGTTGTGCTTCGCGATGGGCGCGGTAAAACCTGGCGCGGATTCGTCGAATAGCTTAGTGCTCACGTCCGCAAGACGATGACTGGCGCACCTGTGGCGCGCGCACTCCCGCGACGCACTCCTGCGACGCACTCCCGCGACGCACTCCTGCGTGGATAGCGTCGGGATAAACCGGCGTGAAGTAGTGAATGAAAGAGTCATACAGAGAAAGGAGTAGCGAACCGCTCTGACCCCGAGCCAGGTGAGGGCAGCCGTGAAGCTGCAATGGAAGCGTTGGACAGGGGCATATGCAGGCTGGGTATCCCTGAAGTTAATGAGCTCCGAAATAGCGAATCCAGAGTGCCGACGGTGTCACGCAATCCGGAAGGCAACACGGCAGCGCGCGATAAACGCGAGCGCGATGCAGGCTCTGCGGAGTCGTAGACCCCATGCATGTATAGAAATTTCACGCGCGAGAACCGAGAGGCCCCGTTGCCATCCGTCGCCGCAAGGTGGTAGCCGGTAACCCTACCGCAACCCGCGTTCACACTCCTGTGAACGCCCTCGTACCGACCCGATCACCCGTGTTCGCAGGAGTGCATTCGCCAGGTTTGATACGTGACTGTAATTCCGAACGTGATGACTTAGTTTGCGGTGATCTCAGGGACTGTGACGGCCGTGCCTTTGGTATCGCTCCCGCCAGCGTCCCTGGTCCGATTCGTCACTTCGATGAAGATCGGCCTGCTTCTCACCACTTCAGCTTGGCGGTCATCGCCTGCATCTGCTGTGGGATGTTTTCGCATCTAAGAACTCCCCAACCGCCCTTCAAGCGGACATTTCACTTGCTAAGGCTTCTGCTGCGAGCCAGCTAAGGCCGCTGACTTCGGGAATATAGTTGGAACGCTCCCCAATAATAAGGCTTGTTGTGGGGATACGCGCCGTGCAAGAGACTGAGTTGTGCTGCTCGCAAAGCGTCTTCCGGAGGCGCCCCGCGCGCCAAATCGCCGTACATCCGCGCCATCAGCCGGGAGGTGGATTCGTCGTCGACATCCCAAAGTCCGGCAATCACGTTGCGCGCGCCGGCTTGCAGGAAGGCCCAAGTGAGTCCCACCAAACCTTCGCCGGAATAAGCTCGCGCACCCGCGCTCCGGCAGGAAGAAAGCGTCACCACGCTGGCGTCCAACGGAATCGTCATGATTTCGCGCGCCGTGAGCGCGTACATATTTCCTTCGCGCGAAAGAATGAGCGCGGAGTCGAGCGGGCTGGCCCGATTGGCGCTGGCGTGGGCGGCGAAGTGAATGAAGGAAAAGCGCGCCGGACCGGCCCGCCGGTAGGTGGAGGGCTGCGAGTCCGCGCCTTCGTAGACCGACCGGTTGGAGCGCGAAAACAGTGCGGCAATTGTATCCACTTCCTTCCGCGCATTCGGTAAACGGGGGAACTCCTCGCCCGCCGATTCCGGGTCGCCGATCGCCAACAGGCTGGCCGGCCGTGGTTTCCCGGCGGCGCGGAAGTTCAACGCCAATCCGAGCGATGGCGCCACCGAGAGCGTGACGTCTTCCATCCAATACTTCGCACCTTCGTCCGGCGCAGGCAGCGTGGCAAAATTCAGCGAATGCAGCGCGCCGTCGGGAACGATAACCAGATGGGATCCCGGCTGGGCTAGCTGGCGGATCGGGCCGAGCAAAAGCTCGGACAATCTGGCGCCGGCCGGATTGTGCGATTCCAGCGGATCTCGGAGATCTTCAATCGCCGTCCGATAATCTTCCACCAGCTCCCGGATCTCTTTCTCGGGCGGCAGCGTGAACCTCTGAATCTTGGCCGGGGTGACGGCCCAAAGATAGGACTGCTTCGGCGCCAGCCAATAAGAGAGCAGAATGCGGTGCGAAGTGCGGGCGACCGCTTGAAGCTGCGGGCCGCTCAACCCCCCTGGCGCGGCGGCGTTGCTGACGCGCTCCGTGAGAAGGCGCGCCCGGCTGGACTCCACCACTTCCAGCGCCCGGCCGTTCTCCCCGCGCTGCACCAGAAAATCCACATAACTCCGATAAAATCGGACCAGGCTCGCCAGGTACGAGATCTTGTAGTCTTCTTTCGTAATCCCCGCTTGACGGCTTTCGACGGCCGCGATGGCCGATTGGAACTGAGCCTCCGCTTTACCCGGCTGGCCGGTTTCCAGGTAGAGTTTCGCGAGATCTTCCCGCGCCTGCAGGGCCGGAGTAGGGTCGTCGGACCGGCTGGCCAGAATCGAAAGAAAGAGCTCGCCGGCCGGTTCGAACTGTTTTCGCGCAGCCGCAATTTCAGCGGCGTTGAGTTGGTTGTAAAGCTCATTCAAGCTGTCGCGAAGATCGCGGTTGATGGCCAGCGAATCGTTGTTGTATCGCTCGGCCGCATCCAGTTGCCCAGCCCGCAGACTGGCCAGCGCCAGGCTGCTCATCCAATAGGCGCTCCAATAACGGTCCTTACGTTCTGTGGCGATGGCCAGCGCGCGCTTGTACCGTTCGATAGCCGCCGCAAAGTCGTCCCCATCCTCCAGCACGGAGCCGCTGTCGCCCAGCCAGTTTTGTTCACTCCGCGGATCGCCGGCCTTAGCGAACCGCGCGGTCGCGTCTTCGAAAGCGGTGAGGGCCTTTTCTGAATCGCCCAGGCCGTCGTAGCAAACCCCCAGATTGCCGATGGTCTTGGCGGCCGCGCTGTTCGCGCCCAAAGCGGTGAACTGCTGGTAGGCCCGCTGCAACCAATAAATGGCTTCTTCGAACCGGAATCTCTCAGAGAACAGGTAGCCGAGATTGCCCATCAGCTTGGCTTCCAGATAGGGATCTCCCAGGCGGTTCGCAATCTCCAGGCCATGACGCAGTGCCGCCTCCGCGTCGTCGAAGCGGCCGCGCTTTACCAGCAGCGGACTCTGCCGCAGTTCCACTTCGGCAACCAGGCCCGGTGCCCCGCTGGCTTCGGCGAGGGTACGCGCCTCGTTCAGAAATTTCTCGGCCCGCGCGTAGTCCGCGAGCAGGAACCAAGCCCAACCTTGATTCATCCGGCGGCGGGCCTGCAGATCCGGCTGGGGCGGAGAGTCCGGACCATCCAGCAGGCCCAGGCCCGCTTCCTCTTGCCGGCTTCCTACTAGCGTCTCCGCCTTCAGGATGCGCCACCTCCAGCACCATTCCAGGGAGGAGCCGCAGTTGCGCAGCGCCGCATCCTCCAGCGCCAGCGCCCGGGGAAAGTCTCCTACCATCAACGTTCGCTCGGCCGTTTGATATTCGGCGGCAAACGACTGAATACGCGAAGGGCCGCAGGCCGCCAACGAAACCAGCAGGAGCGGGAGCCACTTCATTATGGATAGGGTTCGCCGCCCACTCTTCCCTGTGCCGCGGAGGCGTTGCCCTGAACCGGGCAACCTAAATCCACGCGAAGCATGGTTAAACTTCGTGCGGTTGGGTAGCAGAAATACTCTCCCAGATACACCGTACCAAACTGGGGCAGATAGAATCGCAGCGGTGCGCCCAGCTCGGCTTCCGGTTCCGGCTCACTGAGGGCCAGACAGAATCCCAGCACAGTCGGCCGTCTCCCCTCGGCTGGCAAGGGGACCGGGTTGCCGTCTTCATCGGGAAGCGATAACGCCTCCAACAGGTCACGATCCGGCTTGGTGCTGACAGCGTTCAGCAGGCCCGACCAGCAGGCGCGCTCCGGCTGGCAAAAATAGTCCGGCGCCAACTCCAGGTTTTCGAAGAAGATATTGCCGATACGCAGCTTCTCGAATCGGCTGCCGATCGGCACGATATACGGCTCCGAGCCTTCTTCGCCTTCGGTAAATTTCAACGTCAACCGCGCCACCATGCGGTCGCACGTCACGACATCCAGCAGGTTGAACTTCTCCACCACCGAGAGCGACAGCGCCTCCCGGACTCCCGGATGCACCTGGGAGCCGATCACCTGGCTGTGAGCCGAGCCAAAGGACAAAACTTCCTTGTGCCGGAAGTCTACGGCCCGCGCCGAACCGAAACCGCCCTCCGCGGGCAACGCCGAGGACGCCTGGACGGGAATAATATCCTGGAAAGGGTGAACGATTTGGCCCGCGACACCGATCGCGTTCGCCTGATATACATACCTCTTCGCGTGGATCTGCTTTTGCACAGAAGCTCCTGTCTAATCGAGTTTGAGAATAAGTGCGTATCGGGCCAGTTCGGCTTCCGGTTGGCCTGCTTCCGCGGCGCTCCGTATAACCACCGTATACCGTCCGGAAGGAAGCAGCGGCCGGGCCATTAAGATCTGGATGGGCTTGCCCGGCGGCGGCGCAGGCAGGCGCACACTGAACCTTTCCGCTCCGGATTCATCCTGCACCGAACACAAGTAGGCTTGCGGGGCGCCCTCCCAGGTGGGATCCATGTAGATGGTGTAAAAGCGGCCGCCCTCCGGAACCTCCAGCGTGCGGGCATCGCCCCGCGAAATGGGAGGCAGAACGTAACTCGCCACCGGTTGCGGCAGCAGTGCGTCGTGCAACTGGCCCCGTAGTCCTGGAATGACCACCGATCCCTGATACAGCGTCACGGCTGCCAGCGCCAATGTGGCCAGTGCAGGCGCCGCAGCGCTCCAAGGGCGCTGCCAGAACCATTCCCAGAGGGATGCCTTTACTGGCTTGGGCTTTTCCACTGGGGCTGGCGCCGCCGCCGGATGCCGCTGCTGGAACACAGCTCGGGCATTGTCTTCGAACATCGCGCCGGCCCGCAGCTCCCGTCCGCATTCCAGGCAATCGAAGAAATGCCGCTCGAACTCCTCCGATTCGGAGGCCGATAACTGCCCGAGCAGATATCGATCCACAGCCCCGCTGCCAACTGCCTCGGTATGGTTCATTCTCATAGCCTCCTCCCGGTATTTCCCTTCCCAACGCACCCGCTCATTCCAGCATCTTGTCCCAGCCCCGCTTCTGAACTTCCTCGCGAAATCGCTCTTTGGCGCGATGCAACAGGACCCGCAGATAATTGCCGTCCACCTTCAGGATCCGGCAGATTTCAGAGCGCTCGCCTTCCTCCAGGAACACCATTCTCAAGAGCGTCTGGTCCTTTTCCGGCATTTCGGCCAGGATCTTGCGCACCGCGCTCTTCCGCTCCTCGGTCACCAGGTCGGACGCGAACTTCACGCGATCGTCCGGCGGATCGGCGGGCGAGTCACCCGTGGACCGGTGGGAAAATTCGGAACGTAATACCTCCAGCATCACGTTCGTGCAGACCCCTTGCACAAAACCTCCGAAACGTTCAGGATATTGAATCGACTTGCCGCTGCGCAAATATTTCAGAACCCGCACGAACGTTTCTTGCCGGATTTCATCGATCAAATGCCGTGCGCGCACGCGATTCCTGAGCTTCAACCCAATAGCATTGGTGAAATAAGCGAAAAAGTGACGCTCCGTATCCGGATCCCCATGTTGCAGACGCGACACGTAGTCGGCATCGAAGGCCGCGTAATCCAATGAGGCTCCAGTCATTGGTAGAGTACTAAAAAAAGACCGGTGCCTCAATACGGCCGATTGAAGTTGAGCTGACATTGCACCCCTTTTTTGCCGCATCTGGAGACAGTGGGCTGTTTCGATTTCATTAAAAATGGTTGCGCCGGGTATTCGTCCACTCCGGCGTTCCAGGCCTTCCGTTCTTTAGTGAGAATCGCCGGGCAAGCGTTACAGCAATTCGATATTTTTCCTGATTTTCCCTGGCGCGAAATGCCGGGCTCATCCCAGCCGGCGAAGATTCGGCAAGCCCGCCATGGAAGCGACATCCCGCGGATCCACTTGCACCGTGGCGCCGGGCTGTCCGAAGCGATACTTCAAGCCGCTGACCCGGCCCAGAACCGTCATGCCGGTGGTCCCGGTATATTGATAGAGCGCAACGCGCGAAGCCGGCCGAGGCCGTTGCGCTTCAGAACGTTGCGCTTCAACCGCCCTCCCGTTCGCCGCTGCCAAGGCCCGCTTTTGTCCGCAACATGCCATTTTCTCAATCCTCCTTATCTTCTTGAAACTCGGCCGAGCGCCCGGGCGGCGGATCGGCCATCGCTTCAGCCGTACTCCGCTCCGCCAGAATCGCCCCACCCGAAAACGCCAGCCACAGCAAAACCCGCTCCAATGCGGTCTTGCCAATCACCCAAGCCGCAGGCACTGCAACCCACAGGCTCAGGCAGTAGAAACAATCCAGCAATCGTCCCCAAAAGTTATCGCCTGCCGCCCGGCGAATCCTGGCGGTCACCTCCCAGGGGCCGTCTTCGGCCCGCAGGAGATGCGTGACGCGCCATACGCATAATACGCCGAGCAGCAAGCGATAAAGGTCCGTCAATCCGGTACGCCGCCTGATTCTACTTGCCGGACTTCGGCGCTACCAGGCAGAAGCCGACAAAGTCGCTGTTATTCTGCCAGTCGGTGACGCAATCCACGATCGTCCGGTCGTTGGTGAAAAGCTGGATCGTGTAGCCGCACGGCGGCAGGCCGGCGGTATTGTACGTCCATGCCACCGATACGGTGCTGGTGGACGGAGGACCGCTCAACGGGAGCAGCGTACTGGGATAGGAGAGCCCATTGGTGGCCAAAGGCGTTCCTCCGCCAACGCTGATGGTGAAGCCCGAGGTGGGCGACGGCGTGGGCTCCGCTTGCAGCGAGAAACCGCCCAGGTGTTCGTCGTACACGTTAAACGTGCCGCAAATCACGTCCCCGACGGTGAACGTCTGGCAATCCGCGGCCGCGATGCATGGCCCCACGCCACCCGGCATATATCCGGTGATCTGGAGCGGAGGAACGGTAACGGGAGCGGCCTGATCGAGATCGATCACTACGCCCTGGAGCGTCGGGCCGCCCGAGCAGACCACCGATCCACCCGGATACTTCGTGGTCAGAGACGCATCCCAGGCCGTCACTGAGATCAGCCACGTTCCGGTTTTACCGGACGTGTTCCAGAC
>Ga0302326_10001478_pt1 | contig 59774 bp, 54 predicted proteins | sample Palsa_T0_3_FD_202264 | JGI IMG/M metagenome (GOLD analysis project Ga0302326, IMG submission 202264) | Peat permafrost microbial communities from Stordalen Mire near Abisko, Sweden - Palsa_T0_3 | ecosystem: Environmental > Terrestrial > Soil > Palsa > Peat permafrost | place: Sweden: Abisko...
CCCTGTGTACGGTCTTAGCGATATCCCTTTTCCGGGCATTTCCGAACTACGACGCGCTCGGGACCAGTTTTTTCGAAACGAAATGGCGCGATGCTCAGCTGAAGTTCGATCACCCGTTGATTGACACCAGCCGGATGTTCCCCGCCGGTTCGCACGAGAGCAATCTGACGTTCCGCCTGACCGTGCCGATCCTGGCCCACGTCTTCCACCTGCATGAAGCCGGCCTGCTGATCTTTTTCGCTTGCGTCGGGATCGTTCTTCTGTACCTGGTCCTGAAAGTGACTTTCACCATAAGCGCCAGCAAGAGAGTTGCGTTCTTCGTTTGTCTAACGACGGCGTGTACCTGGCCTGGCGCAGCCGCTTTTCACGAGTTGCGGGGCGGCTACTATGACGCACTGGCGCTTTGCCTGTTGGTTGCGGCATGCGCGACGCCGTCATCGCTTCTGGCGGCTGCATTTCTGTTCCTGGCCGCATGGACCGACGAGCGAGCACTCATCGCGTCCTCGTTTGTGTTCCTGTTATACGCATGCAACCATCTCGGTGGCATCCGGCGATTCTTCGTAGGTAAACCCGCTGCCGTGGTCGTGGCTATCGCAGCCTATCTTGGGACCAGGGCGTACCTGACGGCTACGCATTCCTACCTCCATGCGGCCAGCGGAATCGGGCTGTCGATACTCTCGCAACAAGCCAACGTGATTCCACTCGCCATTTGGACCGGTCTGGGCGGAAGCTGGATTCTGGTGTTCCTGGGATTGCTCGCCTTGTTCGTGCAGAAGCGCTACTTCGCGGGCGCGGGATTCTCGGTGGCCCTGGCAGGCGTGATGGTGGCATCGCTGGCTGTCGCCGATGTAACCCGGAGCATGGCTTATTGTTTGCCAGCGGTCTTCGTCGGCGTGGCCGCGCTCGCGAGCAGCGAAGGGATGCAACAGATTGAGCAACTGGCCGCGATCGGCGCCGCGATTTCCTTGCTCGTTCCGACATATTATCTGGAAGGGAATGCGGGATTGTGGTGGTTATACCCGCTCCCGGTTCAAATCGTGCGATGGCTGCTGCCGTGAGTCTGCCTACGCGACGATTTCACATTTGATATCGTAGCTCTCGGTACCTGAGGAGGCTATCGTGATGCGCTTTTGGGCCCTTGCCGTGGTATTTTGCAGTGCTGTCGCCTGGGGCGATGACCTGGGACCGCAGGTCCCGGAGATCCCCTACGATTCGGTTCCCAATTTCCTGAAGCTTCCATCGGATATGTACCTGGGCGAGGTCTCGGGCGTGGCGGTGAACTCGAAGAAACACGTGTTCGTCTTCTCGCGCGGCAACACCACCGGGCCAGCCTATGCCGCGGCGGCGGCGCAGATCCTCGAGTTCGGTCCGGATGGTAAATACATTCGAGAGATCGGCCACAATCTATACGCCTGGTCCTTCGCGCACGCCATTCGGTTCGACAAAGACGATAATCTCTGGGCCATCGATAAGGGTTCGGATATGGTTATCAAATTCAATCCCGAGGGCCGCGTGGCGATGGTGTTCGGGCGCAAGAAAGAAGCTTCGGATGAGGACGCCGAGCCTTGGAAACGCCTGCCCCCGGGGACAAAGCCGCGTCCCGCGATCAACGGCCAGTTCCGGCAACCGACCGATGTCACCTGGGATCCGCAGGGCGACATCTTCATCAGCGACGGCTACGTCAACTCGCGCGTCGCCAAATTCGACAAGAACGGCGACTGGGTGAAGCAATGGGGAACTCCCGGCAGCGGGCAGGGCGAGTTCAACACCCCGCACAGCATTGCTTCGGACGACAAGGGCAACATTTATGTTGCCGATCGCGGGAATCGGCGCATCCAGGTTTTCGATTCTGATGGAACATTCCTGCGCGAGATCACGATCGACGTGCCGGTTCCGCCGGTGGTTCACATGTGGATGGGCAATCCGCCCGCGCCTCAGGCGCCGTCGACGGTAGGCGCGCCGCCGCCAGCTCAAACGATGCAACCCGGCGCGCCGTGGGCCATTTGTATCACGCCGGGCCCGACGCAATATCTCTACAGCGCGGATGCGTATCCGGGGCGCGTGTATAAGCTAACGCTGGACGGCAAAGTCCTGGGAGTTTTCGGGAGCATGGGTCACCAGCCGAAGCAGTTCGGATGGATTCACGAGCTGGCGTGCCCGGCCGAGAATGAAGTTTACGCCGCCGAGCTCTTGAATTGGCGTGTGCAGAAGTTGATCCTTCATCCGGCGAAGTGATCCCGTGAACGCCTACGATCCGGAGAGCGCGATCCTTTCTCTGACGCGCAGGCGCTCCAGCGCGGCATCCTCCGCTGCGTAATCGAACTGGGCAGGGTCGATTTCGCCCGGCGGATTCGCCCGCTCCCACTCGACGGTGCGGGCCATGCCAACCTCGGGCGGCACCGGTTCGGAATAGCCCAGCTCCTGGCGGATTCTGGCGCTGCTCATGGTCCAATGCTGCGCGGAATTGTATGGAAGTTTCAAATGCGCGGGAATGAAATCCGCGGACATGGGCAGCCCGGAACCAGTCCATTCCGCGACGCGCGCGATTCGATGCACCCACTCGAGTTCGGAAAACGATTCGGGCTCGGCCAGGTTGTAGATGCGCCCCGCGGCATTCGGCGAGGTGGCCGCTAGCGCGATTCCGGCCGCAACGTTCTCCACGTACCCGCGCGGACCGCGCCACTGCGCTGCGTCTTCCTGGATCAAAATGGCGGGCCGCCCGTCGTCCATTCTCTTCAGGTACGGATACAGCCGATGAAACACGTCGCCTGGGCCATAGACCATCGGCAACCGCAGAACCGTGCCTGGCAGCTCCGGATCGCTCATGACCGCTCGTTCCACGGGGATCTTGTCGTACTCTTCATCCACCCAGGGGACGCTCTTGCGCAGCGACTCCATCACTTCCTTCCGATAGGTCTGGCCTTTGGTGCGCAGATCCGACTCTTCGGTGAGCGGTACGGGCTGGAGCGGGCCAGGTTCGGTGCCGTGCAGGATACCGGCAGCGCGATACACATCGCCGCTACTGAGCGCCACGATTCGGCAACCGATTCCGCGGAACACGTCCATCGTGGCTTTAGCCTGGCGCTCGCTGGATAGGATGAAGTTCACGACAACGTCGGGAGAGAAATCGCGAAACTCGGGCGTGGATTTTGCGAGCTCACGCTGATCGCCGAAGATCTCGCGCACGCCTGCGGGCAGCTTTGACTGGGAGGCTCGGCGATGATAGACCGCCAGGTCGCGCCCTTCGGCAGCCAGCGTTTTGAGCACGAAGGAGCCGATGAAGCCGGTACCGCCGATGATCAGAAGCCGCATTTCTCTAACGATATCAGGCCAGTGCCGCGGAGTTGGCCGTGAGCCAGTTTCCGGCAACAGGCATTTCTTGTCGCGATCGCTATGAATGCTCGGACAGCACCAATCGGAGGTAAAATCCGTGTGGGCGTGTCTTGATAGCTTGGGTCGTCAGATTATGTCAACACGTGAGCTTGCGGGGCCAGAATTCCGTTAGGAAGCGTGGCTCCAAGGGTGGAATAGCACGGAACTGGAGACGATCCAACGTTGCCTTCCTTCTCGCCGCTTCAATATGCGCACAGCCAATCCCGACTTTTCGCGCCGAGACGCGTTTGGTTCGCGTCGACGCGGAGGTTTTGGAGGATGGGCGTGTTCTCAACGGCTTCGGCCGGGATGACTTCCGTGTACTGGACGAGGGCAAGCCCCAAACGGTTCGCCATTTTTCCGCGGGAGAGGACCCACTGGATCTCATCCTGTTGTTTGATGTTTCGGGCAGCATGCAGGTCGTCGTCGGAGAGGTCGCCGCGGCCTCGCAACAGGGGCTCCAGGAGCTCCGAGCCGGCGATCGCGTGTGCATCATGACTTTCCACGGCAAAAGCCAGGAGGTCGCGGGTTTCACTGAAGACCTCGACGCCGTGCGGAAAACGATCGAAGATAACGTGTTGCACACGCAATTCGGCGGAGGCACAAGGATTCAAGCTTCCGTGGACGATGCCGCGCTCCGTTTTTTGCGCGAGCCGAGAAGCGAGCGGCGGCGCGCAGTGCTTATCATCACCGACAACGTCGGTCTTCGGACGCGCAGCGAGGAGTCTGTGGTTAGACACTTCTGGGAAGCCGACGTGGTACTCAGCGGATTGATCGTCTACAACGCAAAGAGTCGCACTCTGCACACGATCCACTTGATCATGGCTCCCGACGCCATGCTGCTGGAGGCCGGAATGAAGGGCATCGCAGAAAAGACCGGCGGTGATGCGATCAGCGCGGAGGATGCCGGGGCGGCCTTTCAGGAATCGATGCGTCGTATCCGCACCCGTTACAGTCTTTACTACGAACAACCAGCGGCGAAGCCAGGAAGTACGCGCAGCATACGGGTGGAGTTGGCCGGTGAACTCAGTAGGCAGCATCCGAAGGCTCGCGTGAGGGCGCGCCGGGGATATGTGGTGCCGAACAGTTAACGCCTTGGACTGCAATCTGCACTCGATGCGCGTCCAGGTTGGACCCAGCCTAATCCAACCTTGACCCTGACGAGCGTGGCGAATGCTTAGATTAACAGAATTTATACAAGCTCCCTCTTGCATTTGCGGAGCTACTACGATAATCTAGGTCCAATGATCACGTTGAAAGGGCAAACTGGCGTGTCTCGCACCCTACCGGGTACGTATGCGTCTGCCTTTTCAACAAGTGGTCAAGTTCCGAAGCTCCGGCCTATTCTTATTACGGTCGTAGTACCCAGCCCCGCTTGAGGGCTTCGGACAACGGGTTCCGAAAGGCCATCGGGTGGGGAAGAAAAAACCACTCGGTGGCCTTTTGATTTTTGGAGCTTGATTTTGGTCGGTTTGCTTCTGGAGGAATGATGTCGACGAGCACCGCGCATCGAACGAACGGCGTGACGGAATCGAAGCTGATGTCCGGCGCCCAGATTTTGCTGGAATGTCTGGTCCGCGAGAATGTAGATTGCATCTTCGGCTACCCGGGCGGCGTGACGCTGCCGCTGTATGACGCGTTCTACGATCATCCGATCCGCCACATTCTGGTGCGGCACGAACAGAACGCGGCGTTCGCGGCCGAGGGCTATGCCCGATCCACAGGGCGAGTGGGCGTGTGCTGCGCCACATCCGGGCCGGGCGCGACGAATCTGGTGACCGGACTGGTGGATTCGATGATGGATTCCATTCCGGTGGTGGCGATCACGGGCCAGGTTTCGACCAAGCTGATTGGCAGCGATGCATTTCAGGAAGCCGACACGTTTGGCATTACGCGTTCCTGCACCAAGCACAATTTCCTGGTGAAGACCATCGCGGACCTGCCGCAAGTAGTGCACGAAGCATTTTATATTGCGTCGACCGGCCGGCCGGGGCCGGTGCTGGTGGACATTCCGAAGGACGTGTTCCAGGCGCAGGCGCACTACACGCCGGTTTCGTCGATTCATCTGCCGGGGTACAAGGTTTTCACCGAAGGTCACACTGGCCAAATCCGGCGCGCGGCGCAGATGATCTGGGAATCGCGGCGGCCTTTTGTGTACGCGGGCGGCGGCATTATCGCGGCTGAGGCAGCCGAGGAGCTGCGCGAATTCGTGGAGCTGGTGGACGCACCGGCGGTGACCACGCTGATGGGCCTGGGGGCGCTGCCGGCCGGGCATCCCAACTACATCAGCATGCCGGGCATGCACGGCAGTTACGCGTCCAATATGGGCATGTCGGGCGCGGATTTGTTGATCGCTCTGGGGGTTCGTTTTGACGACCGCGTGACGGGGCGCCTGGCGGCGTTCGCGCCGCACGCCAAGGTGATCCACGTGGATATAGATCCCGCGGAAATCGGCAAGAATCGCGCGGCCGATCTGCCGATCGTGGGCGACGTGAAGCGAGTGCTCGAAAAGCTGAACAAGGTTCTGCAAGAGCTGGCTCCGCAAGCTAAGGGGCAAAATGCCTCGGCGCGCGCCGATTGGCGGCGGCAGATTCGCGACTGGAAAGCCGAGCATCCGTTGACGCCGGAGGTGTCCACCAGCGAGATCAAACCGCAGCACGTGATGCGTGAAATCGACCGGCTCTCGGGCGGGCAAGCCATCGTCACGTCCGACGTCGGCCAGCACCAGATGTGGGCGGCGCAATTCATCCGGTTCAACTCGCCGCGGCTGTGGATCAACTCAGGCGGCCTGGGCGCGATGGGCTTTGGCCTGCCGGCGGCCATCGGAGCGCAATTCGCGCGGCCGGATAAGCTGGTGTTTTCTATCGTCGGCGACGGCGGCTTCCAAATGTCGATTCCGGAACTTGCTACCATCGCCAATCACGCGCTGCCCATCAAGATCATCGTGGTGAACAACGGCTATCTCGGTATGGTCCGGCAATGGCAGGAGCTGTTTTATAACAACCGGCTATCGCAGGTGGAACTCAACTCGTTTCCGGACGCTGAAAAACTGGCCGGGGCGTACGGATTCACGGGGCGCACCATCGAAGGCGTGCATGAGCTGGCGCCGGCGCTGGAGGAGGCGGTGCGCGAACCAGGGCCCTACTTGCTGAACATCCGCGTCTCGCCCACCGAGAACGTTTATCCCATGGTGCCGGCGGGCGGGGCGATCAACGAAATGGTGTTGGGGCCGCCGCAACCGGTGGAAGCGTAGGGGTGGCAAGATGCTGCAACTGATTTCACTGCTGGTGGAAAATAAACCGGGTGCGTTGATGCGCATCACCGGCCTTTTGAGCGCGCGCGGGTACAACATCGAGAGCTTGACGGTCGCGCGGACGCTGGATGCCACGCTATCGCGCATGACAATCGTGGTGGACATCGAGCCGCAACTGCGGTCGCAGGTGATCAAACAGATGAACAAGCTGGTGAACGTGCTACAGGCGTCCGACCTTACGGATGCACCGGCCGTGAAGCGCGAAATGGCGCTGCTGCGCGTGCGCGCGCCGCTGGCCAGCCGTACCGCGATCCTGAAAGAGGCGGAGATCTTCGGCGCTCGCGTAGTGGATTCATCCACTGAGGGCTTTGCGCTGGAAGTGACGGGCGATTCCGAAAAGCTGGACGAATTTCTAGATGTGATGCGCAGCTATGGCGAAATTGAAGTGACGCGCTCGGGCGCGCTGGCGATTTCGCTGGAAGCCAAGAAGTTGCGCCTGGCACCGCCCGTGCCCCGTAATGCGGCCGTGGACGAAGCCGACGAAAAACTGGAAACGAGACCCTAGGGAAGACATTAGAAAAATATGGCCAAGAGATATTACGAAAAAGACGGCAATCTGAGCCGGTTCCAAGGGAAGACGGTAACCATTATCGGTTACGGAAGCCAAGGACACGCCCATGCGCTCAATCTGCGCGACAGCGGCGTCAACGTAACCGTGGGTCTGCACGCAGGCAGCAAGAGCGCGGCCAAGGTCACGGCGGTTGGGCTCAAGGTGCTGAGCGTCGCGGATGCCATCAAAGGCGCCGACGTCGCGATGATCCTGGTTCCGGATCATCTGCAAGGCGATTTGTATAGCAAGGAAATTGCTCCCAACCTTGCTCCGGGCAAGACTTTAATGTTCGCGCACGGCTTTAGCATTCACTTCGGGCAAATCAAACCGCCGGCGAACGTGGACGTTTCCATGATCGCGCCCAAGGCTCCGGGCCATCGCGTGCGCGAGCTTTACACCGAAGGCGTAGGGGTTCCGGCACTGGTGGCCGTGCAACAAAACCCTTCCGGCAATGCGCTCGAGAACGCTCTCGCCTATGCGCTCGCGCTGGGGACTTTGAAAGCGGGCGTCATCGAGACCACCTTCAAGGAAGAGACCGAAAGCGATCTGTTCGGAGAACAGTCGGTGCTGTGCGGCGGCGTTAGCGAGCTGATCCGGGCGGGCTTTGAAACGCTGGTGGAAGCGGGGTACGCGCCTGAAATCGCCTATTTCGAATGCCTGCACGAATTGAAGCTGATTGTCGATCTCATCTACGAAGGCGGCCTCGGGTACATGCGTTATTCGATTTCCGATACCGCCGAGTACGGCGATTACACTCGCGGACCGCGCATCGTCACCAGCGAAACGCGCAAGGAAATGAAGAAGATTCTCTCCGAGATCCAGTCCGGCCAGTTCGCTCGCGAGTGGATTGAGGAAAACAAGAGCGGCCGCCACAAGTTTCTCGCGATGCGCGAAGCGGCGCACGATCAGCCGATCGAACGCGTGGGCCGGGAGCTGCGGCAGATGATGACGTTCCTAAAGAAGAAGAAGGAGGAAGGCGTACCGCAGGAGCAAGAAGCCGCCGCGGTAACCAAGTAGTCCCATGCGCATTCAAACTTTCGATACAACGCTCCGGGACGGCACTCAGGGCGAGGCTGTTTCGTTCTCCGTCGACGACAAACTCATCATCGCGCAGAAGCTGGACGAGCTGGGTATCGACTATATTGAGGGCGGGTGGCCCAACTCCAATCCGAAGGACAAGGAGTTTTTCAAGCGCGCTCAAAACGTGAAGTTTAAGCACGCCCGGCTGACGGCGTTCGGCTCCACGCGCTTCGCCAAGAACGCGGTGGATCAGGATCCGAATGTGCGCGCGCTTCTAGACGCGGAGACTCCGACAGTGTCGATTTTCGGCAAGAGCTGGGATCTGCACGTCCATCGGGCGCTCGGCATCGATGAAGACCAGAATTTGAAGCTGATCGGCGAGACGGTGAAATATCTGAAAGACAACGGCCGCGAAGTGGTGTACGATGCCGAGCACTTCTTCGACGGCTACAACGCCAACCCCGAGTTTGCGCTGCGCACGCTGGAAGCCGCGAAAAAGGCTGGAGCCGATGTGCTGTGCCTGTGCGATACCAATGGCGGAAACCTGACGCACCGGATCGTGGAAGTGGTCTCGGAAGTCCGCAAGCGCTTCGACGGCGTGATTGGCATCCACACGCATAACGATTGCGATGTCGCGGTGGCTAATACGATCGCCGCGGTGGAAGCCGGATGCACGCATGTGCAAGGGTGCATCAATGGGTATGGCGAGCGCTGCGGCAACGCGAACCTGGTGTCGATCATCGCGAATCTCGAACTGAAGCTTGGTCACACCACCATCGGCAGGGAGAATTTGCAAACGCTGAGCACGGTGGCGCGCTACGTCGCCGAAGTGGCGAATCTGCCGATGCGCAACGATCAGCCCTATGTCGGCCACAGCGCGTTTGCGCACAAGGGCGGCGTGCATGTCAGCGCGGTGCTGAAGGATTCCGCGACCTACGAGCACGTGAAACCGGAGACGGTCGGCAATCGGCAGCGCGTGCTGCTGAGCGATCTCTCGGGCCGCGGCAACGTGCTGTACAAGCTGAAGCAGCACGGATTGGCGGAGCGTCTGGATGCCGATGCGCGGCGCCAATTGCTGGAGCGCATCAAGGATCTGGAACATCAGGGTTACGAGCTGGAGGCGGCCGAAGGCACCTTCGAACTGTTGGTGCGCGAAGCGCTGCATCCCGGCTGGAGCGTCTTCGAAGTGGTGAACTACGACGTCACTACGCGGCTGGTGGGCGGAACCACCGCGACCGTCACGCTGCGCATCCAGGACAGCGTTCACACCGCCAGCGCCACCGGGCAAGGTCCCATGAACGCGCTGGATCTGTGCCTGCGCCAGTGCCTTTCGAATGTCTATCCCCAGGTGAAAGACGTCCGGCTCACCGACTACAAGGTCCGCGTGCTGGAACCCAAGAAGGGCACCGCGGCCAAGGTTCGCGTGTTGGTGGAATGGTCCGATCATCGCCGCAGCTGGGCCACCGTCGGGGTGTCCGACAACGTGATCGAAGCCAGCTGGGGCGCGCTGGTGGATGCCATTCGCCTGGAGTTGATGCGCCTGACCGAGCAAGACGAAAACGTCGACAAAGTTGTGGAAGACTACTGCTGGGGCGTTTGAGCACGTTAGTTCAGCCCTGCGCGCTAGAATGGTAGCGATGGCGGCGACCACCCTCCTCACGTCCGATCAGTTCCTGGCGATGCCCGAGGAATTGGATCAATACGGGAATCGGATCAAAGACGAACTGATTGGAGGCGAAGTCGTCAAGATCCCGCCTGCTTCGTTAGTACACGACCTGATTAAAAATCGAATCCATGAGCTGTTGATGGATTATCTTCGCGCGAATCCCCAGCTAGGTTTGAAGCCGCTGGTGGAGATTGGAACGGTGGTGAGCGACGCTGATGCGTTCATTCCTGACGTCTCAGTGGTGAAGCGTAGCCTCCTGCCCGGCACGGCCAGCGTGTTCCAAGGATCGCCAGACCTGGCTATCGAGGTCGTTTCTCCGAGCGATTCCGCTAAACATCTCAAACGCAAAGTCAGGTCCTACTTGCAAGGTGGAGCAAAATCCGTCTGGATCGTCTTTCCTGAGGACCGTTCGGTGATGATTCACACCGCGGACTCAGTCCGAGAATTGAAAGCAGATCAGCTCATCGAAGATTCGGTCCTTCCCGACTTCTCCACTCCCGTGGCGGTGTTTTTCGAGCTTAGCTAGGGTCCGCGCGTTTGGGCCACGCGCTAGAATGGTTAGCGATGGCGGCGACTACCCTCCTCACGTCCGATCAATTCCTGGCGATGCCCGAGGCATTCGACCAACACGGGAATCGGATCAAAGACGAACTGATTGGAGGCGAAGTCGTCAAGATGCCTCAGCCTTCCTACCTGCATGACCGCATCAAGAACCGGATCTGTCGCTTGTTGACTCGCTACCTCGATGCGAACCAGGCGGCACGTCTCGACGCCTTGGTTGAAACCGGCGCGCAGGTGAGCGATTACGATACTTTCGTACCGGATGTTGCGGTAGTGAGATTGGGTGAGCAACCGCTCTCGGTAAGAATTTACCGGGGAGCACCCCTCCTAGCGATCGAAGTCGTCTCGCCCACCGACACGGCCAAGCATCTCAAACGGAAGGTCGACGCGTATCTCGAAGGCGGCTTGAAATCGGTTTGGATCGTCTACCCCGAAGCTCGTTCGGTGATGATTCACACTGCGGATTCAGTCCGAGAATTGAAAGCAGGTCAGCTCATCGAAGATTCAACTCTGCCCGGCTTCTCCACTCCTGTCGCGGCGTTTTTCGAGCTTAGCTAGCCAACCGCGCGTTTAGGCCACGCGCTAGAATGGTAGCGATGGCGGCGACTACCCTCCTCACGTCCGATCAGTTCCTGGCGATGCCCGAGGAATTGGATCAGGACGGCAATGTTGTTCATCAAGAACTGATCAACGGCGAGGTGGTCAGCATGCCCCACGCGGCCCAGCGGCACGATATTATCCTAGGCAAGATCCTGGACGCACTGATCGTTTACCTTCATGGGAACAGAGGTCTCGGGCTGATAGCTCTTCCGGATACGGAGTTTGTGGTAGGTGTCAATGATGCGTTCATTCCCGACTGTTGCCTCATTGCGATCAACCGTTTGAGCCCTGAAAAACACAAATACATCCAGGGCGCGCCCGAGCTCGCAATCGAAGTCGTATCTCCGAGCGAAAGCGCGGCTTATCTGAGAATCAAGACCAACGGTTATCTTTCCAAGGGTTCCCGGTCGGTCTGGATCGTTTTTCCTGAAGTCCGATCCGTGATGGTTTACACTGGCGACTCGGTGCGTGAGTTCAAGGGCGACGAGCAAATAACCGATCCGCTGCTCCCTGGTTTCTCCACTCCCGTGGCGGCGTTTTTCGAGCTCACTTAGCATCCGCGCCGATGCGCCACTTCTTCACTCGATCCATTCCGAAGTTTTCGCGCGTGCTGCTGATTGAAAGCGGCAGCCGCGAGCTGTCCGAGAAACTGCTGCCGGGTTTATACCGGAATTATCCTGAAATGACCTGCGATCTGGTGACCTGCTACGGGAGCGCGCCGAAAAACTTTCGCGCGGAGCAGGGCGCGATTTATCGCGTCACCGATTATCCGGACAGCCGCTCGCGGCAGCGCCTCTATGGCGAACTCGGCGGCAACGGTTACGTCATCCTCGGCGTTATTTGCTCCGCCGAGCCCATTATGACGAAGTGGAAATGGGCGCTGGCTGCGCGGCTACCCGGAAAGGTGTTCGTGGTGAACGAAAATGCCGATTACTTTTGGCTCGACCGCGGGCATCTCTCTAATATTCGCTATTTCATTCTGTATCGCGCCGGTCTTACCGGCTCGGGAGCGGTTCGCACGCTCGCGCGAGTGGTCTTATTCCCATTCAGCCTGCTATACCTGATCTTGTACGCAGCAGCGGTGCACCTCCGAAGGAGTCTACGAACATTATGAAGGCAGTCTATGTTGAACAGCCCGGCGGCGTGGAGAATTTGAAATACGCGGACCTTCCGAAGCCGTCGCCCGGCCCCGGCCAGGCGCTGGTGAAGATTGTCGCGTCGGGCGTCAACTATATCGACATCTATTTTCGCAAGGGAGTTTATCCGGCTCCGCCGCCGATTGTGCTGGGCAGCGAAGGCGCGGGAACGGTGGAGGAAATCGGCGCGGACGTCAGCAACGTCGCTTCCGGCGATCGTGTTGCCTACGCGATGGCGCGCGGTTCCTATGCCGAATACGCCGTGGTGCCCGCCTGGCAACTGGTGAAGATTCCCGCATCCGTCGATCTTCAAACCGCGGCGGCAGCGATGCTGCAGGGCATGACCGCGCATTACCTAACGCACTCCACGTATCCGTTGAAGCCAGGCGATTCCTGCCTGATCCACGCGGCGGCCGGCGGCACGGGGCGATTGATCGTTCAAATGGCGAAGATGCTCGGCGCGCACGTGGTGGCAACAGTCGGCAACGAAGAAAAGGCCAAACAAGCCAAGGATGTGGGCGCCGACGAAGTGATCATCTACACCAAAGAAGACTTTGCGGCCAAGGCCAAGGGGATGCACGTAGTCTATGACTCGGTCGGCCAATCGACTTTTATGAAGAGCCTGGATTGCCTGCGCCCGCGCGGCATGATGGTGAGCTTCGGAAATGCCAGTGGACCGGTTGCGGATTTTGCGCCTCTGATTCTGAGCCAGAAGGGCTCGCTGTATCTGACACGTCCTTCGCTGGCAAACTATTCCACTACCGCCGACGAATTGGATTGGCGCGCCAATGATGTTTTGAATTGGATCGGGCAGGGCAAGCTGAAACTGCACATCCACAAGGTGTACGCGCTAGCGGACGCCGCCGACGCGCAGCGCGACCTCGAAGGCCGCAAGACCACTGGAAAGCTGCTCCTCAGTGTCGGGTGATCTCCGGGCGCCTGGTGATCGCGCCGTCATTCCATTTGCCGAGCTGAAGATCGACGCGCTACTGGTGTCGGCCCCGCCCAATGTTCGCTATCTGAGTGGCTTCACGGGCGATAACGGACTGCTGCTGGTGACTCCGGAGTCACAGACCCTATTCACCGATCCGCGCTTTACCATTCAAGCCGCGGAAGAATGCGCGTGCGAAGTCAAGACCGTCGCCAAAACTCCGCTGGACCAAGCGGCGATCCAAACGATTCGCAGACGCCGCTGGACGCGCATCGGTTTTGAACGGTCACGCATGCTGTATGAAATGTACCGGCGGCTGGACGAGTCGCTGCCCAAAGGAGTGAGGCTCAAGCCGATCGGCCCGGTGGTCGAAAAACTGCGCATGATCAAGACCGACGCCGAGATCGCGCGGATCCGGCGCAGCGTGTTGACTAACTCGGCAGCGTTCGAAAGAGCTACGCGGTCCATCCGGCTGGGCGCCCATGAATCCGCGATTGCCGCGGAGCTCGAATACCAGATGCGGAGGCTGGGAGCGGAGAAGGCGGCGTTTGAAACCATCGTGGCGATCGGATCGCGATCGGCGCTGCCGCACGCGCAGCCCACTGCGCGGAAGCTAGGGAACGATGAATTACTATTAATTGATATGGGCGCGTGCCAGGATGGGTACATGAGCGATATGACGCGCGTATTGTTCTTGGGCCGGCTCAGCCGCCGTTTGCGCGGGATGTACAATGCGGTGTTGAAAGCGCAACTCGCGGCGATCGATGTGGTGCGTCCGGGGATTACAGCGGCGCAGGTGGATGGCGCGGCGCGGCGCGTGCTTGAAACCGAAGGCCTGGGAAAAGAATTTGTGCATTCGACTGGCCACGGCTTAGGACTTGAGATTCACGAAGGGCCGCGGCTGGGCCGCCGCGACAAAACGAAACTCGAACCCGGCATGGCGATTACAATTGAACCGGGCGCATATATCCGCGATTTCGGAGGCATTCGCATCGAAGACACGGTGCTGGTTACAAAGAATGGCTGCGAAGTTCTCACGCCCACCTCAAAGGAGCTAAGACTTCTCTAGCATGTCGAACGACGAGATCAGGGAGCTGATCCAGCTGGTGATTGAAAGCGGTATCGCCGAGCTGGAGGTCGAGCGCGGCGAGGAGCGCGTTCGCATCCGGCGCACGCTGGACCACAAGCAGGAGATTACGGCCGCTTCGCCCGGAACCCTGGTGGAGACTTCGCAGTCAGGGCCGGCAGCCGTGCCCGAGCCGGCTACGAACGAGTACGTGCAGAAATCTCCGATCGTGGGCACTTATTACGACGCGCCGAAGCCGGGCGATGCTCCATTCGTAAAAGTGGGCGACGCAGTGGAACTGGGACAAATCCTCTGCATCATCGAATCGATGAAGCTCATGAACGAAATCGAGTGCGAAGCTGCCGGAACCATTGTAGCCAAGCCGGTAGAGAACGGCCGCCCGGTTGAATTTGGACAGGCTCTCATCAAGATTCTTCCGCGTTGATGTGTCCCACTGATTTGTTCAAGGTGATATGTTCCAGAAAATCCTGATCGCCAATCGAGGCGAAATCGCCGTTCGCGTCATCTGCGCCTGCAAGGATCTGGGCATCAAGACCGTGGCCGTTTACTCGGAGGCCGATCGCCACAGCCTGCACGTGCGATTCGCCGATGAGGCCATCTGCATTGGTCCGGCCAAGAGCTCGCGCAGTTATCTCGATATTCCGTCGGTGATCAGCGCCGCTGAAATTACGAATGTCGATGCCATCCATCCCGGCTATGGTTTCTTGAGCGAGAATGCGGACTTCGCCGAAGTGTGTGAGGCGTCGGAAATCAAATTTATCGGGCCGAAGCCCGCCGTGACCCGGGCCATGGGATTAAAGCAGCATGCGCGCGCCGCGATGGCGGAGTGCGGTGTTCCCATCCTGCCGGGATCGGATGGGATCCTGCAGAGCGCGGAAGAGGGCCTTGAGACGGCTGCCCGCATTGGCTATCCAGTGATGTTAAAAGCTTCCGCCGGCGGCGGAGGCCGGGGCATGCGCATGGTTCATGAAGCCTCCGAGTTGCCGTCATTGCTAACGCAAGCGCAACTGGAAGCGGGCGCTGCGTTCTCATCGCAAGATGTTTACATGGAAAAGCTGGTGGAGGCGCCCCGCCACATCGAGTTCCAGGTGCTGGCTGATGAGCATGGGAGCGTTGAGATTCTAGGCGAGCGCGATTGCTCCATCCAGCGCCGGCATCAGAAGCTGCTTGAAGAGGCGCCATCGCCGGCCGTGAACCCCGAGCTGCGCGAGAAGATGCGAGGACGGCTGTGCGCGGCCATGACGAAGATCGGCTACACCAATGCAGGCACCATCGAATTTCTGATGGATCGCACTGGCAATCTCTACTTCATCGAAGTGAACGCGCGCATCCAAGTAGAGCATCCGGTGACCGAGTCGATCACCGGGATCGATCTGGTGAAGAGCCAGATTCTGATCGCGGCGGGTTACAAGCTGAGCGAGATTATCCAGCAGCCAGTCACAATCCAAGGCCATGCCATCGAGTGCCGGGTCAATGCCGAGAATCCCGAGACGTTTGCGCCCTCGCCAGGCCGCATCACGGCGCTGAATTTGCCCGGCGACGTCGGCATTCGCGTGGATACGGCGGCCTATACCGACTATGTGATCCCGCCATTCTACGATTCGCTGGTGGCGAAGCTGATCGCGTACGGGCACGACCGCACGGAAGCCATCGCCAGGATGCGCCGCGCGCTGGACATGTTCGTGGTGGAAGGCATCTACACGACGATCCCGCTGCATCAACGCATCATGCAGGATCCCGACTTCATCTCGGGGCAATTCGATACGTCGTTTCTTAGCTCCCGAACTCGCTCTCACTAACTTCGATTTCCATCCGCAACAGAGCGGCGCCGAGCGTCTTGCCTTGCGCGTCGATGCGCAACGACAGTGTCCCGCCTCCGCCCAACGCCTCGTGCAGTAGAAAATTCAGCGCGCCGAGATTCGGCAACTCGAAGCGCTCCACATTACCCTTGACCATTTCGCCGAAAAAATGTTTGACGCGTTCCCCAGTGACCTCACGCACCAGCACAGGATAATGGCGCGCGTCAAAAGCAATCACGCCGATATTCGACGTATCGCCTTTATCGCCGGAGCGGGCGTGCGCGATGCGCGAGAGTGGGATCTTCATTCCACCACCTGCATCGACGTTTGGATCAGTTCGCGGGGAATTAAAGCGGGCCAATATGCCACCACCTCGCGCACCGGCGGCCGGCCGTCCCCGAACCCCGTTCCCGTGGGCGGACCGCTGAGCACCAGCGGTATCAATTCGCGGGTGAAGCGATCGATGGCTTTCCGGTCTTGCCCGCGCACACCGATTCGAAGCTGCACTTCCGGCGGATCCGGATTCGGAACGGCTACCGGCCCGTGGCAGGCGTTCACGCCGAAGAACTCGGTATAGATCTCTTCGAACTTCAGCCCGAGCTGATTGAGCCGTTCGCGCACAATCCGATCCGCGGCTTTGGATTTCTCGAGGGCTTGCGGCCAGCTATACACCAGCGTTCCGATGGCCTTCCAGCCGTAGGAATAGGCGATTGAAAGCTTTAACATCTCCGGGCGCGGTCTGCCACGAATACCGGAGACCTGCACCCGTTCCGGTCCGGCGTCTTTTAGCTGAATGCTGGTGAAATCGGCCACGCAATCCGGCGTGATGTAGTTCTTGGGATCGCCCAATTCGTAGAGCAGTTGTTCTTTCACCACATCGACGGACACGCGGCCGCCCGTGCCCTCATGCTTGGTGATGTTGAACCGGCCATCGGGTTCGGCCTCAATGATGGGATACCCGATGTTCGCGAGGTCGGGAATACCTTGCCAATCCACTTGGCAGTTGCCGCCTGTGCATTGGGCGCCGCACTCGACAATATGTCCGGCAATTGTTCCAGCCGCGAGTTTGTCCCACTCCTCCGGCTTCCAGCCAAAGCGATGAATCATGGGAGCGAGCGACAACGCGGTGTCGGTGCAGCGGCCCGCAATCACCACGTCGACGCCGGCGGCCAAGGCTTCAGCCAGCGGAAACGCTCCGATGTAGGCGTTCGCGCTCAAGATGCGGTCGCGAATCGCGCTCAGTGGTTCGCCGGTGTCCATGTTCTTCATAGCGTGACCGGCGGCGAGAAACTCGTCCAGCCGTCCGTACACATCGTCGCCCAACACCACGGCCACTTTGAGGGAAGGCGCCAGGCGCCGCACTTCGCGCGCGCAGGCAATCGGATTGACTCCGCCGGCATTCGCAATCACCTTGATCTCGCGCTCGCGAAGGCGCCGCTCGATGCGAGCGATCAACGGCGGAAAGTCGCGCGCGTAGCCGAGATTCGGATCGGTCTCCTTCTGTTTCTGGAGAATCGACATGGTAATCTCGGCGAGATAATCGAGGGCGAGATAATCAATCGGCCCTTGCTCCACTAGCCGCACCGGCGCTTCCAACCAGTCGCCCCAGAAGCCTTGGCCGTTTGCGATTCGGATCATGGTCTACAAGGTCTCCAGCACTAAATGCTCGCGGTGTCCATGCGCCGCCGCAATCTCCAGTGCGAACGCCAGCACCCGGCGCGTTGTCAAAGGATCGATCAGCGCATCCACGTGCCCGCGGGCGGCGGCGTAGCGCGCGTCCAACCAACGATCGTAATCCGCGCGTGTTCGCTCGATGCGCTCCTTGAGATCGTCCGGAACGGGCTGGCCCTCGGCTTTCAGCCTTTCGAGCTCGGGGCCATGAATTGCCTGCACCGCCGAATCGCCCTCCATCACGCCGATGCGCGCGGTTGGCCAACCGAAAGTGAAGTTCGGATCAAAGCCCTGGCCGGCCATCGCGTAATACCCCGCGCCGCTCGCGTGATTGAGCGTGAGCACGATCTTCGCAACGGTAGCGCAGGCCATGGTCTCCACCATTTCGGCACCCGCGCGAATGATTCCACCGCGCTCGGCCTCGGCACCCACCATGAAGCCGGAAACATCCTGAAGATAGATCAGAGGCACTCCGTTTCGCTCCGCGTTCTCGACGAAATACGCCACTTTGCGCGCCGACTCAGTGTAGACAATTCCGCCGATGCGCGCTCCGCTCTCGGTTTTGAGAAATCCGCGGCGGTTCGCGACCAGAGCGACCGGACGCCCCAGGAGCTTTGCGTCCGCGCACAGCAGCTCGGGAGCATGGGCAGGCTGGAATTCGAGATAGTCGTCGCGGTCGAAGATGCGCGCGATGGCGTCCTCGATATTGTAGGGAAGCCGGTGATCGGCGGGCATCAAGTCGTACAAACCCTCGGCGGGTTTTTCGGGCGTCGTGCCTTGCGGCACAGGAGAACCAGATGGCAGGGCGCGAAACCTCTGGCGGATCAGCTCCAGACAGGCCGCGTCATCGGCGGCCATGAAATGCGCCACTCCGCTAGCCGTGGTGTGCATGCGCGCGCCGCCCAGCGATTCGGCATCGATCACCTGGCCCACCGCGCCCTTCACCAGATTCGGACCTCCGAGGCCCATGAAGCTGGTGCCTTCCACCATGATGATAACGTCGCTCAAAGCGGGCAAATATGCGCCGCCCGCGATGCAGGGGCCCATCACCGCCGCGATTTGCGGCACGTGGAGCCTGCGCCGCATCAGCGAATTGTAGTAGAAGATGCGCGCCGCACCGTACTGGCCCGGAAAGATGCCGTCCTGCAACGGTAGATTCACGCCGGCTGAATCCACCAGGTAAACAATCGGCACGCGATTGCGCATGGCAATTTCCTGCGCGCGCAAAATCTTGGTGATGGTCTCCGGCCACCAAGCACCGGCCTTCACGGTGGCATCGTTGGCGACGATGATCGCCGGGCGGCCCTCAATTTTGCCTGCACCCGTGACCACTCCGGCGGCCGGCGCCTGTCCATCGTACTGATCGTAGGCGATCAGCAATCCGATCTCGAGGAACATCGAGCCCGGATCGAGCAGCTTTGCGATTCGCTCGCGCGCCGTCAATTTGCCATCGCGATGCTGCTTTTCGATCCGCTTGGGGCCGCCGCCTTGGCGCAGACGGTCTTCCAGCGTTTGCAGATCTTCCACGAGCTGCCGCATCTGACCCGTGCTGGTGGTGGACACCATTCTCAGAATAACAGCAGCTCCGGGCTTTCACGCTATGCTGAAGTGCATGCTGGGCATCGATCCGAAGGCGGCGCGTGCTACTTGGACCGTATTTCTGCTGGCCTTGCTGCTGGCCACGGCCTACGCGATCCGCGAGATCCTGGCTGTATTTGTGATCGCCCTGCTGTTCGCTTATTTGCTGATGCCCCTGGTCGGCTTCGTGGAGCGCATCACGCCGCCGCAAATCTCAACGCGCATCGCGTTAGGGATCGTTTACCTGGTGTTAATCGGTATGATTGTCGCTCTCGCGCTGACGCTTGGCTCGCGCCTGGTGGACGATGCCAACACTCTCGCGACGCGATTGCCCTCTCTGGTGAAAAACCCAACATGGATACAGCGGATTCCCTTGCCTGCCTGGCTGGAGCCGGCGCGCGCAAGTGTTATTCGAAAGGTCCAAGACCAATTGAGCAACGGAGGGCAAGCCATCCTGCCCTATGTCAGAAGCTTTGGCGGACAGCTTGTGTCCGGCGCGAAGTACCTGCTCTATATCGTGCTGATTCCGATTCTCGCGTTCTTCTTTCTGAAAGACGGCGCAATTATCCGAGATGAATTCGTAGTGGCTTTAGTGGAGGACCGCCGCCGGGCCGTCGTGGATAACATTCTCGAGGATATCAATCTCCTGTTGGGCCATTACATCCGGGCGTTGGTGATCTTGTCGGCGGTAAGCTTCACCGCGTTCAGCCTTTTTCTCGGCTTGAGCGGAGCTCCTTACGCGATCCTGCTCGCCGGCGTAGCCGCGCTCGGTGAGTTCATACCGGTGATTGGACCGGCGGCTGCCGGCCTGATCGTGCTGGTGGTCATCGGCCTCAGTGGTTACACTCACGTGTGGCTGTTTGTGGCCTTCGGGTTGCTCTTTCGAATGCTACAAGACTATCTCGTGTCGCCGTACGTGATGAGCAAGGGCGTGCAACTGAATCCAATGCTGGTGCTGTTTGGCGTATTGGCGGGCGAGCGGGTCGGGGGCGTGCTGGGTATCTTCCTTGCGGTTCCGTTGCTGGCGATTCTGCGCGTGCTCTTTGTCCGCTTGCGCCGGGCGCGCGCAGGCGCCCTGGTAACTCCCACAGAGTGATGAAAGGTCTAGGGTGGCTCCTGGTCTCCGCGTTTCCGCTCACGGCGCACATGGTGAGCATGAGCACGGGCGATTTGAAAGTGGACGGCAATCGCGCGCACTACGAACTGCGGATGCCCATGTACGAAGTGGCGCACGTGCGCGAGCCGGAGCACACGCTGCTGGATCACATCCGCTTTAAGAGCGGAGGCGCTTGGGGGAAACCGTCCGGTCAAGCTTGCCGGCAAGAACAGGACACGTATGTCTGCACGGTGGATTATCAGTTCCCTGCCCCGGTGGAAACGCTGCAGGCGGAATGCACGCTCGCTTCCGTTACGGTCCCAAATCACGTGCATCTGTTGCGGGCTTATCGCGGCGACAAGACGGACCAGGCCGTGTTCGATCTCTCCTACACGCAGGCGGAAATCCGTTTCCTTCCGCCCACTGCTTTCGAAACGGCGGTGCGCGAGATCTCCGCTGGATTCATGCGCGCCGCTGGAGGTCTGGCGCCGCTGCTGTTTCTAGCGGCGTTGGTGCTGGCAGCCCGCAGCCGCCGCGAGCTGGTGGTGCTGGCCGCTGCATTCGTCGCGGCCGAGGCGCTCGCGTGCGCGATCGAACCGCGTATCATCTTGACGCTCTCGCCTCGTTTCATCGAGGCGGCCGCGGCGCTTACAATCGCCTACCTGGCATTCGAGATTATCCTGCTGCCGCAATCGAGCATGCGCTGGCTGGTGGTGGCGGTATTGGGCCTGTTTCACGGCGCGTACTTCGCGGCGTTCCTCAATGAGAGCGGATATCGCATGGTCACATTTTTCTCTGGCGTGGCGATTTGCGAACTGCTGCTCATCACGTTATTTGCTTTGATTCTCGCCCGGCTGCAGCGGCTCGCGTTCTTGCGGAGGGCGGTGCCGGTGGCGGCAACGCTATTGCTGGCCGTGGGCGTCGGCTGGTTCTTCCTGCGCCTACGAGCGTGACCCACTACTCAACACCAGCGAATTGAAAAACAGTTTGAACGCCTGATAGCTTTGCGCGCGATATTGCGGGCGCATGCCGAACAGCACGGCTTCGCCTTGCCCTATGGGAACTTCGACGACTGCCGCTCGACCCTTGATATAAGACTCACCGAGCAACCATCCCGATGCGAGCACGTGATCGTCAGGGTAGCGGGCGACGACGTAGTCTTTGCTGTTCCTCGGAACGTCCCAGGCCGGACTCTCTTCGCTCCAGATCGCGATGTTCTTCGGTAGTCCGCGCGCAATCGCAAGCTGCGTATCGAGCGTCACGTTGAGCAAGGATCCGGGCGAATAGAAATCGCGATTCGGCACTCCGGCCACGACGTTCTTAACGTCCAGATGAAGGTGCTCGACGGCATAATTCGCCGAGCGATTAAGGAACACCAGCGTGCCGCCCTGCTTGGCGAAAGTTTTCAAATTCGACGCGGCGTTTTTGCTCAATCCGGCGGTGTATTCCTGTGGCATCGTACCTGGCTCGAAGCCGTCTGCGATTTGCAAGGCCGGCTGATCGGGAAAAACAATGACATCGAAGCGCTGGCGCAGATTGGCGGCATCGAGGTCGGGGTTCAGAACGTTCTGATATGCGAAGCCGAAGTCTTCGAGCAGCCAGCGCGTCCAGCCTTCGTCGATGGCCGGCACGTAGCTCTTGTAGAGAGCGATGCGCGGTCTCGGGATTTTCACCGACTCCACGGTTTGCGGAAGCTGTGCGAAAAAGTCGCCCGTGCCCGGGTTACGAAAGACAGGCGCTCCGCCGCTCCAGATTTTATTGACGGCACGCCAAGTATCAATGTCTGTTGCCGAAAGCGCTCGTTGGGGCTCGAATTCAAACGACTTCGCGAGGCTCGAGGCCACGCTGAATGGCGCATCCGCGGTCTCCGTCTCCACTCCCATCAGCAGAGGCAAGGTCTGCGCCGTCACATCGTAAGGCCGCTGCGGCGGACCGCCCGGATACAATCGCAAGTCGGGGTAGCGCTGGCGCTCCAGCAGGGTCTTCGCGTAGCTGCTGTAAGGCTGTTGCATGCGGATGATGTAGCTTCCTTCCGGATAGCGCTTTCCGCCAGCCACGAACGCGTCGTTCGCGCGCTCAATCTCCACTTCACCGAAGCTCAGCGTCTCGAGCATTTTTCGCGCGGAGCCGGGATCCATCTGCGTGCGCGGGATGACGAAAGCGTAAGGCGACGTGCGCGCCACCGCCCGCCGGCCCACGGCGTAGAAGTTGCGCAACAGATCCACGCGGCGCAACGCGGCTTCGTTCAGCAAACTTTCGAAGGCGATCAGTTGATAATCGACGATGTCGCCGATCCGCCACGTTCCGCCTTCCCACGGCTCCAGATAATTCCAGCTGCGCTCGCGCGGGTTGTAGCCGAGACCGGTGGTCTGAATCTGATCCGGCCGCACCGTCAGCGGACTGGCGAGTGACGCGCTGGCGGCCTCGCTCAAGATGCGCACGCCGGCATGATAGGCCATGTAATGGCGCGCGGGCGACCAAAAATCGTAAAGCGCGTTAATTACCACGCCCTTCTTTCCGGCAGCCGTTAAATCCGCCGCCATGCCGAGCCCCAGGGAATTGCCTTCCTGCGCCAGAGTTGCGTCCACGTTCGGATCGATAGGATTCAGCCAGGGCGGGACAAACATACGGGATGCATAAGCCCCTTGCTGATGCACGTCGTAGACGATTTGCGGATGCCAGGCGTTCAGCAGCCGCGACACCGTGAGACGAGTTTCCGGCTGCGAGAAGATGTACCAGTCGCGATTGTTATCGTGCCCGACGTATTTCTGATAGAGCTCCGGCGGCGATGAGCCTTCATACGCGGTGCCCAACACCTTGCGATACCAGCGCGTCACGATATCCAATCCGTCGGGATTCTGCGAAGGAACCAGCACAATGATGACGTTGTCTAAGATGGCGCGGAACTTGGGGGTATCCACGCTAAGCAGGTTGTAAACGAACTGGATCGCGGAGTGCGTGGACGCGACTTCGGTGGCGTGTATGGAGCACGTGATTAGCACCACCGTCTTTCCCTCGGTTGCGAGCCTGGCGGATTCTTCGGGCGTAGTGCGGCGTGGATCGGCCAGCTTGGCCTGGATTTCCCGATAGTGATCCAGGTTTCGCAGCGTCGCCGCCGAGCTGATGGTGGCGGCGATGAACGGACGGCCTTCGGCGGTCTTGCCGAGTTCCTCGACCAGTATTTTGTCGCTGCTTTTGGCGAGGGCCTGGAAGTAGGAAACAACTTTGTCCCAATCGAGCAGTTCGCGATCGACGCCCATGGGATGGCCGAAGTGGGACTCCGGCGTTGGAAGGGGCGCAGGCGGTTGCGCCGAGACGCTGAACGATACCAACAGGAAAAACGCGGCGCGGGAGTTCATTCGAGAACGCTTATTAGTAACCGTACACCGCGCGTGGTGTTTTCGTCCAGCGGCCAGCTAAATTCGGGCGACGAATCCGCGCAACAGGCCCTCGCCCGCTGGCCAGGGGCCGTGGCCGGATTCCACATTGATATGGCCCTGCCGTCCCACGTCGACCAACTGCGCGCCCCACGCCGAGGCTAGCGGCGCAGCGACTTCAATGGGCAAGTAAGGGTCATTTTCGCTCGCCACCATCAGGACCGGGAACGGGAGGCGATCAAGCGGCATGGGAAGGAAGTCGGTCAATTGCGCGGGACATTGATCGCTTGGAGTGAGCCACGGCGGAGCAACCAGGAACGCACCCGCTACGCGATCCGCCTTCCTTCCGGCTGTTGCCGCCCAATGCGCCACGGCCAGGCAGCCCAGGCTGTGCGCCACAAGAAACGTGGGCGACGGTGTGCGATCGAGGTGGCCGGCGATCTCGGCCAGCCAATCTTGCCGCGTGGGCCGAGTCCAATTGCGCTGCTCCACCCGGCGGAATCGCGTGTACTTCTGCTCCCAAAGGGTTTGCCAGTGCCACGCGCCGGAACCGTTCCAGCCGGGGATTACAAGAACAGACGCGGCAGCTAGCGAATCCTCCAGCGAGGCGGGCCCCTCTTCGTATTGCGGCACGAATACGTGTGCTTGCACGCTCCACTCCCTTCAACGGCCCTTTTGAAGAACCGATTCCTGCAACAAATCCCGCGCCACATCCCGCAACCGCTTGCGTGATTTGCGGCTCACCAGCCGCAAGTGCACGTGGGCCTGGTCCTCCGACATTCCATAGCGGCTTTGCAGCAATGCCTTAGCGCGGTTGGCCAAATCCCGTTCGGCGATTTCCTGTTGGATCTCCAGCGTCAATTGTCCCAGCACCGTCGCCAATTGCCCTGGCCGCAGCACGCTTTCCACATGCCGCGCGATGGTGTCGATGGCGTCGGCGGGAGGTTGACCGGCAGCCAGCAAGCCATCTGCGCGATCGGCAATTTTCGAATCCGCCAGCCGCGCCTCCAACTCACCGATGCGGGCGGCATTGCGCGCGTAGGTTTGGGGCACCAGCGACAGCCGCCATACGTCTTCGATGGCGCCGGCAATCCGCTCCAGCACAGATTGAGCAGCTGTCGAAACCGTCCTGCCGCGAAACACGAACGCAAGCACGCCGGTCACTTCATCTCCCGCGTGCAAGGGAAACGAAGTCACGGTGAAGCCGTCGACACGCGCTTGCGGAACCGGGGCGCCGCCGGCGAACTTTAACTCGCGCGCGTCGGTTTTTGGATCCAGTTGGTAGATGGCGTACCCTTCCGCTCCGGTCCTTTGAAGACCGATCTGCGCCAGCGGCTGGAGACTGCGCGGAAGCGGCCGGCCGGGGTTCCGCGAGCTTTTATGAGTTGTTGTAGTCGCCTTCATATCCTACTAGTTTAATATACTATAACTAGATTCAAGGACATTGTCAACAGCGTTTATAGTCTTCTGAGGCAAAAATAAAGTCTATCTATGTAATGGACCGATTAGGGCCGCAGGAAATCGAAGTCGCAGCCAAGATCGGCCTGCGTAACGTGATCCAGGAACAGGCGGCCATAGCCGCGGGTATAGTGCGCGTCCGGCTGCACGAAACTGCGGGACCGGCGTTCCAGTTCATCCGCGGGCACCTGCAACTCCAGCTTGCGGCCGGGAACATCCAACAGGATCTCGTCGCCCGTTTCCACCAGCGCGAGCGGGCCGCCGATGGCCGATTCAGGCGCGACGTGCAGCACCACGGTTCCGAACGAAGTCCCGCTCATGCGCGCGTCCGATATTCGCACCATATCGGTGATACCCTCGTTCAGCAGTTTGCGAGGCATTGGAATGTGGCCCCATTCGGGGAAGCCCGGCGCGCCTTTCGGGCCGCAGTTGCGCATCACCAGCACGGTGTTACGGTCAACCGGCAGATCGTCACGATCCACTTGCTCAAGCATCTGGTCCCGGGTCTCAAACACGAATGCGCGGCCGAGGTGCCGCAACAGATGCTGGGATGCCGCGCTCTGTTTAATAACCGCGCCGTTCGGAGCGAGATTTCCGCCGAGGACTGCGATTCCGCCTTCGGGATACAGGGGCTGATCGCGCGGGCGGATCACGGCGTCGTTCCGTGAAGGAGCTCCGCCAATGTTTTCGGCGATGGTCTTACCATTCACCGTCCCACAATCGCCGTCGAGCAGATCCTGAATGCGGTTCATCACGGCGGGGACTCCGCCCGCGTAAAACAGGTCCTCCATCAAATATTCGCCGGAGGGCTTGACGTTGACGATGCAACTGGTCGCGCGCGAAACACGATCGAAATCCTGGAGCGTCAGATGTATGCCGAGGCGTCCGGCGATGGCAATCAGATGGATGACGGCATTGGTGGACCCGCCCATCGCCATTAAGACCGTAATGGCGTTTTCGAAGGCAGCTCGCGTCATGATGCGCGAGGGTGTAAGGCCAGCTTCGATCATGTCGACAACGGCGCGTCCGCTCAATTCAGCGATGGCCAGCCGGCGGGAATCGGGCGCCGGGATCGCAGCGCAACCAGGCAGCGTCATGCCGAGTGCCTCCGCCAGGCTAGTCATGGTGGACGCCGTGCCCATCACCGCGCAGTGCCCTGAGGTGCGAGCGATGCAGCCTTCGATTTCGCACCATTCCTCTTCCGAGAGCCGGCCGGTGCGGTATTGATCGAACAGCTTCTTGCCGTCGGTGCCGGAGCCGAGCCGCTGGCCGCGCCATTCGCCGGTCAGCATGGGGCCTCCAGGAACGACGATCGCGGGAATATCGGCGCTGGCTGCGCCCATCAATTGCGCGGGCGTGGTTTTATCGCAGCCGCACAGCAGCACCACCGCATCCAGCGGGTTAGCGCGGATGGATTCTTCCACGTCCATCGCCATGAGATTGCGAAACATCATCGCCGTGGGGCGCATGAACAGCTCTCCCAGCGAGATGGTGGGAAATTCCAGCGGCACTCCGCCCGCTGCCCAGACGCCGCGTTTGACGGCGGCAGCGACGTCCCGGAGGTGGAGATTGCAATTGTTGAGCTCGCTCCAGGAATTGCAGATGCCGATCACTGGCTTACCGTCAAAAACGTCCGCCGGAAAGCCCTCCGAACGGAGCCAGGCCCGGCGGGCGAAGCCATAGTAATCGGGCGCCTGAAACCATTCGCGGCTGCGCTTGTTCTTCATAAAAATGGGCGGCAGGCGGCGGGGCGCGCTACCTCGCCCAGTGTACTGGACCCGCGCGGCCTGTGCTAGGATGAATGATATTTACCATCTTGCGGACTTGAATATTGGGGACTTATGAAAGACCGCTCCTCCGGGGCCTCAGACCTCGCCGGTGAAGCTTACGTTATCATTCGCGAGCGAATTCTGCGCGGCGAAGTAGCCATCGGCCAAGTGATCTCGCGGCGCAAAATCGCAGCCGAACTGGGCATGAGCTTTCTGCCGGTATCCGAAGCGTTTCTGCGGCTGGAGTTCGAGGGCTTGCTGGAAAGCCGTCCGCGCGCGGGAACCCGCGTGCGCATCCCGAGCCGCGAGGACGTGCGCGGCCACTATCTGGTGCGCGAGGCGCTGGAAGTAGAGGCTGCCCGCCTGTTCACCGAAATGGCGACACCCGAGGAGCGTTCCGAGCTGATGAAGCTGGGCTTGCGCGTGGATGTGATGCGCTCCCAGACCGAAACGAATCGCTTTTACTATTTAAATCTGCACGAAAAGCTGCACCGGCGCATTTCCGAATGCACGCGCTGTCCGGCGCTGTGCGACGCCATCGAGAGAACGCGCGCGTTATCGTCCACCTGGCTGTGCGTGGGAAGGGCCTTCAACGGGACGCCGTCGCGCCGCCATCAGGACCTCATGGAAGTGCTGGTGGGAAGCGATCGAGAGGCGTCCGCCGCGGCCATGCGCGAGCACGTAATCTCGAGCATGCAGCGGGCGCTCGAAAGGCTCGAACCCTATTTCCGCGCGCGCAAAGCGCAAGGCAAGACCTATTCGCGCAAGCAATTCTCGATTGAGCTTCCCGCCGAGACTGCATCCGCCGCTTCCGAGCCGTAACCAAACCGATCCGTAACCAAACCGAGCGCGACTAAACCGAGCCGCGACTAAACCGAGCAGCGACCGTTAGGGAGCGGTCAGCCGCGCCTCCGGCGGAATCGCTTTGCGCGTCGCTTCCAGACTGCTCTTCAACGCTTCCTCCGGAAGCTCGTGCAAGATCGGGCTCAGCAGCTTGGCCATCAAGAAAGGTATTTCGCGCGTCAGCGTAATGGACTCGCAGGTGATGAACACGCCGCCGTCGCTCTCCTCGAAAAACCAATATCCGTTGATGCGCCACATCAACCCGCGATCGTGGCCGGGCGGCAGTTCGCGTTCGTTATGTTTGCCCGCGTTGGCGATCTCAACCACGCGCCGGCTGGCCGAGCGGCTGTAGATCCGCTTCGGGTCGAGCGAAACGAAGTGAATCTCGTTGTCGATCGCCAGCACGTCGGAAATAAAAAACTTCGACTTCACCACTCGGGTGCGAATCAAGTAATCGCCGCCGGTGTGCGATTGCACCTGCACGTCCACCACATCTGGCTTGTAAATTTCGGGGTGCCGGGTATAATCCTGAACGACCAACAGAACATTCTTGAGCGTCGTGTCCGGAACGAAGACCGCGCCAATCCAATCTTGAATCAGGCCGCCCGGCAGCGTCACGACACCATTGCCTTGGACCGGCTGGGCCACCACTGCGCCCGCCAGCAGCCGCGCGCGGATCTCTGGCGAATCGTCAAACCAGAGGAAATGCTCGCCGCTCCAGCGCGGTTGCATTTTTGCTTCGGTGGCGGCGATGTAGTTATCGAACGCCTGGATGGTCTCCGGTTTGAGATCGACGGCGAGACAGAGACGGGCACCGGCCAAAACAACAATGATGAGAAGGAGCCGCGGCAGCGTCAGCCTGCTCCAACCGGTTTCTTGGCCGCTGCGTCCACCACGTCGCGGTAGCTCTTGGGGGCTTCGCCGCCAAAAAGCTGTTTCAAGCCTGTCTCGACGCTCCAATCCATGCGCCGGACGATCGCCTCGGCCATGATGGGCTCGATATCGATTTCGCGCAGCGTCGCGGCCACTTCTTCCATTTCTCGAGCGCGGCGTTCCCCGTGCACGACTACACGCCCAACCATGTAGTCGGCCAATTGCTTCCAGTGGATGCCGGGGAACGTTTCGGCCAGCGACGCGAAAACCCGCTCGTCGGCGTGGTAGCGGCTCGCGCCCAGGACGCATTCGGTGAGCAGCGCTTCCAGACCCTTCACGATAATGCTACGGAACATTTTGGTCGCGGCCGCCGTGCCAACTTCGCGCGAAACAATCTCGGCCGAGATTCCGAAGGGTGCGAGTGCCGCTACAAAATCGTGCGCTCCGGCGCCGCCCGCCAGCATGGGAACTTTGTGGCCGTAGGGCGGAACGGGCGCCATCATCGCAATTTCCGCAAACCGAGCGCCGCTGGCTTCGATGACGCGCGCGATGGATTGCTTGAGCCCGGGCGAAACGGAATTCAGGTCGGCGTAAATATGATCTGCGGTCAGGTACGGCGCGTTTTGCCGAGCCGCGATCAAGGCCTGATCGGCGGTAACCGCCGACAGCATGATGTCGCACGATGCAGCGAGTTCCCGGTTGCTTTCCAGCAATCGCGTTTGGGCTTCGCGAGCGCGCTGCCGGATTTTGTCGTTGCTTTGAATGTCGAAAGCCGTGATCGAAGCGATGCCCGGCTGTTCGAGACCTTGGGCAATGTGACAGGCCGCCTCGCCGAAGCCGACAAACCCGATTTTCATCTACATCGCTCCGATTAACTTCCAATATACGGTGGAGGCCGCAATGGTGATGAGCCCAAATATGGCGTACATATTGGCAAGGCGCACTCGCTCGGGGCCGCTGAAGGCCAAGCCTTCGGTAATGCCGTCTCCCATCGCGACCCAAATGTTTTGATAGGTAGCCCAAAACGGCACGGAGGGAATCATGAGCGCGGCAGTCAAGACCAGCGGCGGGATTCCGGCTGCGCTGGTGGTGTCGACGATGGGAATGAACAACACTGCGAGGGCGATGAAACCGCTCGGGTCAAGGAAACGCATCGCGAGCATCGAGATCGCGACGACCTCCAGCAACACGATCGGGCTGAATGTCAGGCGCTGAGCGATGGGAATGAAATATCCCGCCAGCCAATCGGTGATCCTGTATTCGGTGAGTACGTTCTGCAGGCTGAAGATGCCGCCCATGAACAGCAGCAGGGTCCATGAAATGCCGCCCCCGATATCGGCATTGCCGACGATGCCCGCCAGCGCGAAGATCGAGAGGCCAACCATGCCAATGAAGAAGCTCGGCAAGTGGTGCCAGCGGTCGGTGGCCCAGAAGACGATGGAACAGGCCACGATCGCCGCGGTAATCATTTCATCGCGCTTGAACGCCCCCAGCTCGCGCAGTTTGTTGCGCACGAATTCGGGCGAAGCGTCCAGCGCCGTTTCGGGTTTCAGCACCCACTGATTGCCGAACACGATGAGAGCGCACAGGACAAATACCGGCAGATACAGCACACGTGCATAGGCAATATAGCTCAACGGAAGGTGCTTCACATCGAAGAGCGAAGCGACCACGGGTCCATACAGCGAACCGTACAGCAGCCCGCAGCCGGGCACCACCGCCATCTCGATGGTGGTGAGCATAATTAGCGCCGAGCCTTTGCTGCGCGGCTTCAAATCGAGCGACCGTACCAGGGCCCAAGCGATGGGAACCATGATGGCGGTGCGCACGGTCATGGACGGAATCCCAAGCGAGAGGACCGTGCCAATCACGAAAAACGCCGCCAGAATCCCGGAATATGTGGCAGGAAACAGCGACAAAATATAGTACGAAACGCGCGCGGCGAGGCCGGTCTTCTGCATCGCGAAGCCGTAAAAGAGCACGGCCAGAAGTATCCACCACGATCCACTCGAGAATCCGCTGAACACGACCGCCGGTCTGGCGCCCGCCGGAATCAGCAGCGCCATCATCAGAACGGAGGCGACGCCGTTGTTCATCACGCCGAAAGCCCACAGGACGATGGTGAAGGCAGTGATGGCGAGCGCGGTCTGCCCGGCGCGGCTGAGCCCATGCTGCGCGGGCATGAAGAATATCGCGATGCCGATGGCGATAGCGAACAACAGCGGCAGCCACTTCACACGCGACGCGGCGGTTGTGGGCGGCGGGGCTGTGGCAGTCGCCATGAGAAAAGTTTACTACTTGGTTACGGTTGCCTGCGCCTGTTCGGCGCGCATGCGGCGCTGCTCGGCTTGCACCGTGATCAGCGACATCCACATGCCCAAAGGATGCGCGCCCGCTTCCACCAGCGGATGCGGCTTCAGCGATCGTACCGCGTCGATGCTTTCGTCCTTCATGGTTTCGAGCACCTCCGCCTGCTTTTCATTGAGGCCGTACTCGGACGCCAGAGCCGGCGTATTTTCGAACAGGCGGCGGCGCAGAGGTTGGCTGAAACGCAGATCGTACAGCAGCTTGTTCAGCGGATAGACCGACGGATCGGGATGCCGGTAGAACTGATAACCTTCCGCGCTGCCGAAGGCGAATTTCGCCGCGGGCTCGGGCGTGGTCGGAATGCCCTTCTTATTGGGGATGAAACGCATCACCGCGTGGCCGTGATGCCAGGTGGGCTGATAGGTGATCAACTCGCCCGGCTGGTTGCCGATGGCGCCGAACAGGATCATCCAAGGCAGCATTTCCGTGTTGCCCACTTCATCCAATTCCTCGTTGCTGAGTTCCAGCAGCGCGTTGTTATTGCCGCGCTCCATGTGCGCGATGGCCCACCAATCGAAATCGAAGGCCGGTTGCGGATATTTCCACGCGCCGGGATAGTGCGACATGCCCCCGCTGGCGACGATCGCGATTCTGTATGGCGACTTCAGGATCGCATCGCGGATGGCTGCGCCAAGCTGCGCGCAGCGGCGGGCCGAGGGCAGCGGCGGAAGATAGGTATTGACGAAAATCGGAATGACCGGAAGCGAGCGCCCTTCGATCACCCATTCGTAGACGGCGGCGAACGCGTGGCCCAGCTCGGCGTCTTGCGAATACGTCAGATCGAAGCCGTCGGCGACCAGCGAATTCAGGATTTCTTCGGTGAAGCCGTGAATCGGCAGCGCGTAGCTCTTGCGGGCGAACGCGGCTTTGGACTTCTCGCCTCCGACGACGGCGAAGGTCGGAACGGCGGAAAGGAAAAATGTTTCCAGATGATCGCTGCCGATGACGACCACCGCGTCGGGCTTGATTTCATCCAAATTCCTGCCGAGCTCGCGCATGGCGGCGATGTCGGCGTCCAGCTGCGCTTTATCCTCGCTGGGAGGATAGGTAAATAGCTGCGGCGCGTGAACCGTCGCCGCTGCGAATACAATTTGTCCCATATTCAACTCCTTACAACGCTCCCGGCGCTGGCTGAAATTTCCTCGGGGATTTCTTCATCGACGTACTCGACTCCGAGTTCCTTCAGCTTGGCGCGGAGACCATAAAAATCGACACCCAGCTCGCCTGCGGCAAGGCGCTCGCGGGTTTTCTCTTCCTTGGCGACGCGTTGCTGGCCCGCTTTGGCCACGCCGGCCGCTGTTGCGCGAGGCACCACCACGACGCCGTCGGCATCGCCCACGATCACATCGCCGGGATTTACCAGCATGCCGGCGCACACCACTGGAACGTTTACCGAACCAGGACTCGCCTTCACGGTACCTTGCGGCGAGATTGCTTTGGCCCAGACCGGAAATTTGATAGCGGTGAGTTCGGCGGTATCGCGAACGCCGGCATCGATGATTAAACCCGCCACGCCATGGGCCTGGCACGAGGTACCGAGCAGGTCGCCGAACATTCCGTCGCTAGATTCCGAGGTCGTGACCACCACCAAGACGTCACCCGGTTTGCAGACCTCGACCGAGGCATGGATCATCAAATTGTCGCCGGGATGGCACAGCACGGTGACGGCCGGCCCCGATACCCTGGCTGATGGGTAAATGGGCCGCATGTACGGAAACATCACGCCGGTGCGGCCTTGCGCTTCATGGACCGTCGCGGACCCGAGCTCACCGAGTTGCTTGACGGCCTGCGGATCGGGGCGCGGGATACTGCGGACAATTTTGTGGGGCATGCTGATTACTCAGGAAAATTCACTGGCTACCTGCGGATAAACCCTCTGATACGCTTCGGCGTACTTGATTCCTTTTCGACCCGAGTTACGCACGGCCTGGGTTCCACGCCGCTTGGCGAGGTCGCGATAATAATTCCAAAGGTGCTCCTGCGCCTCCATCGACTCCATGGCTTTCTCTTTGATCTCATACACCGGAGTGATGTCGAGCAGCACTTGCGGTTTGAACTCGCACTGCTCGGGCTGGTGCGGCTCGAAGATGAACACCGGAGGCGCACCCAGCTGCTTGCCCTCCGCCGGATAACCCGCGGCCTGCGCGTACACGCGGGTTTGTAGCGTGAGCATGTTGGCATACGGATGGTCAGGATTATAAGGATCTTCGTAGGAGTGCGTCAGGATCACTTCGGGCTGCAGCCTGCGGTATTCCACCACCATTTCGTGTATGGTTTCCTCGGATGCTTTGATTGGATAGTCGCCTGAATCGAAGAAGCGGATTTCGGCGCCCAAAATTCCGGCCGCGCGCTCGGATTCCTTCTGGCGCTCCACTTTTACGCACTCAACGGTCATGCCTTCCTGCTTCCACAACCGCTCGGATTCGCCGCGCTCGCCGAAGGACAAGCAGAGAATCCGGACGCGGTAACCCTTCTGCGCGTACAGCGCGATGGCTCCGCCCGCGCGCCACACAAAGTCGGCGGCATGGGCGCTCACTACCAGTACGGTTTTTGGGGAATCCATAGCTTATGAAGCCTTCAGTTCACCAGCGACGCCGGATTCGTCACGGCCATGCGCTGGATTTCGGCCGCCGTGAATCCGCCATCCATGAGAGTCTGCGCAAACATTGCAAAGCCGTCCGAGACTGGCGGATTGATGGTCTGGCCAAGATCGGTAGACAGAACGCAACGGTCCGGGCCGGCCTTTCGAATGCTCACCATCACTTCGTCCCAAGGTGCTTTGCCGGTGTGCATGGTGGTGAAACAATGCTCGATGAAAGCGCCTTCGCTGGCCAGTTCGGCCTGCTCGTCGGCGGTGAGATTCTGCGACGGAAACTCGGCGTGCGTCACCAGAACGCGTTTCAGTTTCATCTCGCGGGCGCCACGCACTAGCGCGAAGATCTCCTTGCGCCCCAGGTGGCCGGTGGCCAGGATCATATCATGATGGCCAATAATCTCGAGACATCTACGAGAAGCCTCGTTCAAGTTGCCGTTGTCATCCAGGACGGTCAGCGCCGCGGGCGCAATTCCCATAGCGGCGAGCTCGCGCTGTATTTTCGCCCAAAACGGCAGCTTGGTGTTGGGACCGTCCACGCGGCCGGCGGTCTCGTTGGCGGCATCCACGGTGGGCATCCACACGATTTTCGCGCCCGAGCGGCCCGCCAATTCGACAGCTACGGGGTTCAATCCGCCGACGCTGTGGTTCAGCGTGACAGCGCCGAAAGCTTGTATGCCGGGCACGGCCTTGGTCACAACTTTGGCGCGCTCGGCAGTGGGAAAGTAGTGCGACTTCAGAACGAAGCCCTTCAGCTTGCGCTTCAGAAATTCGTGCCCCAGATCGATGTCGTCGATGCGCCGTTCGATAACGTCGGGAGCAACATGAACCTGTAGATCGTAGCCGCCTTCGATCGCCTTCCACGCCGCGTCGGACACGGACGTGGATGTTGCCGTAACCGCTGGTGCGCTCATTGCAAAGGCAGTATGACAGGCGGCGAAGAGCGGTGTCAAGTTGCCGATCTTTCAGATTTCGTTGAGTTTTCAAGCAAAAACGGCGCTTCTGCCACGGCCGGGTCCGAGCCCTGGATTACTCAGTTGGACTGCTCACCTTGACATTCTACTGGAAGCGCCGTATCATCACCTAGAATGTCTACTAAAGAACAGCGCGAACGCATCGAGCTGCTGCAAGGGACCCTGGACTTGCTAATTCTCCGCACCCTGATGCCTGGCCCAGCGCATGGCCACGCCATTGCCAGGGCGATCGAGATCAATTCCGAGGATGTGTTGCAGGTCGAACAGGGCTCGCTCTACCCGGCTCTGCACCGGCTCATCAAGCGGGGATGGATTTCGGTGGAAGAAGGCACGTCGGAAAACAATCGCAGGGCCAAGTTCTACCGGCTGACAGCCAAAGGCCGGAAGCAACTCGCGCTTGAGACCAGTAAGTGGGACAAGCTGGCGGGAGCGATCGCGCGTATTCTCCGCCCCGCGGAGCAGGAGAGCGAATCATGAAACGCCGCAAGCGCATGCTCGAAGACCTTGACCAGGACATGCGCGATCACATCGAGCGGGAGACCCAGGACAACCTCGAGCGGGGCATGTCCCCCGAGGAAGCGCGCCTGGCGGCTCTGCGCAAGTTCGGCAACGTGACGCGGCTCAAAGAGGAGACGCGGGAGGTATGGACTTTGGTTTGGTTGGAGCAGTTGCTGCAGGACGCCCGCCTGGGCCTGCGCCGGCTGCGTAAATCTCCCGGCTTCACCGTCATTGCCATTCTCACCTTGGCCCTCGGCATTGGCGCAAGCACGTCTATATTCTCGGTGGTGAACGCGGTTTTGCTGGCGCATCTGCCTTACAGAGATCCCGGACGTCTCGCGATGATCTGGGGCACGAATACCGGCAATGGAATGGAAAGCACTCCGGTGTCTCCAGGCGACTACTTTGAATGGAAGCAGAAGAACACTGTGTTTCAGGACATTGCTGCATCGCGCGATGACCAAGTGACACTCACCGGCAGTGGAAATCCTCAATTGCTCGTCGGCTACGATTTTTCCGCGAACTATTTTTCAATACTCGGTGTGTCCCCCGCGCTTGGCCGCACTTTCAGCGCCGAGGAAGACCGCCCGGGCGGACCCAAAGTCGCCGTATTGAGCGACAAGCTTTGGCGCGGCACATTCCTTGCCGACCCGGGGATCCTAGGGAAAGCCATCACGCTGGATGGCGAGCCTTACAGGGTGATCGGCGTCATGCCGAGGAGTTTTGACTATCCTCCGGGTGAGGAACTGTGGATGCCGATCGCGTTGCCTGATTCCGCCGCGAGCGACTACCAGCACCACTACGTCCGCGTGATGGGCCGCCTCAAGCCGGGAGTGTCCGTGGAGCGAGCCCAGACCCAAATGACGGCCCTCGCGCTCCAGATCGATGGGGAACATCCCGCGACAGACGCCGGGAACGGCGTTAACGTCACGCCGCTGCGGAGACAATTGGTGGGCGACATCCAGACGCCGTTGATCGTGCTGTTGGGGGCGGTCGGATTTGTGCTGCTGATCGCGTGCGCCAACGTCGCGAGCTTGCTGCTGGCACGCGCCACAACACGTCACAAGGAGATCGCCGCTTGCGCGGCTCTGGGGGCCAGCCGCGGACGATTGCTGCGCCAATTCCTCACCGAGAGCCTGATGCTGTCTCTGGCGGGTGGGGCGCTCGGGATCGCCTTGGCTTTGTGGTGCACGAGTTTTCTTGTTTCAATCTTTCCGAACGACATCGCGAATCTAAGCATTCCTCGCATCGCACAAATCCCCTTAAACATGCCGGTGCTCTTCTTCGCTCTGGCTGCCACGGTTCTCACGGGAGTACTGTTCGGCGTGGCGCCCGCCATGCAATCGGCTCGCGCCAATGCGGCCGACGTTCTCAAGGAATCCGGCCGAGGCGCAACATCGGGTTCGCGCTCCGCTCGCCTTCGCGGCGCCCTGGTTGTCGGTGAGATCGCCTTATCGCTGGTATTGCTGGCGGGGGCGGGATTGTTGATCGAAAGCTTCGAACGCGTGGCTCACGGCAGCCTGGGTTTTCAACCGGACCATGTGCTGGGCGTTGAAGTTTTCCTGGCAACGAACCACTATCCGGAGAGCCAGCCGGACAAGCAACGCGCTTTCGTGCGAGATGTTCTGCAGCGGATGAGAACGCTACCTGGCGTCCAGTCGGCCGGCGCCGTGAGCACTCTTCCACTGACCGGTTTTTGGGGCGAAACGGATTTTCTCGTAGAGGGGCGGCCATTACCAAAACCTGGCGAAACACCTACTGCCGATAATCGATTTGTGACGCCGGGTTATTTCTCCACCATGCGCGTTCCGCTGCTCGGTGGACGCGATTTCACGGATGCGGATCGCGACGACGGCCGGCGCGTGGCTATCGTGGATGAGACGCTGGCGCGAAGGTTCTTTGGTGGCAGGTCGGTGGGAAAACGGTTGAACTTGGGAACGCCGGAAAAGCCCGAGTGGTGGGAAGTAGTCGGCGAGGCGGCCAACGTCAAGGCGTTCGGGCTGGAACGTCCGGACCTGCCCACCCTTTACCGCCCGTACGAACAGCGTCCTCTGGTACTTGTAGCGTTCACGCTTCGCACGGCCGGCGATCCCGCGGCGCTCCTCAAATCCGCGCAGCAGGCAGTGTGGGACGTAGACCCGGATCAGCCCATCTTCAAAGCGCTCCCGATGAGTATCCTTGCCGCACAATCCATTGCGTTGCGGCGCGTCAGTACTTTGCTTTTGGCGGGATTCGCAACGCTGGCGCTGCTACTCGCCGCCATTGGTATTTACGGCGTCATGGCCTATGCGGTGGCGCGGCGAACTCATGAAATTGGCACTCGCATGGCGCTGGGAGCGCAGCCAAACGACGTTTTGCGGCTGGTTTTAGGTCAAGGCGCGCGCTTGACGATCTTCGGCGTCGTCATCGGCGTAGTCGCGGCTCAGGCGCTGACGCGATTCATGACCAGTATTCTCTTCGGTGTCAGCGCGAGCGATCCGCTGACGTTTGCCGGCGTGGCAATTTTGCTGACCGTCATCGCGCTCGCAGCTTGCTACATCCCGGCGCGCCGCGCCATGCGCATCGATCCGATGGTGGCGCTGAGATACGAATAGCTAAAAGCGAATATGCAGCGCGACCTGCAGCACCCGTGGACCAAGCGTTGTCGAGACCTGGCCGAACGTCTCGCTGTTGATATTGGTGCTGGGATTTGAGAAGTTCGCGTGGTTGAACACGTTAAATGCGTCCAGGCGAAGTTCCGCATCCAGCCGGTCCTTGTCGAAAAACTTGAAATGTTTCGCCAGAGCGATATCCATGTTGATTTCGCCTGGACCGCGAATGGCATTGCGGCCCAGGTTACCTTCGGTGAATTGCCCGATCAGCGCCGCGGCATTGGTTTGGGCAGCGTTGTCCAGCGCGATCAGCGGCGCATTCGTGAATGCCGCCGGGTTGAAGTAGTAATTGCCAACGTTACCGCCGATGTTCTGCTGGCCGCGAGGGTTGTACGTGGCAACATTCGGGAGTACTATGTCGGCGCGCACTAAGTTGGGGTCGCCGTCTCCTGCCGGCCCGGGATCGGTATTGCTAGGCGACAACCCGGCAAAAATATCCAGCGGAAAGCCGGTGCGCCACGTCACGATGGGATACAAGCTCCAGCCCTTGGTCAGCAGCTTCGGGCCACCCTGCCAAGCGCGATCGAACGGAAGATCCCATCCGCCGGAGAACGAGATCACCTGACGCACATCGGTATCCCCAGAAGCCCAGAAGTAATTCTCATCGTAATAAGGCACCTGGTAGTTCCGCTGCCGAAAGCCGGACACGTTGTCGAGTTCGTGCGACCAGGTATAGGCGAAGGTATAAAAAGCACTCCCCAGCTTTGAACTGGCGTAGCGACGGGTGACGCTCACTTGCAGGGCGTTGTAATTCGCTACTCCGACATTCTGGAACTCATCCATTTGCGAAAATACGAGATTGTCAGGCGACGTATTGTAGATTCGCGTGTTGGAGCCAAGCGGAAATGGATCGATATCTACCAACGAAGTCAGTTTATGCGCGTCATACCCGACGTAACCAGCCTCAAGAACCATGCCGCCGGGTAGCTCCTGTTGGATGTTGAGGTTGTATTGGTACACGTAGGGCGTGCGGAGATGTGGATCAACCAGAAAGAGTTCATTCGTACTGCCGAACGGTTCGGTGGCAGCAAAGCTCGCATTACGATTTGGGGGCGTTGACGGGAACCCGTTAGGAGTTCCTGTATTGTTGGTGCCGAACGGATTGGAAAGATACCCCGAAGGCCCAGTCTCCGTCCCACTCAGAGGGTTGAACTCAAGGAACGGCTCGTTGTAGAACGGCGGGGATCCATTGAATTGAAGATTGTCTTCACCCTTGAGGATGTCGTAAAAGACCCCAAAGCCGCCCCGAACCGCGGTCTTAGCGTTGCCAAAGACATCCCAGGCAAAGCCGAAGCGTGGCGCCCAATCGTTCTTGTCGGGGAAGTTCACGCCCTTGGGCGCTCCGGGATCGCCAGGAAAGACGATGCCGGGAGGCGCGTTCACAAAGCGCTGGCTCTGGTCGCCGGGAATAAAGCTGAACGATCTCCCCTGGGTATCGAATTTCGGCTCGGCATACTCGTAGCGGAGGCCGATGTTGAAAGTGAGCCGGCGGGTCATGTGAAAGTCATCTTGCGCGTAGCCCGCAATTTGGTGCGTTCGAATGTCGCTGAGGGCATTCGAGGCCTGATAGTAATTATCCGGCAAGCCAAAAAGAAAGTCGGCCAGATCCGTGCCCGAGCCAACGCTGGTTTGCGGCCCATAGAAAGTGAAACTCCCGTTTCCATAGAAGTCATACTGCGTGTTGTTCTGATACGGAGAGAAGTAGAAGCCGAACTTCATATTGTGCCGGCCCTTGGTCCACGTGAGGTTGTCGTAATAAGCGTAAACGGTATTGGCGAACGTGGTCGGTCCGCCCGGGTCGAACCCGGTATAAAGGCCACTGGCGTTGAAATAGAGGATAGGCGGCCCGGTGACGAGATCGGGCGTGATATTGATCCCGAGGTCCGCCGGAGTCACTTTGCTCAACGCTGTCGCCGGCACAGATTGATTGGTATCGGAGCGGACTGCGGTAATCCGCGCCTCGTTTAACAGTGAGGGGGTGAAGACGTGTATGTAATTGATGTTTGCGGAATAAGTCTGGAAGAAATTCGCGGCAGTGTACCCGCTCACGTCTGCGTTGCTATAGGGATTGGTGATGTCGCTATCGTGCGACGTGAAAGTTGCTGATAGTGTATCGCGGCTGGAAATTGAATAATCGAGCTTCCCGAGATACTCATCGTTGTTGGAGACGGCCGAAGAGGTTGGGAAAAGAAATCCAGTGGGCGAAGTGGGAATTAGACCGTATTTAAAGTAAGCCTGCGCGACCGGATCGATGCTGGAAGGATTGATGATCCCCTGGGCCGCCAGTTTGGGGTTGGGCTGATAATAGGGGTTCGCTTGAAGGAAAGCGACGACGTTCGGATCGGGGCCGCCATTGACCGCTTGCGAGAAGTTTCCCGCCGCCTCGGCCGGCGTGTAAGTCTGCACTTTACCTTCCAGCTGCACTTGGGTTTGCCTCTGGCCCTGATAAGCGAAGAAAAAGAAAAGCTTGTTGCGCACGAAGGGACCGCCAAACGTCGCGCCGTATTGGTTGCGCTGGAGAATCGCCCGGGGCAGATCTTGCTGGTTATTAAAGAAATCGTTCGCATCGAAATAGGTATTGCGGACGTAGTCGTAAGCGGTGCCGTGCAATTGATTGGTCCCGCTCTTGCTGACGACGCTGACGATCCCGCCAGCGTTACGGCCGTATTCGGCGCCATAGGTGCTTTCCAGGACGCGGAATTCCGCGATCGCATCGGGATTGGGATCGATCACCACGGAGTTATCCAGTAAGTCGTTATTGAGGCCGCCATCAAGCAGATAAGTCACCGAGTCCGTGCGTCCGCCGCCGATGCTATAGTTGCCGGCGCTGGTATTATCCGGATTCGTTGGCGTCACGCCGGGCTGGGTTGCCAGTAGATCCAGGGTGTCGCGTCCGTTGAGCGGGAGCTCGAAAATAGCTTCGCCCGTGACGGTGCCGCCAACGGTGGAGTTCCCTGTCTCCACGCCGGTGGCACGGCTCTCGATGGTGATATTGGTAGTGGTGGCGCCCACCTCCAGGGCGAGATCCACGCGGAGCGTCTGATTGATTTCCAGAGGATTCGGCGGCCTGGAGACGCTCTTGCTGAATCCGGCAGCCTCGGCGCTCACTTCGTAATGTCCGATCGGAAGCTGGAGCACCTGATAGAAACCCTGGCTGTTCGTTGTAGCTTGCTTGGTTGTTCTAGTGTCGAGGTTGGTTACCACCACCTTGGCGCCGGGGACTACAGCGCCGCTGGCGTCCGTGATATTCCCGGCGATTTTGCCGGTGGCGTCCTGAGTCCGAGCGGCGGGAGCCAGGAGCAATAGCGTAAGCACAGCCGTCGCGAAAAAACAGAATTTGCATTTGATCACGTCGATTTCTCCCTGAAGCCTGAAGAGTCTTGCCTCCCTGCGAGCGGACCAGGGTCGCCGAAGCAATTTGCTATTTTGGCGATAGTAACACAGTCGTAAGGATTAAACGTCTCTACGCCAGGTTCATTCGCTGGAGCAGTGCCGGGCAGCGGGAATCGGAGCGAAGATTTTCGAAGAGTGCCGTGCTCTTCAAGCCAATCAGCTGTTGATCGCGCTGATCGATGGCCCGGTCCGCCCATTGGAAAGCTTCGTCCAGGTTGCCGAGCGCGCAGTTCACGATGGTGAGCGGTCCGGCCGAGGAATTCGTTTTGGCGGCCATCGCTTCGAGTTCCGACAGAATGCCCCGCGCGGCGTCCGTGCGTCCCGTCATAGCAAACACAGCTCCGGCCCACGCTAGCGAAATGGGATAGCGCCCGTGCACCTGCAGCGAGCGTTCGGCCAGATCGACGGCCTCCTGAGAGCGGCCCTGGCAGGCCAGTATGTAGCTAAGAACCCACTGCGTCAGAGAATGGTTCGGATCCATGTCGAAGCTTCGCCTTGCAACATTGGCCGCTTCCTCATAGCGCCCGGTGAACGACAGCAGATAGGCGCGGACCACGACGTAGGACTGCGAGAGTGGATCAAGTTCCAGCGCGCGGTCAATTTCCGAGAGCGCCTCGGTGAGCCTGCCGGTAGGGCGCAGGCACCAATAGGCGTAGGAGAAGCGGACGGCCGCCGCCGCGGGGTTGGAGGCGATGGCGCGGAGGTAATGTTGCTCGGAAGCCGCCCAATCGTAGTCCAGTGCGGCGCAAATCTGGCCGGCAACGGCGTGGGCTTCGGGCAGCAGCGGATCCAATTCGAGGGCGCGCAACGCGGCCTGACGGCCCAGTTGAAGCGCCTGGAGCGTGCCAACAGATGCTACGCCGGCGGACTGCCAGACGTGGTACTCGGCAAGGGCCGCGTAGGCCGGAGCATATTGCGGATCCAGCGCAATGGCGCGCTCGAAGCATTGACGGGCGCGATCGGACGAGGCCGGCGTGAACTGGGTCAAATGATGGCGGCCTTCCAGCGTGGCTTCATAGGCGGCCACATTGGTAGCGGCGCGCTTCACTAGGGAGTGGCCGGTCAGGTTCAACCGCAGTTGCTTGACGATGGCGGCGGAAATTTCATCCTGGATGGCGAAGACGTCGGTCATCTCGCTCTCGTAGCGCTGCGACCACAGATGCGTGCCGTCTTCGGCGCGGATGAGCTGCGCGGTGACGCGGATGCGCGCGCCGGCCCGGCGTACGCTTCCTTCCAGGACACTGGAAACTCCCAAGGTTCCGGCGATCTTGCGGATATCTTCGTTCTTGCCCTTGAAGGCGAAGGCGGAGGTGCGCGCGATCACTTTCAGCTCGGGCACCTGGGTGAGCGCGTTTATGATCTCCTCCGCCAGACCGTCAGAAAAATACTCGTCCTCTTGATCGCGGCTCATGTTGGCGAAAGGCAAAACTGCGATGGATGGCGTGTGGTCGGGCGGCATGCGCTGCGCTTCGGACGGCGGTAGCGGCGCGGAGCTGGACGAGCTGATGGCGCTGCTGGCGGCAAGTAGCGCCTCCTTCACTTGCGCCATGGATTGGAAACGGTCGGCCGGCGATTTCTGCAAGCAGCGCCCCAGGATGCTCTGTAACGGCGGCGCCACCGGCAGCAGCGCGGGCTCCTTGTGCAGAATAGCGGCCATGATCGCAATCGCGGAATCCCCGGTGAAGGCGCGCCGTCCGCTCAGCATTTCGTAAAGCACCAAACCGAACGAGAAAACATCCGAGCGCGCATCCACCGCCTTCGCCTCGGCTTGCTCGGGAGACATGTAGGCAGCCGTGCCAAGAATGGTGCCGGCCTGGGTAAGGCCGATGGTCGCCGTCGAACCTGCCGCTGCTCCCGGGCCGTCCGCGTCACGGGTTAATAGGGCCAGCCCAAAATCGAGCAACTTGATGCCGGACGCCGTCACCAGGATGTTGGCGGGCTTTAGATCGCGATGCGTGATGCCTTTCGCGTGCGCGGCCGAAAGGGCATCGGCCATCTGCACCGCATAGCGCAGCGCAACATCGGGATGCAAAGGACCGGAGAGCGGCGCGCCCTCGATGAACTCCATGACAAGGTAATCCGGGCCGACGTCGTAAACCTGGCAAATATTGGGATGATTCAGCGCCGCGATGGTTGTGGCTTCGCGCTCGAAGCGCTCCGAGAATTGCGCCGCGGAGACCTTGATGGCCACCACCCGATTCAAACGCGGATCTTTGGCCCGATACACTTCTCCCATGCCGCCAGCCCCGATGGGAGCAAGGATTTCGTACGGCCCGAGTTTCGTGCCGGCGGAGAGTGGCATTTAGGATGGGCTCACTCAGTTTAGCGGATCAAAGGGTGCGTATCATCCGCGTCCGATGAATGGCATCTTGGTCGCCATTATCGTCATGAATTGCACGTTGGCATCGAGCGGCAGGCTCGCCATATAAACCACCGCGTCGGCAACCAGCTTCACATCCATGCGCGGTTCGGGCGCTTTCGTGCCGTCGGCTTGAGCGACGCCCGCCGTCATGCGCTCGGTCATTTCCGTCGCGGCGTTGCCGATGTCGATCTGTCCGCATGCGATGTCGTACTTTCGGCCATCGAGCGAAATGCTCTTGGTGAGCCCGGTGATGGCGTGCTTGGTCGCGGTGTAGGGCGCGGAGTTGGGCCGGGGCGAGTGCGCGGAAATCGAGCCGTTGTTAATGATGCGCCCGCCGCGCGGCTGCTGCGACTTCATGAGGCGGATGGCCTGTTGCGCGCACAAGAACGCGCCAGTCAGGTTCACGGCCAGCACCGCGTTCCACTGCTCGTAGGGCAGCTCCTCCATCGGAATGGCGGGAGCGCCGGCGCCGGCATTGTTGAACAGAAGATCGAGGCGGCCGAACGCTTCCTGGGTTCGAGCAAACAACGCCGCGACCGCGTCAGGCTGCGTGATATCGGTGGGAACTGCGATCATTGAACCGTGTCGGCGCTCAGCGAGCGCGGCGGTGCCTTCCAATTCGGCGTTCCTTCGCCCGGCCAGCACCACGGAATATCCGGTGGAGTTCAATGCGAGACTCACCGCGCGGCCAATGCCGCTGCCCGCGCCGGTGACCACGGCGATACGGCTCACAGGAGTTCCCAGAAGCCAAGCACGACTTTGTCCGGATATCGTTCGCCGACACCCAGGATTATGGCGCGTGTCAGCCAGGCGCATTCTTCGGCGCTGGTTTCGAACGTCGCGATAGAGCGAAAGTAATACGATCGCGGATCTACATGCTCGCCGCGATTCAATCGCTCGAGAACTTCCGGCGGACCTTGCCGCACTCCGCGATTGACGACATAGATCAGTGCGCCACTGTCGGTCTCGATGGTATAGCGCGCGTCGAGGCTGGCCGCTCCTCCCGGAAGCAGGATCTGCCAATCCGCCCCGCCCGGCACGATGCGACCCCGTAACCGCTCGCCTTCCACGCGCCCGCCGGTAATGGGAATCACACGCCGGTGGCCTTTCTGAGTCTCGCCAAAATCGAGCGGCGCGCCAATCTCCGCTTCCGCTTGAAATGCAAACCGCAGTTCCGGCGCCTTCACGGTTAGTAGGCGCTGGCTGCGTTCAAAGTTTCGATGGAAGCCTCATCGAGCTGAAGATTTGCGGCATCCACCAGATCCTTCAGTTGCTGTACATTGGTCGCGCTCGCAATGGGAGCGGTGATGCTGGGCCGTGCGATCAGCCAAGCAATCGCCACTTTTCCCGGCGTGGAATCCAGCTTCTCGGCCACCTGATCCAGCGCCCCAAGAATGCGGAACCCGCGCTCGCCCAAAAACTTCTGCACCATCTGCCCGCGCGGACCTTTTGCCAGATCGGCCTCCGATCGATATTTGCCCGTCAGAAAACCGCTGGCCAGCGCGAAGTACGGAATCACGCCAATGCCTTCCTCCAGGCACAGCGGCTCCAAGTCCTGTTCGTAGGCGGCACGCTCGTAAAGGTTGTAGTCCGGCTGCAGGCATTCGTAGCGTGGAAGACCGTGCTGCTTGCTTACCTTCAGAGCTTCTTCCAGGCGCTCCGCGCCGTAATTGGACGCGCCGATGGCCCGCACCTTGCCCTGCTGGATCAATTGCTGGTAAGCCTCCAGCGTTTCTTCCAGGGGCGCGTTCGGGTCGTCCTTGTGCGATTGATACAGATCGATGTAATCGGTCTGCAGCCGTTTCAGCGAGTCTTCCACCGCGCGCACAATATAGGCTTTCGCAAGTCCCTTCTGGTCCGGTCCGAGCTCCATGCCGACCTTGGTGGCAAGAATCACGTTCTTCCGTTTGCCGCTCCGCTTGAACCAATTGCCGACCACGGTCTCGGACTCGCCGCCTTTGTGGCCGGGAACCCAGCGCGAATAAACGTCGGCGGTGTCGACAAAATTGAATCCCGCTCCAACAAAAGCATCCAGGATCGCAAAGGACACCGGCTCATCGGCGGTCCAGCCAAAGACGTTACCGCCCAGGCAAATGGGAGAGACTTCGAGAGGGGACCCTCCCAGCTTACGGGTCTTCATTGATGTTGATTGCTCCTTATATGTCGGAAACCGGCTCCCTTGCGATTGCGGCCCGGACCCCTATTCGCCCTTGCATTTGCCGCCGGGGCAGCGGTTGTTTTCTTCGCACACGTACTCGTACAGGCCCGCCGCATCCCAATCGGGATGCAAGGCCATGGTGAAGTTCTGCGTCCAGGGCGCGGTGAAAACTTTCGGATCGTCGATGGTGAGCGCGTACGACAGCGTCTTGTTGTCCTGCCAGCGAATGTGCTCCACGGTGCGCAGAGCATCGCTGTGCATGCGGTACTGATTTTTGTCCGAGTAGTAGTAATCGTCCAGCCCCCAGCGCTTGAAGTTGGTGCTCTCAACCACCAGCGTGTCGCCTTCCCAATGTCCCACCGGATCGCCGAGATAGGTCGGCTCGATCCCGGTGCGATGCGGACGCCCGTCCAGCGGAATGATGCGCGTCATGCGCTGGAATTCGTGCACGATGACGAGGTAGTTTTTGTTCTGCACGAACTGAACCGCGTTGGCCGAGAGCATGCCCGATGGAAAACCGGCCGGCATGCAAAACTCGCGCGGTTCGTCGTGGCGCGGATCGCCGGTGGGCGGCTCAAAGAACGGCATTCCGCCGGGCTTGAACGGAGCGAACTTGTTGCGATCGAAAACCGTGGCCGAGCACTTGCAACGCTCGCCCTCGCTGGACTTGGGCCACTCATAGACGCCGCTGAAATCAGGCTTGCCGTCGGCTGTGCGGGGCAATCCCGCTGCGCCTTGTACCTTGGCATTTTGCGGCTGCAAGCGCGCGGGCGACAGAACCAATCCCGCCAACAGCGCCCCGAACGCCATGCGGCGTCCGATCCGATCGGCAGATTTTGTCTTCATAAATCGGTCCTCCTCCGCGTCAGTTCTTGCCGTCGCGCTTCGAGTCCGGCTCCTGGCTGGCGGTGAATACCATGCGGCCGTCGGGGAAGGTCACCTTCGTCCCGTTGGCGTTGTCCGAACCGTCCTTGGCGCGAAAACCTTCGACATTGATCATCATTCCCGGCTGGATAACGTCTTTACTGATGCCGCGGCGCATGAGCTGGCCGGGCGCGCCGCCCGAAAATGCCCAGTGCGTCACCTTGCCATCCGCGGTCTTCTCGTCCACATAGAACCAGATGTGCGGATTCATCCATTCCACCTTGGTTACCACGCCGGATATCTTCACCGGCTTGGTGTCGTCATACTCGGCGGAGAAGGAATGATGCGCCAGGATGGGCCACGCGCCCAGCGCCAGGCCGAGCAGGAGAAATAATGTCTTCATGGAGTGAACCTCCCGAACAAGCTGTCGACAACGGCAGGATATCGCGAGTTCCATCACCAGCGCAAGGCGTGGCGCTACCGGCGTAGCGTGTGGCAGCGCTCACTACGGTGCGACCTCGGAGACTGCTGCATAGTCGATGCCCGGCCTTCCGCCTCGCGATTCCACCAACCGGTTCATTTCCGCCCAGATGTTTTGTATGACTACCGGAGGGGCGTCGGGAATGGTGGCGTCTCGCCAAGTGAAGATTTCAACAAAGTAGATCTTGCCCTGCTCGTCGCCCCGCACCAGCGTATGAGGAGTTTCCAGAACCAGTTTCAGCCGGTTTGCCGCGGCCCACTGCCTCGCGATCGCGTTCGCGAGCGCCGCTTCGGAGCCGGACTTCGCGTGGTACGTCACCATGACGGTCTCAGGCATAGCGCTCGACTGCGCGGCAGCTGAGGGGGGAATTGAAACAGCCAGCCCAATGATAGCGATGACCGCAATAGCTGAATAACGAATATCCATTTCACTTCTCTTTGTGTTGGGTTTCGCGCCGCTCTTCAACCAGCGGGATGTTCACGAGACCAGTCACAGCCTGTATCCGCGCGTCCGGCCCCATCTCGAAAACATTGAGGCCGCTCATCATCCCCTTGCCATCGCCCTTGCCATCGCCCTTGCCATCGCCCTTGCCATCGCCCTTGCCATCGCCCTTGCCATCGCCCGATTCCGCAACCCAATCGGCAACAATGGTGCCCTGGCAATGCCGGATCTCGCCCCTGCGGCGCATTCGCACGCCGGGCATGAAGCGCTGCGACGCGGCGGCGTGCGCCGACAAGTCCGCAAGACCGTCCAGCAGGCTGTACCTGTCGCGAAAACGAACGTCGGGTGCGGCGATGCGTGCAAATTCGGCATCGCGGACCTGGGGGTCCGCAATCGCCCAGGCGTCAAACCAGGCGTCCACCATGCTCCCGGCGTTGGCGAAGACCTCGTCGGCCACCACATTGGCGAACAGCGCAAGCTGAAACCGCCAGCCCTGCACATACTCGTCTCGCACGCGCGCGTCGGCAAATTCGTGGATCAGGTGCAGACGCGTGGCGGCGCCCTCCGGAACCAGACGGATGGTCACGCGCGAACCGCCCGGCGGGATCGGTTTCCCGTCGGCATGCCCCCACGTGAATACGATGCGATCCGGCGGTGCCAGCTCGACCACCTCGCCCACCACTTCCACGGCATTCGGATGACGAATGTAAACCTTGCCGCCCACGTGCGGATCGATAGTGGAACCCGCGCCCCACCACTTGGCCCAGCGCGCGCTATCGGTGAAGAAGCGGAACACGGTCTCGCGCGGCGCTTGAATCTCCACCGATCGCTCAACTCGATGAGTGAGATTTACACTGTCGAGATTCATATTGCAATCAACCTTTCTTGGTTCTCGGCTCGCGACGCTGGCGTGGCCCGCGCCGCGTTTCTTCCAGCTCCGCCTCCAGCTTCAGGCTCCACAGCTTGTCGTCCCACATCTGTTCCAACATCCTGCCCAGCGTCCCCAGCGCTTCCCGCCGAGCCCGGTAGAACCGGTTTCTGCTCCGCGCCCGCGTCTGGAGCAGTCCGGCTTCGAGCAACGACCGGAGCTGGAGCGACACCGCGCCGAACGTAACGTCCGGCATGGCTTGATGGATGGCCCCGGCGGTTAGTTCTTCCTTCCACACCAGCCGGAGGATCTCGCGGCGGCGCGGAGAGGCCAGTGCGGCGAAAACGGCGGCCTGGGATGGCATGCATTTAATTTAGATTAAACTAAACTATCTGTCAAGCCGCTCGACTGCCCGGCTACCGCCGGGTCCCCGGCGCGGATACAATGGTTAGCCACAGGAGACGTATCCACATGTCAGCAAGCACGCCAGCAGGGCCGGACGATGCCGCGGTTCCTACCTTGAGCCTTCGAACCTACCTGGAAGGCGACGCCACGGTGGTCCAATGCACCGGCAGGCTGACCTCCGGCTATACCAGCATCCTTCGCGATGAAGTGAAGCGGTTGATCCCGGAATCCAAGAAGATCATTCTGGACCTGACCGGCCTCACGCTCATGGACAGCCTGGGCCTTGGAACAATCGTGGGTCTGTACGTTTCGGCTAAAGCTTCCGGAACGGCGCTCATTTTGATCAACTTGAGCCCGCGCGTCCGCGACCTTTTCCGCATCACCAACGTGTGGTCCGTCCTGGAAGTCTACGGCGAGAACATCATCCGGATGCCATAAGGCAGCCGATCCCGCTCAATAGGGCTATCGTCGCCGCGCCCGGGGACGGGGTAAAATACCTATATACATTAGGATTGCCAGAGAAGCGGATGATGAATCAGAAGAACAGGCCGTCCCGCGGAATCGTTTTCTGCGCGCTCTTAGGCGCACTGTTGATTTCGAGCGGATGCAAGATGGTGGGCCCGAATTACACTCACCCGCCGGTGGCCCCCGTCCCTGAGGCGTTCAAGGAGAAACCTCCGGATGGCTGGAAGGAAGCGCAGCCCAGCGACACCGCGCTTAAGGGGAAATGGTGGGAGATCTACAACGACCCCGAGCTCAATGCCCTGGAGGAACAGGTCAATATTTCCAATCAAAACGTGCTGGCGGCCGAAGCCCAATACCGGGCGGCGCGCGCCACGGTACAGATCGCGCGGTCGGCCCTGTATCCGCTGGTCACCGCCGGTCCCTCGGCTGGAGCCACCCAGGGCGGAGTGAATTTACCACCCTCCGCAGGCGTTTTTGGGGCTTTTCAAATCCCCTTCGATGTCTCCTATCAAGTGGACTTGTGGGGCAGCATCCGGCGGAACGTTCGCGCCAACGCGGAGACGGCTCAAGCCACCGAGGCGCAGCTTGAGAACGCAAAACTGACTTATCAGGCCGATTTGGCGCAAGACTATTTCCAGCTGCGTGGGACCGACGGCGACATCGCGCTGCTCGAATCCACGGTGGAATCCTACACCGGTTTTCTGAAGCTGACGCAGGCGCGGCACGATTCCGGCATAGCTTCGGGCGCCGATGTGGCGCAGGCCGAAACACAGCTTGATACGGCGAAGGAACAAATGATCGATTTTGGCGTGGCGCGCGCGCAGTACGAGCACGCAATTGCGATTCTGATCGGCAAGCCACCGTCCGAACTGTTGCTCGAAAAGCGAACCCTCAAGGGCGACGTGCCGCCGCAAGTGCCCATCGCAATGCCTTCCACGCTGCTCGAAAGGCGTCCGGATATCGCCATGTCGGAGCGGCAGATGGCCTCGCTCAACGAGCAGATCGGAATCGCGGACGCGGCCTTTTATCCGTCCTTGACGCTGAGCGCGGGCGCGGGGCTGGCCAGCTCCAGCTTCGTGAATCTGTTTACCTGGGCCGGCCGGTTCTGGACGGCGGGAGCCACCGCGTCCCAAACGTTGTACGATGCCGGAAAACGGCGCGCCCAAGTGGACGTCGCGAAAGCCAATTTCGACAATGCCATGGCGAACTACCGCGAAACGATATTGACCGCGTTCCAGCAGGTGGAAGATCAACTGGCGGCGCTGCGGATTCTGGAGCGCGAAACCGGCGCCACCACCGAAACCGTGGCCGCGGCGCAGCTGGCGCTGGATATCACCACCGCGCAATACAAGGCCGGAACAGCAACCTACTTGCAGGTGGAGACGCAGCAGACCGCGCTGTTCACCGAGCAGGAGGCCCTGGTGAACCTATTGACTCGGCGCATGGTATCGAGCGTGCTGCTGGTGGAGGCGCTGGGCGGAGGCTGGGACACGTCGCAGTTGCCCGTGGTGAGCGAGCTCTCGTCCGGCGCCAAGGGCTCTAAAAACTAATCTTGTCCTTGGCCGCCGCGATCTTCTTGCCGTCCACGCCATAGATGATCAGCAGATCCCCCCAGGCGTGAAAATCGCCGTGGCGCTGGCGGTACTTCACGATCGCCTCGGCCTCTTCGGTGGTCAGGGCGAGCCCCGCCGCGATTTCTTGCGCCGTGGCTTTGTTCACGTTGATTTTGGTCGCGTCCTCGATCTTGGGGAAATGCTCGAACAGATAATCCGCGATGATGTCGAGTTCATCGCGCGTAGCCTGCGCGCCGCGATCGCCCATCCGGTAGGCGATGGCGTGGTATTCGTCCTTGGTGAAGCGATATGCGGCGATTTCCCCCGCCTTATGGCAGCCGATACAGGCGCGCAGAATCAGTTCCTTGCCCGGTCCATCAGGTAGATCGGCCGCGTTCGCGCGCACCGCGAACAGGCCCGCGCAAACTGTCAGGCAAGCGCTGATTTTCAGGAACACCTTTACCCGCTAACGGTGGAAGCGGCCTGCGAGCACACCCTTCGCCAGGATGTGGCCCTGCATCGCCGCAAGAACGTCGGCGCGGGTTGCATCGGGTCCAAGATCGAGCTTGATATCGAGAGCGTACAGTTCAAAGGTGTAGTGATGATAGGGACCCTGCGGACCCATGCCGGGCCCCATGAAGCCCACGCCGCCGCGCAGATTCTTGGCATTGATGGAACCATCGTCGAGTTTGGCCGTGGCGGGGACGTTTTGCGGAAGTCCCGTTGCGGTGCCCGGAATATTGAAGATCATCCAGTGCAGAACGTCATCGTTCTTCTTTTGAATGGCTACATCGGGATCATGCAGTATGAGCGCGAAGCTGACCGTGCCCGGCGGCACGTGCGTCCACTCCAGTTTCGGGGAAATGGGGTTGGGATCGGCCTGCGTGTATTTGTTGGGGATGATGCCGCCGTCTTCGAAATCCGGCGAAGTGAGCGTGAGGCCCGGGCCGGGCGGAGGACCTCCAGCCTTGGGCTGCGCGAAGGCCGAGCCCTGATTAACCAAGCCTAGGCCGGCCACAAAAAAGATCGATGCTCCAACAGTGAGTATTCTCATGAGTGTTTCTCCTTGGAAGGTATCAGCATATCAAGAAGGCGGAGGGGATGGGGGCGTGCTATGATCGGGCTTCCTCGCGAATTCAGGCGAGTTCAACACCCTTCGGAGGGCCCTCACGTGCCTATAAAGATGGCAGGCCAAGCGACGAGATCCGCGGAACGAAATTCGGCGGGCGGGGAGCAGTACTTACCAGAGCATTTGGCGTTCGAGATGGCGCGGGTGGTAGAGGCGGCCGCCATCGCGGCGGCGCGCACCATGGGGCAGGACGACCGGCCGGGCTCCGATCATGCCGCGGTGCAAGCCATGCGGCGCGCTTTCGAGGACGTGCCCATCGCCGGAAACATTGTGATCGGCGAGGGCGAACGCGATGAAGCGCCCATGTTGTACATCGGCGAGCGGGTGGGCGCGACGCCGCCCCCGGGCCTTACCTATCCCGCCGTCGACATCGCCGTGGATCCGCTGGAGGGCACCAACTTGTGCGCCACCGGCGCGGCCAATTCTATCGCGGTGCTGGCGGCGTCAGAAGCGGGCGGACTGCTGCACGCGCCGGATTGCTACATGGAGAAGATCATCGCCGGTCCCGGCTGCCAGGGCGCGCTGGACCTCGACGCTCCTCCGGAAGATAATCTCAAGGCGATCGCGAAGCGGCTGGATCGCGACGTGGAGGATCTGGTGGTGATGGTGCTGGACCGGCCGCGGCATGAAAAGCTCATCGCGAGCATTCGCAAGGCGGGCGCGCGCATCCGTTTGATAGGCGACGGCGACTTGTCGGCCGGGATCGCCGCTGCCGTAAGCGGCGCGGGCGTTCACGCGGTGATGGGGATCGGCGGCGCTCCCGAAGGCGTAATCACCGCGGCCGCGATGCGCTGCCTGCACGGTACCATGCTGGGTCGCCTGGTGGTGGGCAACAAGGAGATGGAGCGGCGGATGCAGAAGATGGGCATCAGCGATCCACGCAAGATTTATCGCGCCGAGGACTTAGCGCCGGGCAAGAAGATCATCTTCGCCGCGTGCGGCGTCACGCCGGGAAATCTGCTGCAAGGCGTGCGATTCTTCGGCGACGGCCACCGCACGCACTCCCTGGTAATGACCTCGCAGCCAAATACGGTGAGCTTCCGCGATACAGTGCATCTCACCAATAAGCCGGACCGCCGCGGAGTGAGGCTGTTCTAAAATTCCATGTATTCCTTGAATTCTGAATTCTGAATTCTGGCTTCTGAATTCTCTTCTCAGTTCATCCGCCCCAGCCAGCGGTGAATGGCACCCAGTTGCTGGGCGACTTGCGGACGATCCTCGGCGTCCGGCGCATACTTCAAATACATCTCCAGATCCCTCTGCGCGCCGCGGAACTGGCGCATTCGCAAGCGCGCAAAGCCGCGCGCTTTGTAGTAGCCGGCGTTTTCAGGGAAGCCTTCCAGCAGCAGATCGGTGACAGCCACCATTTTTTCGAATTGCTTGCCGCGAAAATAGGCGGATCGCATGTTATTCAGCATGCGGACCAGGATGTACCGCGCGCCAACGGGAGCCAGAGCGCTGGCGTCGGCGTCCGTTCCGGTACGCTCCCGCGCCAGTTGCCGGCAATCGTCCGCGCTGAGCAGCCGGCCCGAGTGAAACGGGTCGATGTAGGCGGCGAATTCCCCGTCATTATATTCCACGATGAAATGACCGGGCAGCCCGATTCCTGAAACCGGCCGGCCGAGCCTCCGCGCGACTTCGATGTAGACCACCGACAGCGCGATCGGAATTCCGGTGCGGCGATCCAAAACATAATTGAGGCAATTGTTGCGCGGATCGTTATAATCCATCTCATTGCCATGGAAGCCGAGCTCATCGAAAAAATAGCGGTTCGCGGCGGTCACAAATTCGCGGCCCTGGGCTCCGCCGGGCATGCTCGATGCAATCTCGGAGGACATGCGATCCAGAACCGCCAGGTAGGGTTGCGGGTCGAGATCGGGGGTCTCGATGGACGCGATTTCGAGCGCGGCCACGTCCAGCCGCGCCTCTGGCGTCTCGAACAGTGCGGACCGCAGAGCTTGCATAGTTTAGATCCCGCGTCCTGTTCGAATTGTGACACCGCGAGCGGCCACTTGCACGGGCAGGATCACGCCGCCGGCGTTTGCTACGGCGCGCGATACAGTGGCCTGGGCGCCGCGCTCGACCAGGAAAAACACGCAGCCCCCGCCGCCCGCCCCGCAGACTTTAGCGCCCAGCGATCCGGCGCGCCTGGCTAGCGCAATCAAGCGATCGATAACGGGAGTGGAAATGCCGGGCGCGTTCTTGCGCCGGTGCGACCATTCTTCGCGCAGCAAACGGCCGGCTTCGGTCCAATCGCCCTTTTTGACGGCCACGCGCATGCTCGACGCAATAGAAGCGATGTGCTCGAAGTTGCGTTGTATTTTGCGCTCGCCGTCGATATAGGCTTTGGCCACTTCCCAGTTGTTGATGCCGGAATTGGGGGGCGCGCCGGTGTAGCACAGTACAATGCGGCGATTGAAGTCGTCCAGATCCACGGGAATCGCGACGCGCCGTACGCCCGCGGGTGCTTCCGAATCCGTACGCATGGCGAGGCCCGTGCCTGGACGGAAGAAGCGAAGCAGATGAGCGGCCAGCGGCAGACGCGGCCGGGCGGTCCGATCGAGTTCCGCGAGCGATCGAAAATTCTCGGCCGCATCGAGATCGTTGGAGCGCACGCGGATCTCGGGGCCACCCAGAGTTTCAATCGCGCACCGTGTATGGCGGTTGATGGCAAAATTCACCGTGGCCGCGCCGGGATGAAAGAGGTACAGAGGCCAGATATCGAGCGTGCCGCCGGCCAAGTCGACACGGTAAGGCGCCTCGGCAATAATTCTCATGCGCAGCTCTACTATACCGCGAGAGAGATTTTTGCAAGTGGATTCAACAACTTAGGCCGATGCGCCGATTAAACTTTTCGCCTTCTCCAGACGATGAGTAGGAGAGAGCCTGCGTCACGCGCGCGGCCACACCTCGATGCCGGATACTAGCGCACCTACACGTTCGAGCCGGGACACCGCGCTGCCCACACTGGGGAACCCATATCTGGAAATCGGTTCGAGCCCCCTCTTCGACGCCGACCATAACGAGGCCATTGCGGCCACCATCCTGGTGGTGGATAGCGAAGAGATCAACCGCAGGCTGATCAAGGCGATTTTCAAGACCACGCCCTATACGATCCTGGAGGCGCACAAAGCGTCCGAGGCCACTGCGTTCCTTGAAACGGAGAAAATCGATCTGGTGATTCTGGATTTGATGCTTCCCGGGATGAGCGGTCCGGAGCTGTGCCGTTGGATGAAAGCCCACCGGACTACCCAATTGATTCCGGTGCTCATGATCACCAATATCCTCGGCGTGGAGAACGAGATCGCCGGCATTTCCTCGGGCGCCGACGAGTTCCTCATCAAGCCGCTGCATCCCACGGTGGTGCGAACGCGCGTGCGCGCCATGCTGCGGAACAAGACGCTGATCGATTCGCTGGATGAAGCCGAAACCATTCTGCTGGCGCTGGCTCAAACCGTCGAGCATCGCGACCCCTATACGGGAAAACACTGCCAGCGGCTGTCGGTAGCCTCAGTGATGTTGGGCGAGGCCCTGGGATTGCGGAGCCAGGACCTCACGTCGCTATATCGCGGCGGGTTTCTGCACGACATTGGCAAGATCGGCATTCCAGACTCCGTCCTCTTCAAGCGGGGCCTGCTGACCGACGAGGAATGGGACGTGATGCGCAGCCATCCGGTGCGGGGCGAAGACATCTGCCGCGCCATGCGAAGCCTCTGGCCGGTGCTGCCGATCATACGCAGCCACCACGAACGGTGGGACGGCTCGGGCTATCCCGACGGCTTGGCTGGTGAAGAGATCCCGCTGCTCGCCCGCATTCTGCAAGTGGTCGATATTTACGACGCTCTGACCACCGAGCGTCCCTATAAACTGGCGCTGGCTCCCGATGCCGCCTTCGCGGTCATGGAAGAAGAGGTGCGGCGCGGCTGGCGCGATCCCGAACTGGTGCCGCTGTTCGCCAGCATCATTCAGACCCATCCCAGCGCCGACCTCACCTCGCTCGAGGCCTCTTTGGCAAACATGCGCGTGGCCGTCTCCCGCTAGTTGTGGCGCACGTGGCTCCGAGTCGATACCCTCTTAGTTTGGACTCTCTCACCATCCTGAACCGGGAAATCGTCGTCTGCGTGCACTGCCCGCGGCTGGTCGCTTATCGTGCCGAGGTTGGACGCCTGAAGCGCCGCGCCTATCGTGACTGGGAATATTGGGCCAAGCCCGTTCCCGGATTTGGCGATCCGCGTGCGCGCCTGCTGCTGATCGGGCTCGCGCCAGGAGCACACGGCGCCAACCGAACCGGCCGTATGTTTACGGGCGACAGCTCGGGCGATTTTCTATACAAGGTCCTGCATGCCACCGGATTTGCCTCGCAATCCACCAGCACTTCGCGCGACGACGGTCTGAAACTGCGCGATGCCTACATCAGCGCCGTGGCGCGCTGCGCACCCCCAGGCAACAAATTGGCCTTGGACGAGATCCGCAATTGCCGGCCATTCCTGATGCGCGACCTCCAACTGCTCGATCGGGTTCAGGTGGTGGTTGCGCTGGGCCGGATCGCCTTCGATGTGTATCTTGGCATCCTGCGCGAGCAAGGCAAGATCGCGCGGCGATCCGCTTTCCTATTCGCGCATAATGCCGCGCACGAGACCGGGCCCGGGCAACCGCTGTTGATCGGTTCCTATCATCCCAGCCAGCAGAATACCTCCACCGGCAAGCTAACCGAAGCGATGCTTCGCGCGGTTTTTGAGGCAGCTCGCCGGCGCCTCATCTCAACGCAACCTCAGTGATGTTCGCTGACAACTGGCGGCGGGGGAGGTGGAGGATTAAACGAGGCGGACAGCAGCACCACCCCCAGCTTGGCGCCATCGCCAGCCGCGATATAGGGATTGTGGATTTCCATCCGCACGGTGGTGAAACCATCCGTCTTTAGCCATTTCTCTGGCACGTCGTGCTGGTATAGCGTATCGCCGTCGTTGGGGAACACCGGCTGGTCAAGCAAGCGGCCATTTACGTAGACGTCCACGCGCAGCGGCCCATCCCGCTTCACGCATGCCATCGGCCGAAAGAAGCGCTCCATGAACCAATGGTGCCTGGTGGTGGCCAGGTGAAACCGGAATTCGGGCTGGTCCAGTGTCCAATAGCCGCTCTGCTCCGGAGGACCCACCTGCACGCCTTTCACCAGGTACTGCGCGGCGCCCGGCTTTCCGGTGGTGAAAGCTTCGCCCAGCGCTACGCTCGGAGGGCCCCCCTTCCGCAGATCCAGTAGCACGCTACGGGCGCTGTCGGTGTTGTCCAGTTCCACGTAATGGCCATCTTCAAAGTTGAAGATGTGATCGTAATGCCCCAAGCCCCCCAAAGGAATGCGCTGTGCCTCCGGACCGTCCAGCATGGTGATGTACAAATCGGGATCCCGATACAAAATGCGCAGGATAAAAACCAGGTCCCAGTTGCCGAACGGCTCACGAACAAAGAGCAGCCTGGCGCCGTGTGGCAGGCTCGGATAGAGTCGCGGAAACTCGGCCGCGGTCAGCTTGAACGGCGAAAACCGCGGGTTGGGCGCCTTTGGCCACTCCTTGCGGGCGATCGTCCACATGATCGCGGCCATCACAATGAAGAGGCCCACCGATGCTGACATGGGCGAAACTGCGCCGAAGCTGGGAATAAGCGCGCGAAGTTTGTCCTTGACACGGACCACGCACACCGCCGCGTACAGCGCCATCCCAGCCAACGGAAGATAGAGAACGAAACCCAGGCGAGTATCGACGAAAGAAACCGGCAGGAGACCGATCACAAAAAACAGCAGCCCGAACCACACCGGACGAGACCGCATCCACAGTGCCACCCCAACCAACACCGCAAACACGCAGCCCACGCCAAACGGCGTCAGCGGCGTAACCCCGAGCGGCACCGATCGATTGTTTCGATAGAGCAAGTCGGCCAGATAGAAACTGGTGTCATGAAGATATTGGCCCCAGTTGTAATGCGGCACATAATCCGGGCTGCCGGTCAAACCTTCGGTACTGAGCTTGGCCGGAAGATAGATCAGGACGCACAGCGCTCCCACCAGCGCCATTCTTCCTTCCCGAAACGTCCAACGCACCAGCGCGCGAAGGCTGCGGAAATCCGGCGGATGCCAGAGGAGTTCATAGATCAACACCATCACCGGCAGCGTCGGTGCCATCTCCTTCGAGTTGAGAGCGCAGATAAAGCAGACCAGAAACCCGATCGTTTCCCAGACGTTCAGCAGCCGGCCCTGCATTCGTGCCCGTAGATAAATCAGCAGCGTCAGAAAGTAGAAAAGGAAGCAGAAGGCGTCGTACATCGAACCGGCGTTGTAGTACAGGTAATCGAGCTTCCCGTGGAAGGCGAACAGCAGGGTCGCAATGGCGCCGATCTCGCGCGATCCGCCGATGCGGCTCAGCACCAAATAGGCCAACAGCAGATTCACCAGCAGCGCCGCGAAGAACACCACGTAGATGGGGTACGGATTGAAGCCGAAAATCCCGTAGACCGTGCGATAAACGATGCCCCCGAACGGCCGGTAGTAGGGCGTCCAGAAGAAGATGTTGCCTTTCACCAGGGCGCTGACCGGCTTGCTCAAATACATGTACAGGTTCATCATGTCGTCGCCGGTGTAGTACACCAGCAGCCCGCGCCAGGTGAAGTACAGGAAGTAGCACGCGATGAACGCGCCTCCGAGAATCGCCCATAGCCTGCCGCCGCCGGGCTGGTTGGCGCTGCCGGCTTCGGGTGTGCCGGCGGTGCTGGATGCCGGCCCCGTCAAGAATCCTTGCGCCATGCTTGCTGTAGTTTTTCGGCGAACGGAGAGCTGGTGGGAGTGAACCGCTCTTGCTGAGGCTCCGGCGGACGCTGAGGCTCGGGCGGTTGCTGAACTGGCGCCGCGGCGGGGTCGGCGGGCGTGGAAGCCAGGGCGGGCTCCGCGGCCGGCGCCTCAGCCTCGAGATACTTGGCCTTCTTCAAAACCGAACGCTCCAGCGACGGGCTGTAACCGGTCCAGCAGCCTTCGATGTGCCGGTCCTTCTCGGCCAGCGCGCGCATACATTCAATCTTCGAATCGAGGTTGTCCAGATGATGCAGCAGCAGCGCCTCCGGGAACAGCGGCACTTTGGGCGAACCGTATTCCAACTCGCCGTGATGGCTGACAATCAGGTGCTCCACCAGCACGCGAAGCTTCGGCGGGAAATCGGGAACCTGCTGAATCTTCTCGTGCAACATGCGCAGTCCGATAACGATATGGCCGAGCAATTGCCCCTCGGTACTGTAGCCGAAGCTGCGATCGTAGGTCAGCTCGGCCACTTTGCCGATGTCGTGCAAAACCGCGCCGGTGAGCAGCAATTCGTAATCCACGTTGCCGTAGTGCGATGAGGTGAGATAGGCCAGCCGGCAGACCGACAGGACGTGCTCGATCAATCCGCCCAGATAAGCGTGGTGCACGTGTTTCGCGGCGGGCGCGGTGCGGTACATGCGCGCCAGCGGCTCATCGTTCAGAAATGCTTCCAACAGGGCCCGCAGGTGTGGATTGCGCATGCCCGCCACCAGCGCGCGCAGCTCCGCGAACATCTCCAACGGATCGCGCGTGGAGGCTGGAAAGAAATCCGCGAAATCGATGTCGGCATCCAGCACGCGAGCCATCTTGTGGACGGTCATCTGCAGACGGTTCTGGAAAATCTGCAGCAGACCTTTGACCTTCACGAAGTCGTCGCGCTCGAATGTGTCCACCACCTCGGCGACGTTGTCCCACATCTTGGCGTCGATCTCGCCGGTACGGTCGCCCAACAGAAGCGAAAGGTAAGGCTCGCCGGATTTCTTCTGCCGTACGTCTTTTCCGTGCACCAGGAACGTGGCCGTGAAAACCTGGTT
>Ga0302326_10001479_pt1 | contig 59750 bp, 62 predicted proteins | sample Palsa_T0_3_FD_202264 | JGI IMG/M metagenome (GOLD analysis project Ga0302326, IMG submission 202264) | Peat permafrost microbial communities from Stordalen Mire near Abisko, Sweden - Palsa_T0_3 | ecosystem: Environmental > Terrestrial > Soil > Palsa > Peat permafrost | place: Sweden: Abisko...
GAAGGCCGCCGAACTGGGCCTGACCCCGATCGCGCGGATCCACACGGCCGTGGTGACCGGCGATGACCCGGTGATCATGCTGACCGGTCCGATCCCGGCGACCGCCAAGGCCCTCAAGCGCAGTGGCGTGTCCATCGGCGACATCGGCGTGTTCGAGGTCAACGAGGCATTCGCCCCGGTCCCGCTGGCCTGGCTCGCCGAGACCGGCGCCGACCCGGCCCGGCTGAACCCGAACGGGGGAGCGATCGCGCTCGGCCACCCGCTGGGCGGCAGCGGCGCCCGGATCATGACCACCCTGGTGCACCACATGCGCGCTACCGGCACCCGGTACGGCCTGCAGACCATGTGCGAGGGCGGCGGCCAGGCCAACGCCACGATCCTCGAGCTGCTCTGACGACTGGCCCCGGGCCAGCCCGTTCCCTGCCCTGATAGCGGCGGGCTGGCTACCGGCGGCCCATCGACTTCGGCGTGTTGACCTTGTCCGGCTCAATGACGAAGATGACGCGGCCGCCGGGGCCGATCGGGTTGGCGTAGTCCCGCCCGACGTACTTGTTCGAGAGCTCGTCGATGTGCTCCCTGGCCTGCTGGCCGGTAATCGTCGACACCACATGGCCGCGCACCTCAGCCCAGTCCCACGGATCCGAGGCGGAGTGGAGGAGGACCGTGACCCGCGGGTCACGGCTGATGTTCCTGGACCGCTGCCGCTGCGGCTCGGTGTTGACGAGCAGGTGCTCGCCATCGGTATCGATCCAGGTGAGCAGCGCCTGCGGCTGTCCGTCGGGCATCAGGGTCACGACCGACGCGAGGGTCGGGGCCTTGGCCAGCCGGAGCACGTCATCATCAAGAGGCATGGCGACGAGCCTAACCGCAGTGCGCCTCAGTTAGCGTGGTTGCCTGTGAGCGTGCTGGCAAACGAGATCGACGGTCATCCCGCTCGGGCAGCTGATCTGCGTTTCCCGGCCCTGATCAACTACGGTCACTTCACCGTGATGCAGGTGCGCGGCGGCGCGGCCCGCGGTCTCCAGCACCATCTGACGAGGCTGGAGCAGGCAACCAGGGAGCTGTATGACGTCGGGCTTCCGCCTGACCGCGTACTCCGGCATATCCGGCACGCGCTCGGCACCGTCGCCGACGCGTCGGTGCGGATCAGCGTCTTCCAGGCAGATCCCGGTGCGGAGCCATCGGTGATGGTGACGGTCCGGCCGCCCGCCGGACCGCCCCAAGTGCCGCAGCGCCTCCAGTCGGTGACCTACCGGCGGGCGCTACCGCATCTCAAGCACAGCGGCACCTTCGGCCAGATTCACTACGGCCGCGTCGCCGAGCGCAACGGGTTCCATGACGCGCTGTTCACGCAGGATGGCGCCCTCGTGTCGGAGTCGGCGACCGCGAACATCGGCGGCTACGCCGGCGGAGAGGTCAGCTGGCCGGACGCCCCGCAGCTGCACGGAGTGACCATGCGGCTGCTGGAGGAGGCGCTGCCCGCCGCCGGGCTGCGCTCGCGCCGGACCCGGATGACGCTGGCGGGCCTGCGCTCGTTCGACGCGGTCTTCCTGACCAGCTCGCTCGGCATCGCGGCCGTCGGGCAGGTAGATGATCGCCGGCTGCACGTCAGCCCGTCGGTACTGGACGCGCTCAGCGGCATCTACGAGCGCATCCCCTACGATCCGATCTGATCCATTCCGAGCGAGGGAGCTGCGCATGGCGAGCGCGCTGGACGGCACTGTCGCCCTGGTCACCGGGGCATCGAGCGGCATCGGCGCCGCGACCGCGACGACGCTGGCTCAGCACGGCGCCGCGGCCGCGCTCGCGGCCAGGCGCAAGGACCGGCTGGAGGAGCTGGCCGCCGCCATCCGGGCGGCCGGCGGCACCGCCCTGGTGCTCGAGTCCGATGTCACGCAGGAGCAGCAGGCGGCCGAGGCGGTCGAGCGGACCGTCGCCGAACTCGGCCGGCTCGACACGCTGGTCAACAACGCCGGCGTGATGCTGCTCGGCCCGATTGCCGGCGCGCCGCTGTCGGAATGGCAGCGGATGGTGGAGCTCAACGTCCTCGGCCTGCTGTACTGCGCGCATGCGGCAACGCCGCACCTGCTGCGCGCTGCTGCCGACGGCCCGCGTCAGGTAGCCGACATGGTGAATATCAGCTCCGTCGCGGGCCGGCATGCCCGGACCGGCAACGGCGTCTACAGCCTGACCAAGTTCGGTGTGGGCGCGTTCAGCGAGTCGCTCCGCCAGGAGCTGGCCGGGCGCTATGTCCGGGTGTCACTGGTGGAGCCGGGCGCGACCGCGACCGAGCTGGCCGGCCACAACCGGCCGGAGATCCTGGACAGCATCCGGTCCCAGTTCGGCCAGAGGATGGCGGCCGCGGACATCGCCGATGCCATCGGCTACATCGTCACCAGGCCGCGGCATGTCGCGGTCAACGAGATGCTGATCCGGCCGACGGAGCAAGAGCGGTAACCATCGCAGCGCCGTCGTAGGCTGGAAGCCGAGCGAGGAGGGGGCCGATGGGCTTCGAGCACATCACGATGGAGCGGTCCGGCGAGTTCGCCACTATCACGATGAACCGGCCGCAGCGCCGCAATGCGCTGTCCCTGGCGCATATGCGGGAGCTGATCACGGCGTTCGGTCAGGCGGGGGACAGCGACGCTCTTGGCGTCGTGCTGGCCGGCAACGGCCCGGTATTCAGTGCTGGCCATGACTTCGCCGACATGGCCGACGCTGACCTGTCCGCCGTGCGGTCCCTGCTCATGACCTGCACCGAGCTGATGAATCTGATGCAGCATGTACCGCAGCCGGTGGTGGCGCGGGTGCATGGCCTGGCGACGGCGGCGGGCTGCCAGCTGGTGGCCGCCGCCGACCTTGCCGTTGCCAGCGAGGATGCCGGGTTCGCCGCGCCGGGCGGGAACGGCGGCTGGTTCTGCCATACGCCCATGGTGGCGATCGCCCGTAACATCGGCCGGAAGCGGGCCGCCGAGATGGCGCTGTCCGGCGACGTGATCGACGCGCGGACCGCGCTGGACTGGGGCCTGGTCAACCGGGTGGTCCCGGCCGCGCAGCTGGAGTCAGCCACGACCAGCCTGCTCGAGCGCGTGACCCGCGGCTCCGCCGAGAGCAAGGGCATCGGCAAGCAGGCGCTGTACGCCCAGATCGACCTTGACCAGCCCAAGGCATACGCCTACGCGGTGGAGGTCATGGCTTCCACCAGCCAGCTGCCGGACGCGCGCGAGGGCATGCGCGCATTCCTGGAGAAGCGCAAGCCGCAGTGGCGCCGCGGCCGCGTCAGCTAGCTGACTCGCCGGCAGCCCTTCGCGGGCGGGCCCGGGAGGCTCAGGACGACCGGGACTCCAGGATGCTGAGGTCGCGCTCGGCATACAGCCGGTGCTCCCACTCCTCGTTCAGGATGGCCCGCAGGCAGCGCCGGACGGGAAAGCTCTCAGGCTGCGGGTAGCCCGGTTCCAGGACGGGATCGGTAGAGCCAGCCAGCTGCTCGGCGGTCAGGTCCGCCAGCACCTGGCGAACCGTGGCCATCCGGTCCGCGCGCAGGACCAGCATCTCGTCCAGTGACGGCCGGGCGGTCCGGTCGCGGGGAACGCCAGGCTGATCCGCCATGTCGTCGTGCGGCAGGTCCAGCGGATCCCACGGCGACGGCTCGCCCAGGATGGCGCGACGCACCCAGGCATCGGTGGCGAACACCAGATGTCGCAGCGTCTCGATGAAGGACCACTCGCCGTCAACCCGCTGATGGAGCAGCTCGGGGGACATCCCGCTGGCCCGCCCGACTGTCTGCTGCCACAGCCGCTCCAGGATGTCCCACGCCTCGCGGTAACCGTCGGGATCGGCCGGCCGCATGCGGGAGCGGTCAGGGTAGCGGCGATTGAGCTCAGCCTCCACGAACGGGACCACGTCTACGCCATTGACCAGCAGGTTCTCGCAGTCGCCGCTGATGTCCACGTTTACCAGGGCAGCACCTCTGATGGTGACGCCGCTGAGGTCAACCACCCGGAAGCTGGCGTTGCTGAGGTCCACATCGTGGAACAGGGCGCCGGTCAGGTACACGTCCTCGAACCGCGAGCCGGTCAGGTCCTCGCCGGTAAATTCAGCCACCACGGCAGCCTGCCACGAACGCGCAGCGTTACCGCCAGCGACCCGCCCGGTCAGCCAGTGAACTCGTGCGCTGCGCGGGCTGCCGCGCACGGCGCGCACATCGGGACGTCAATGTCCCCCAGCAGGTCCGAGCTGAACGGCCGGGTGATGACGGCGCCGAAAGTCTCGCAGATGCCCCGGTCCTCGGGGTGCGTGCGGGAGCAGAAGCACAGGCAGGGCCTGCGCCCCAGGGCGCGCTCGACGCGCTCGAATACGGACCTGACCTCGGGCCGGCTCGCTGCCTCTGCGAGCGCATCGAAGGCCGGCCGGGCGCGCTCAATGGCGTCGTCCATGGCCTGCCCGACCCTCCGGCCCATCTCGGCCAGGGTCCCAGCCAGATCGGTGTCCCTGCCAGCGCCCACCAGCCCATTGTCGCACTCCGGCGCACTGAGTGCCAGGGATCCGATTTGCCGGCCGATGTTAGGACCGGCGCGTTCCCGGTAGTAGAGGGCTGGGGGTTACACACGGGAGCGCCCCGGATCATGGTGCAAATCCGGGGCGCTTCCGCTGGGACCGCTGCGGCGCGCCGGAATTTTCGGCTATTTCCGGCCTGGCTCGCCCGCCGATAGGATGCCGCCCATGCCGCGCGCTGCTGATCCGACCCCCGAGGAGCCGATCACCCGCGCCGTCCTGATGGACGCCCGGCTGCGCCAGGCCAAGGACACCGGCCGGGTGGAGGTCCGCGAGATCCGGATCCTGCCCGGTCACGCCGGCGGCCAGCACGTGCACAACGGCCCGGTGCTCGGCAGCATCACCGAGGGCTCGGTCATCTACCAGCCGGAGGGCCAGCCGGCTGCACTGCTGCAGGCGGGCGACGTCTTCTACGAGCCGGAAGGCGTGCGGATCGCGCGCTTCGACGCGGGCGACCAGGGCGCTACGTTCATCGCCTACTTCCTGCTGTCACTCGGCCAGCAGGCCGAGATCCGGTACACCGGCCGGTAGTGCGGCCGCGTCCGGTCCAGTCGATCAGGTGCCCGCAGGGATCGCTGCGTCGATCAGAGCGGCAGCGACAGCGCGGGCGGCGGCCTCGGCCCCTGGATCGTGGTCCATCCACGCGCTGATCCCGGCTCCGTCGTACAGCAGCACAAGCTGCCGCGCGAGCCCCTTGGAGTCTCGCGCGCCCGCCGCTGCAGCCAGATCGGCGAACAGCTCGTGCAGCCAGGCCCGGTAGTCGGCAGACACCTCGTCGACGGCACCACCCGGTCGGGCCTCGGCTCTTGCGCTGACGAATGCGCAGCCGCGGAAACCCGGGTCGGCAAAGGACAGGCCCTGGACCTCGAACACTCCGAGCAACCGCTCCCTGGCGGTTGCATAACGCGCCTGAAGCTCCCTGCTCATGCGCTCGCGGGTGGCGTCGTGGCGCGCCCGCAGGTAGGCGCGGACCAGCTCCTCCTTGCTACCGAACGCGCTGTAGAGCGTCGCCTTCGCGACCCCGGCGTGCTCGATTACACGGTCGATGCCGACGCTGTGCACGCCCTCGGCGTAGAACAGCTCGCTGGCTGAGGCCAGCAGCCTGGCCCGCGCGGCCGCGCTGCGTTCCTGCGGCGTCGCCATCATGCCCCTCCTGCCGCCTGGCCGGGGTCCTGCCCGGCTTCGGCCGGACTCCTGACCCGGTCTCCGGTCAGGTGCTGACGAGGTCGAATTCGTTGCCCTCCGGGTCGGCGAGCGTGGTCCACCGGTGCCGGCCATCCTCCTCGAAAATGCGCAGCACCGAGGCGCCGAGGCCGACCAGCCGCTCGGTGTCGGCGGCAGCGTCCTGGGTACCGAGGTCCAGGTGCAGCCTGTTCTTCACCGTCTTGCCCTCCGGGACCTGGTGGAACAGCAGCCGCGGGCCCGTCGTCGCCACATCGGCCGCGGCGACCCGGGCCGACGCGGGCGATGCGCCAGGCTCGACCTCCCGGCCGAGGGCAGCAGCCCAGAACGCGGCAGTCTTCGCCGCGTCCGCGCAGTCGTAACTGACGGCGATCACGTTCATCGGCATGACTCTCCTTCGAGGTATCGGTGCGGACCGGCCGGGCCGGCCCGATCAGATGTCAGTCAGATGGCAGTCCGGCCGCCGTCGGCCGCCAGGACCGCTCCGGTGATATAACTCGCCTCCGGCGAGGCCAGAAAGCTGACCAGGCCCGCGATCTCAGCCGTCTGGGCAGCCCGGCCCAGCAGAGTGGTGGCGCCCAGGGCGGCAATGCGCTCCGGGACAGCGCCGTCGGTGTAGACCGGGCCTGGCGCGATCGCGTTGATGCGGACGCCCTGCGGGCTGAACTCCGCCGCCCAGGCGCGCGTCATCGACTCAAGCGCGCCCTTGGTGGCGCCGTAGGCCGCGCCTGCGGCCAGGCCGATCCGGCCGGCCATGCTGCTGACGCTGATGATGCTGCCCGAGCCGCGCGCAGCCATGCCGGGTGCCAGCGCGGCAACCAGAAAATAAGGCGCGCGGACGTTGCTGGCGAAGAGCGCGTCGAAGGTGTCCGGCTTCAGGTCAGCGGTCGCGCCGAACCAGGAGAAGCCGGCGTTGTTCACCAGCACGTCGATCTCGCCAGCCGATTCGGCCAGCAGGGCAATGCCATCGGGCTGGCTCAGATCGGCGGCCTGGAATGTCGCCGAGCCGCCGGACTGCTCGATCTCGCTGACCGCCTGGCTGCCGCGGGTCGCGTCGCGGCCGTGCACGATCACCTCGATGCCGTCCCGGGCGAGGCGCTGCGCGATAGCCCGTCCCATGCCCGAGGTCGCGCCGGTCACGAGGGCGCGCACACGGCGGCCCGCAGTGTCCCGGCCTCCTGCCGCTGGCGCGTCTGCCATCCCGCCTCCTTGAGTCTGCGGGGCCGTTCCGCAGGTTTGGCTCCCAGACCGGTCTGTCTGTGATTTCTAACCTAGACAGAAGGGTCTGTTCAGTCAAGGGCGCGGCCAGGGCCCGGCTGAGCTAGCGGTCGGCCGGCCCGGCCAGCAGGTTGCGGATGCCGACCTCGTCCGCGCGGCTCAGCAACTCGCCCGGGTCGGCGTATACCCGGTAGGCACCGGCCCGCTCCAGTTCCTCGCGCCCATAGCCGCCGGACAGCAGGCCGATGCCGAGCGCACCCGCCCGCCTGGCAGCCAGCAGGTCCCAGACGCTGTCGCCGACAACCCAGGCATACCGGGGGTCAGTGCCGATCAGCGCCGCGGCGGCCAGGAACAGGTCAGGGTCCGGCTTGGCGTGCCTGACCATGTCACGGGTGACCATCGGGGCGTCATCGGGCAGGCCGAGCATGGCCAGCGCCTTCTCCGCCATCACGCGCCGGCCGCTGGTCGCGATCGCCCACGGAACGCCGTGGCTGGTCAGAGCCGCCAGCAGCTCGGGCGCTCCGGGCAGGGCGCGGACTGAGCTGACCTGGGCCAGGTACTCGGCAGCGTGATCTTGCTGGAGCAGCTCGACGTCATCCTCGGACAATGTGCAGCCGGTCTCGCGCAGCAGCGCCGACACGAACAGCCCGCCGCTCATTCCGATGCGCCGGTGGATGCGCCAGACGGAAAGGTCGATGTCGAGCTTGGCCAGCGCGTTCCGCCAGGCGATCACGTTCTGGTACACGCTGTCGATGAGCGTCCCGTCCAGATCGAACAGGAAGGCTGGAGCAGGCGGCTCGTCGTAGTCAGCCAGATCCGTCACCCTGCTCACCCTAGCCAACCTCCGGCCCCCCGCCGGGCGGCGGGCGGCCGGCCGCGCCGCCAGTGCGGGCCATGGTAGACAAGGCGCATGGCCCCTATCGTTGTCTCAGCCGAGCGGGCGATCGACGCGCCGGCCGCGGCCGTCTATAACTACATCGCGGACATGCGGGAGCATCATCCGCGGTTCCTGCCGCCGGCGTTCTCCGGTTTCGAGGTCGAGCAGGGCGGCACCGGCGCGGGGACGGTGATCCGGTACACGCTGACCGCGGGCGGCCGCACCCGGCAGTACCGGTCAGTCGTCGCCGAGCCCGATCCAGGCCGGGTCCTAACCGAGTCCGATTCCGGCTCCACCGCGGTGACTACCTTCACCGTCAGTCCGCAGGGCGACCAGCAGGCTCAGGTCACGATCTCGACGACCTGGCAGGGCGCGGGCGGCATCGGCGGTTTCTTCGAGCGCACGTTTGCGCCGCGGGTCATGCGCCGGCTGTACGCCGACGAACTCGAGCGGCTGAACGCGTACGCACTCGAGCGTCACGCCGGCTGACGGAGCGAGACCATGACAGAGGCAGTGCTGTACTCGATCAGCGATGGCGTCGCCACCATCACCCTGAACCGCCCGGACAAGCTCAATGCCATGAACGACGCCATGTACCGGGGAGTCCTGGCAGCGCTCGATGAGACCGACAGCGACGACAGCGTCCGCGCTGTCATCGTGACCGGGGCGGGCCGGGCGTTCTGCGCAGGTGCTGACCTCGGCGGCGGCGCGGCCACCTTCGACTATGGCGGCCATGCCGACAGCCCGGAGGCGCACCGGGACCACGGCGGCGTGCTGGTCCTGCGTATCTTCCGCTCGCTCAAGCCCGTGATCGCGGCGATCAACGGCCCTGCCGTCGGAGTGGGGCTGTCAATGACGCTGCCGATGGACCTCAGGCTGATGGCTGACACGGCCCGGGCGGGATTCGTGTTCGCCGCCCGCGGCATCGTTCCGGACGCGGCGTCCAGCTGGTTCCTGCCGCGGGTTGTCGGGATCAGCCAGGCCCTGGAATGGACGCTGACCGGCCGTGTCTTCGCGGCCGCCGAGGCGCTGGCCGGGGGCCTGGTCCGCAGCCTGCACCCGCCCGGCGAGGTCGTCCCGGCCGCGGCGAAGCTCGCCAGCGAGATCGCCGCGAACGTTGCGCCGGTGTCAGCCGTCCTCACCCGGCAGCTGCTGTGGCAGATGCTGGGAGCTGACCATCCGATGGTCGCTCACCGGCTCGACTCGCGCGCCATCTACGAGACCGGCCGGATGGCGGACGCGGCCGAGGGCGTCGCGGCGTTCCTGGAGAAGCGGCCGGCCAGCTGGAGCCTCGCGCCGAGCAGGGACCTGCCGGACTGGTTCCCGTGGCGGCCCGAGCCGCCTTTCACCGCATAGCCTCCAGATGGGCTGACGTGGATGACGCGAATCCCGGCAGCGCTCATCTGTCGGTGCCGTCGCATTGTCCGTACCCAGTCTTCTAGCAGCAGGTGCCACTGCTTGCTGTCGACCTCAACGGCCACGGCAGACTGCGGCCACCAGGCATCCGGGCAGGCCAGGAATTTGCCATCCAGGAACAGCGACGGATTGAAGAGCGGGACGGGCAGGCTGAACGCGGCAATCAGCTCCTGCAGGTCCGCCTCGGGCGCGGACCTCGCGCCGGCCGTCTCCTCGGCTAAGACCCGGCGGAACATGGCGTCCCGCGCATCGTGCCGCTCCCGCAGCTCCGCCGAGAGCTGCCTGACCGTGCAGCGCCGCTGCTGGACCGCGCTGGCGACGACAGTGCGAGCCTCAGACAGCCGGGTCAGCGCCGCGACCGCGTCAGCCACCGCCCGCGACAGCTGAGCCGCGACCCTCAGGTGCTCGCGGGTGGGCTCGCCGGACGCCGCCCGCCGGGCCCGCTAAGCGCCGATCCAGACCGACTTGATGTTGCAGAATTCGCGGATTCCGTGAGTGGACAGCTCCCGCCCGTGACCGGAGGTCTTCACGCCGCCGAACGGCAGCTGCGGATACGAGGTCACGTTGCCGTTGATGAAGACCATCCCGGCGGCCAGGTCGCGGATCAGCCGCTGCCGCTCCGCTTCGTCATTAGTCCAGGCGTTGGCGCCCAGCCCGAACTCGGTGCCGTTGGCAATTCCGATCGCATCGTCCAGGTCGGCAGCCCGGTACAGGGTGGCCACCGGCCCGAACACCTCCTCCTGGTGCACTCGCATCTGGGCGGTGATTCCGCTCAGGACCGTCGGCGGGAAGTAGAAACCCGGCTCGTCCGGCACGGCGCCGCCGCACAGGACGTGCGCTCCCTCGGCGGCAGCGTCGGCGACCAGTTCCTCGACCTCGTCTCGCTGCTGCTCGGTCGCCAGCGGCCCGATGTCGGTACCGTCGAGCATCGGATCGCCCATTGTCTTGGCCGACATCGCGGCGACAAACAGCCGCTCGAACTCGTCGTAGACCGCGTCGTGCACGATGAAGCGCTTCGCGGCAATGCAGGACTGGCCGTTGTTGAGGCAGCGCGCGTCAGCAGCAACCTGAGCCGCCGCGGGCAGATCCGCGGATGGCAGCACCACGAACGGGTCGCTGCCGCCGAGCTCGAGGACGACTTTCTTGATCTCGCTGCCCGCGATCGCCGCCACCGACTGCCCGGCCGGTCCCGATCCGGTCAGCGTCGCGGCCTGCACCCGGTCATCTCGCAGGACCGCCTCGATGCGCGCCGACCCGACCAGCAGCGTCTGGAACGCTCCCGCCGGGAAGCCAGCGCGCGCGAACAGGTCCTGCAGGAACAGTGCGCTCTGCGGCACGTTCGATGCGTGCTTGAGCAGCCCGACGTTGCCGGCCATCAGCGCCGGGGCGGCGAACCGCATCGCCTGCCACAGCGGGAAGTTCCACGGCATGATGGCGAGGACCGGGCCGAGCGGCTGATACGTCACGTACGCTCGCCCGGCGCCGACGGCGCTGGCATCGGCGGGCTCGTCCGCCAGGAAGCCGGCCGCGTGCTCGGCGTAGTACCGGCAGGCGGCGGCGCATTTGGCGACTTCCTGGCGGGCCGACGCCAGCGTCTTGCCCATCTCCGTCGTCATCATCGCCGCGGTCTGATCCTGCTCGGCGTCCAGGATGCCGGCTGCCTGCCGCAGCCATCCGGCGCGCTCCTCGAACGACGTCAGCCGGTAGTCGGCGAACGTGCTCGCGGCCCTGCTCAGGCAGCGCTCGACATCCGCCTCGCTCATCTCGTCGAAGGACTTCACCAGCTCGCCAGTCGCCGGGTTAATCGTCGCGATCGCCACGTTTATCCTCCTCGGCCAGTATCACTATGGCTCTTTACCGGCCTGCCCGGTAGCCAGCCGCCCACACAACAGCTTCGGCAGCCGCCGGCGCCCGGGCCGCCCGCCGCGCCCAGCGGATATCCGCTGGCAGGAGCCAGGACCGCAGGCACATACTGGCCGGAGCAATGGACATCGACCTGGCCGGGCTCGCGGCCTCGCGCTCGCTGGTACTCGTCGAGGGCGATAGCGACAAGGCGGCCCTGGAAACGCTGGCGATGAGGCGCGGCCGCAACCTGACGGGCGAGGGTGTCGCCGTCGTCGCGATGGGCGGAGCCACGAACATCGGCCGGTTCCTCGCGCTGGCCGGCCCGCGGGGGCTCGGACTCAGCCTCGCCGGGCTGTGCGATGCGGGCGAGGAAGATCACGTCCGCCGTGCCCTGGCACGAGCGGGCGCCGGGCGTGCTGACTGCCGGGCGGCGCTGGAGGAGCTCGGCTTCTGGGTGTGCTCGGCGGATCTCGAGGACGAGCTGATCCGCGCAGCGGGTGTTCCCGCGGTCGAGCGGGTCATCAGGTCGCAGGGCGAGCTGAAGGCCTTCCGGACGTTCCAGCGCCAGCCGGCCCAGCAGGACGTCAGCGTGGTCGCCCAGCTGCACCGGTTCATGGGAACGAGGTCCGGTCGCAAGCGCCGGTACGCCACACTGCTGGCGCTGGCCATTGACCCGACCGCAGTACCCCGTCCGCTGGCCGGAGTACTCGCGTCGTGCGGAGAACGGCAGCCGGGCCGAGCGAGGCATGAGCCCCGCGGCTGATACGGATCAGCTCATCGGCTGATGCCGGCAGCGGCGGCGCCGGCGCATTCTGCTGCCGTGGCATCTCGCCCGGCACCTGCCGTTCCCGCCGTTCCGGCACAGGGGGTGCGCGCTGCCCGCACCTGGCCGGCGGCCGTGACGCTGTTCTTCGCCGCCGGCCTGATCCCCGAGTCGGTGGCCACCTTCAACACGCCGCCGCTGCGCCTGCTGACCAGCCCGGCATCGCTGCTGTTCATCAGCGCCTTCTATGGCTCCGTCGCTCTGCTTGCCCGCGAGTTCTGGCGCCGGACCCGGGCTGGCTGGGCCGCGGTCCTGCTGCTGGGAATGGCGGGCGGGGCCATCAACGAGGGGATCATCGCCGGCACCTGGTACCGCGTGCAGTATCCCGGCTACGCGCTCGTCGGCGGCATTGACCCGGCCGTGGCGGCTGGCCTGACCGTCTTCCACGCGCTGGTCAGCGCCGTGCTGCCGATCCTGCTGGTCGAGCTGGCATTCCCGGCGGCTGCAGGCCGGGCCTGGCTGCCGCGGCCCGCGCTCGCCGGGTGCTGCCTCCTGCTGGCCGCGACTACGGCCAGCGGGTTCGCCGCTCCGGCGGACCGCGGCCTGAAGCTCGCCGTGCTCGCGGCAGTTGCCGCCGCGATAGCGATCGCGATGTCTCTGCCGGGCGACCAAGGGGCGGCCGCCCGCCCGGCACCCGCCCCGCCAGCACCCGCCCCGCCAGCACCCGCCCCTGCGGTGCCAGCCCGGCCGGTCCCGGGGCTGGCCCGGCTGCGGCTGGCCGGGGCCGCCGCCGCCGTCGCGTTCTACGCAGTATTCGCGCTGGCGGCCGGGCTCATCGCGGCGGCAGTGCCACCGGCGGGCCGGACCGCCTGGCAGCTGCTGCTCGTGCTGCTGATGGCGGCGTACCTCGCCGTTCTCGTCAGGACCGGCCGGCGCTGGACACGGCGTCCGGGCTGGGGACCGCAGCAGACGCTGGCGGGCATCACCGGCGCGCTGCTGCCGTCAATCCTGGCCTCGCTGGTGCTGCCGGCCGCTTTGCGCGGCCTCGAGCCGCTCATCACGGTTCCGGCGCTTGCCGTGCTGATCTGGCTGCAGCGGCGCCAGCGGGCCGGCGCGGGTGCGGTCAGCGCCGGGCCGCGGCCAGGGCCCGCTGGTACAGGGCCGCCAGGCGGGTACTGAACCGGGCAGCGTACGACACCGACGGAGTGTCGCCGCCCTGCTCGTAGCCGCCGATAACGCCGATAACGGTATCGGAGAAGGCGCCCACATCAGCCAGAAGCGGGCTGCCGCTCGTCCCGTCGGTGAAGCCGCCGCAGTCGAACTGATACTGGGTCGGGCTGAACTCGCCGGCGGTGTTCTCGCAGCTGATCAGCGCATCCCCGGCATTGGGATAGCCGGCGACCTTGACGGTCCGCCCCGGCGCAACGCCGACACCGACCGCCTCGCCCCCGGTCAGCGTCTGGACGCCCGACTTTGCCCCGGCCTGGCGGACCACCAGGAAAGCGAAGTCGTCGTCAGGGTCACTGGAGGACGTCCACTGCCGGTCCACGATGAACTGGCTGGCCGTCCAGGCACCGAACGGCTCCTGCCCCTCCGAGTAATCGGGCACGAACGCGACCTCGTCGGGGGTCCGGGCGGCCAGGCAGTGCGCCGCCGTGAGGATGAGGTCGCCGCCAGGACTGTCGACGACGCTGGCAGTACAGAAGTGGTCCTGCAGCCGGCCCGACGAGGTCACTGTGAAGAGCGCGCCGACGGTCGAGGTCTCGCCGAATGAGGCGGTCTGGGCGTTGACCTCGCTAAGCGACGGCCCCAGCGAGACACCCACCGCGACAGCCGCGGAGATAACGGTGAGAACGACAGCAGAACGCCCTAGCCGCAGGCGCATCTGCCCTCCCTCATCTGGCCGGTCCCAGCTCGCGGTCATGGACTGAGTGCCCGGGTTGTGACCAGTTTGAGAGCCGGGCAAGTTCCAGACAATACCTGCGAGCAGTAATGAACCTCAAAAGCAGCTCGGCGTTGCCGATCAGGCCGGCCAGGCCGCCCCGGCGACCGCGATAATCTCGGCCCGGTCCGCGGGCAGCAGGAAGCCCGCCCGGATCGCGGCTTCGAGCGAGAGCTGGAACCGGCCCAGGTAGTCAGCCCGGCCACCCGGATACAGCCGGGCGAGATCAGCCTCTGTCAGCGACCTCGTCGTGCCGAACAGGAAGGCAAACAGCTCGCCCTTCTGCCCCGTTCCCGACAAGATCGCTACGGGAACGTCGCTCCAGGGCGTCCGGATGCCCCCCGTCGCGCCGCCGAGTTCGTCGCGCATGAGGTCCCGGCCACTGGGGGCCACGTCGAGCCGGGGCGCGGCCGGCGGGACGCCGCGGCCGGCTACCCAGGCATCCAGCTGCGCGATGGCCGCGCAGGCCAGGTAGTGGTGCTGCGGGCCGCTGTTGATCGGCGATTCGGTCTGGCCCATCACGATGCTGGTCGTCGGCCGCAGCAGCTCGGCGAGCCTGGCAGGCGGCAGGTGGCCGTCGTCCTGCCCGCTGGCGAACAGCAGGTAGGTGTCGGCGTGCGCGGCGCCGGCCAGCTCCCAGTTCCGCAGGAGGTCGTGGTCCTGCTGCTGTACCAGGCCGCTGCCGAGGAGGACCACGTCCGTCTCGGTCTGCAGCACGAGCACCGGGACGCGCAGGTCGGCGCGGATGCGCTCGCCGACGCCGGTGGTGCTGGCACCGGGCCGGAAGCCGGTGTCCAGGGCCGCTCCTGATCCGGTGCGCCCGTGCACCAGGAAGCCGTCGTAGACCGCCGCCAGCGGGTCAATGCCGTTGATGTAGGTCACCAGGAACGCCGCGGACTGCGACTGGCCGCCGGCCACCATCCGGAGGGGACGTGCGCTCACCGGTTCGGGAAGGACTCCAGGCGAGGCCCGCAGCGCGTGACCCGCCTGGCTGAAGATGTCGAAAGCCCACGCGTCGCCGGGATGGGACAGCTCCGCGTACCGGGCGGGATGTGACTTCTTCAGGTGCAGTCCCGGCACCAGGCCGCCGCCCTCGATCCCGGCGCGCTGGGCCGAGATTCCGGCCCACGCGTGGCCGCTGCGGATCAGCTCGGTATGCGCCATCATCCAGTCCGGCGCCGCATCCAGGCCGCCGGACACGTTCAGCCACTCGACGAGGACGGTGCCGCTGAACGACCCGCGGTCGGCGGGCTGCCGCACCACCACTCTCGTGGTGAAGGGCGCCCGTGAGGCCGGCCGCACGCTCCACTGGCCATCGGGCGTCCGCGGGCCGGCGAGCTCGTAGCTGTCGGCCGTGCCGGTCAGCAGGAACTCCTGCTCCGTATAGCCGAGCCGGGCCAGGTCGAACGCGCCGGCAGCGAGAGTAACCCGGCCCGGCAGCGGGCGCAGCGAGGCGGTCATCGCTCTAGGGTGTCACCGTGGCCGGCGGGTGCCGGCGCCCGGTGCCCGCTCAGGCAGCGGACTTCTCCAGGATGTGCACGGCGCACGCGCTGCCAAGGCCGATGACGTGCGTGAGCCCGATTCTGGCGCCCTCGATCTGCCGGTCGCCGGCCTCGCCGCGCAGGTGCGTCGACACCTCGTAGATGTTGGCGATGCCGGTCGCGCCGAGCGGGTGGCCCTTGGACAGCAGGCCGCCGGAGACGTTAACAGGGATCTGCCCGTCCCGCCACGGTCCGCGCCGGTCGATCCACTCGCCCGCGCCGCCCTCCGGGCACAGCCGCAGGTTGTCGTAGTGCCGCAGCTCGGCGGTGGCGAAGCAGTCATGCAGCTCGACCAGGTCAAGGTCCTGCGGGTCCACCCCGGCGAGCTCGTAGGCCCGGTCTGCGGCCTCGCGGGTCAGCGTGTTCACGTCGAACTGCACCGAGCCGCCGTCGACGTAGGGGTCGCTGGTCAGCACCGACGCCGACACCTTGACCGCGCGCCGCCTGACCGCGGCCGGCATCGAGTTGAGCCGCTCGCCGCTGCACAGCACCGCCGCCGCCGCGCCGTCGCCGGTCGGGCAGCACATCAGCAGCGTGTTCGGGTACGCGATCATCTCCGCGTTCATGACCTCATCCAGCGAGAACGCCTTCTGATACTGGGCGAGCGGATTCAGCGTCGAATGCGCGTGATTCTTCTCCGCCACCTTCGCGAACTGCTCGAAGCCGACGCCGTCGTGCTCGTAGGCGTACTCCATCCCGGACTGCGCGAACGTGCCGGGCATCAGGCTCGTGCCCAGGATGCCCTCGACCGGGCCGACCGCGCCGTACCGCCCGGACGGCTCATACGGCTTGTCCGCCGCCCCGCCCGGCCGCGCGCCCAGCAGGCCCAGCTTGCCCATCTGCTCCAGCCCCACCGCCAGGCCGATGCTCGCCTCGCCTGCCCTGATCGCCATCGCCGCCACCCGGAACGCGGTCGCTCCGGTCGCGCACGCATTGGTCACGTTGTAGACCGGGATCCCGGTCTGCCCGATCTGCTTCTGGATCCGCTGGCCGATGCCGTTGGTGTCATACAGGCAGCCCGCCGCGAGGATGTCCGCGTCGAAGATCGTCAGCCCGGCGTCGGCGAGGGCGGCCGTCGCGGCCTCACTGCCGAGGTCGATGAGGTCCTTGTCCTTGTAGCGCATGAACTTCGTCATCGCCACGCCGATAACCCAGAGCGTGTCAGCCATGCCAGCAGTCCTCCTGCCTCGCGGCAACCGCCAGTGAGGCGTTCGCTGCCGGTTGTCAAGCCTAGCTTCGGGCGCTTCGACCGCGCCAGTGCCGGGTGGGCGCCATCCTCGCGTTTGCCCAGCATCTGGCGGTGCGCCCGCCCGTATCCTCGAACGGTGAGGTTCAGGGTCACGCTGCTCATGCTCGCCGTGCTGCTCGCGCTGCTGACGTTTATCGGCACGCTCATCGCCAACCAGGTGACGGCGATTTTCCCGCCAGGCTGGAGCTGGGCGCGCCACTGGTGGGCGTTACTGCCGGCGGCCGCCGCGGTTGTCCTGCTCTCCGGCATCTGCTCGGTCGCGTTCGCGAGGAGATCCGCCAGTCCCGCGCGGCTGTCAGGCGCGAGTCTGCAGATCATCGCCGAAACCCGCGCCACCGAGCTCCGCGTCGGTTACCTCACCTCGCGTGATCTCAGCCGGGAGATCTGGCACCGCCGCCTGACCGGAGAGGAGCTGAGTCACTTCAGCTGGCTGGACACGGCGCGGGCAATCGCGGCGTTCGATGAGTCGGTCGGCGAGCATCTGATGGCCGAGCGCCGCCTGGTGCCCGACAGCCTGCTCGGTGACAACCGCCCGCAGTTCCGTGTCGGCATCACGTTCGCGTCGGCGCGTCTCAGTGTGCGCATCCGGAACACCGGAGGTGAGGCCGGCGGATTCAGCCTCCGCCCGCGCCCGCCTACTGTCCTGCAGCCGCCGCAGCTGACGCGCTGGGGCGGGCGCGTGACGTGCACGGTCACCGTCGATGATGCCGGGTCCGCCACCGTCCGGCGCGGCGAGCCGGCCGTCCTGACAGCACAGCTTGAGCTCAGCCTTGAGCTGGAGCCGGCCCGGCAGGGCAGCCCGGTCGCCCTGGCCCGGGCGGCTCAGGCGCTCGCCGCCTACCTCAGCGGGCCAGTGGGCCCGGTGCCGGCCACCGGAGAACCGGACAGCGGCGTTCCGATCCAGGCTGAGCTCACGGTCCGGCTCAGCGATCCCGATGCGCTGCTGACCGTCAGCGATCTCGATCTAGACGAGCTTGAGGGGCACGTGACGGCGATCGACACTGTCGTCGAGGAGCAGTACGGGCCGGCCAGGCTGCGGAGCCTGGCACTGACAACGGACCGGCTCATGTCGCTGCGTGCCGCGGACGCTCTGCTCAGCCGGGCAGCGGCAGAGGGCTCGCTGGAGCTAACCCCTGAGCTGCGGGATGAACTCGGCCACATCGCCGGGCGGCTGTTCGTGGTTGCCGAGGACACCGGGCCATCGGCGCTCTGGCTCGCCGACCGGGCCGCAGCCTTGTCCGCGTGCCGGACGCTGCTCGATCTGGTGGCCTCCGAACCGGCGGGCCGGCCCTCGGTGCCGGCCGGGCTGATCGCTGACCTGATCGCGGCCTTTCAGGCGACCTGACGGAGGCAGTGTCCTGCGACCTTGTCCCGCGACCTTGTCAGTTCCCGCGGCGGCCGCTGCTAGCGGTTCCGGTACTCAGCAGGCCGGCGGCCCACGTACGACGCCATCGCCTCGCCGGCGTCAGCGGTGGCGGACGCCAGTGCCTGCTGCCGGTTCTCCATCTCGATCATGGCGTCGAAGGAGGGGATTTCCAGGGCCAGCCACATGCCCTGCTTGGTCAGTGATACCGATAGCGGCGGCGCCGCGACCAGGGCGTCAATGGTCGCGTCGACCCGGCTGGCCAGGTCCACGGGCTCGGTGACCTCGGTGACCAGGCCGATCCGCAGCGCTTCTGCGGCGTCGAACCGGCGGCTAGTCAGCATCAGCTCGTGCGCCCGCGCCGCACCGACGAGGCGGGGGAGCAGCCAGGAAGTGCCGATATCGCAGCCGCTCACTCCGATCCGGATGAACGAGGTCGAGAACACGGCACTCGCCGAGGCGATGCGAATATCGCTGGCGCAGACGAGCGCGAGCCCGCCACCGGCGGCAGGCCCGTTGACAGCCGCCACCACCGGCTGCGGGAGGCGGCGGATCTCCTGCACCAGGGCGGCAATCGAGCGCTGCACCGCCCAGGTCGTCTGAACCGGACCGAGATCCTCGGTTCCGGGGATGGTCCCGAAACCGCCCAGGTCCAGGCCAGCGCAGAAACCGCGGCCCTCGCCGGTGAGCACGATGACCCTGCAGGTCACATCGGCAGCCAGGCGTCTCAGGTGATCGTGGAGCTGGGCGACCAGAGCCGCGGTCAGCGCGTTCAGCTTGTCCGGCCGGGACAGCGTCAGCTGCACCACGCCTGGCCGTAGTTCGGATCGGACAACCAGATCAGCCGGCTCTTCCGCCATCCGCTCGTTCCTTTCTCGTAGCTGTGACGCCGGGTCCGGGCCATCACAGACCGCTGACCGGCCACCAGGTGCCGGACGGCCAGGCCGCATCGCCCCAGATGGCGAACTCGGCCGCCCGCGGATGCCGCTCCGCATGCGGGGCATCGTCCAGGATCAGTGTGACCCCGCCGGCCGCATCGAATGGTTCCCAGCGTGGCAGGGGGTCGCCGGCCTCGCCCGGCGAGGGCTCCGCGCCGCGGGCGAACCGGGCGAAGGCCGCGGCCATCGCCAGGCCGAGGCGCGCCTGTGCCTGCGCCCGGCCCGACAGGGCGGCCCGGACGAAATCGTCATCGCGCCAGACGGCGATGCTGTCGAGTCCGTGACCGCCATCCCACTCGGGCGGATAGCCGGGCGGGCGGGTGTCGTACCGGTAGCGCCAGACCGGAGCGTGCGCAGCCTGGGCGAGCGCGAGCCGGTGCGTCGGGACGCCGTAGCGCTCGTCGCCGAGTACCGCGACCCTGATCCCGGTCTCGTCTAGCTCCGGGCGGACGGCCGCGTAGGCGGCGAGCATGGCATCCGCCTTCGCCGCGCCGAATGCCTCGGTCAGGACACGCGGTGCCTGCTCGGCCGCGCTCGGGTCCATCAGCTGGTAGGTGGCACCCTCGTTCCCGTTGTGCCCGATGAGCATCGGGACGCCGGCGCCGGCGCCGGCCGTGATCGCCTCGATGGGCAGAACGGGGATGCCGGGCGAGCCAAGCACCGGCCGCCAGACCCAGGTGCCTCGCCCGCCGCTGGCGATCGCGTCCTGCGCGAGGATGAGCTCGGCGGCGGGGACGTCCGGCAGGCGTCGTACGCCCGCCTCGTCGTCGGGCAGGCCAAGCTCGCCCAGCAGCCGCCGCCGGAGCCGGGCGCCCTGCTGCGGTGTTGCCAGATGCTCGGCGCCGCCGCTGGCGGAGATCGCGCGGGTCAGCAGCCCGGCGGCCAGCGGCGAGGCGAGCAGGCTGGCGATGCTCTTCGCGCCTGCGGATACGCCGTGCACCGTGACCCGGCCGGGGTCGCCGCCGAACCCGGAGATGTTCTCGCGCACCCAGCGCAGGGCCGCGACCTGGTCAAGGAAGCCAGCCTGGCCGGCCGTCTCGAATCCGCCGCCGGCCACGTCGGCCAGGTGCAGGAACCCGAGCGAGCCGAGCCGGTAGTTGAACGTCACCACGACGAGTCCGTGCCGGGCCAGCACGGCGCCGTCGCCGGTAATCTCATCCGCGCCGGAGCCGGCCGAGTATCCGCCGCCATGGATCCAGACCAGTACGGGATAGCCGCGCGGACCGGGCGGCGGTGCCACCGGCCGGGTCACGTTCACGAGGAGGCAGTCCTCGCTTCGCTGCAGCGTCTGGCGCGCGCCGGCGATCGGCAGCAGGTCGCTCTGCCAGGCCACCGGACCGGGCTCAATCGCCGCCCTGACGCCCGACCACGGCCTGACTGGCTGCGGCGGCCGGAAGCGGAGCGCCCCGGCCGGAGCCTCGGCGTACCGGATGCCGCGCCAGACCAGCAGGTCGCCGGCCGCCTCGCCGCGGATCCGGCCAGCGGCGGTCTCGACTACCGTCTGATCAGCCCCGACGGCGCCGCCGGTCACGAACCAGCCGGGATGAAGCGCGCAGTACCCGGCCGGAACAGCGTCTCCTGCGCGATGCCTGCCGCCAGGACGCCGTTGCGGCTGAAGATCCGGCCGGTGTAGAACGACCGGCCGCCGGACGCCGACTCAGGCTGCAGGTCCATCAGCACCCAGTCATCGACGGCCACCTTGCGGTGGAACCAGACGGAGTGATCGATGCTGGTCAGCGGGCCGCTGACGGTGACGCCGGGTGCCGCCGCGAGCCCGGTGAACATGTCCGAGACGTAGGCCAGCGCGCACACCTGGGTGATGTCTCCGCCCAGGGGGTACCGGGACCTGATCCACAGTCGCGACGGCATCGGCTGGTCCGGCTGCGGCTGCGCCGGGAGCCTGATCTCCACGCCGTGCCGCCGGTGCCAGCGCTCGTTGTCCGGCAGGTCCTCCGGCTGCTCGACGTCCGGCATCGATGCTGCCTGGTAGTCGGACCCGTCCTCGGCGATGTGGAACGACGCGGCCATGTTGAAGATGACCTTGCCGTTCTGGACGGCGATCACCCGCCGGTTGGAGTACGAGCCGCCGTCCCGGTCGCGGCTGACCGTCAGCAAGACACGGCGGGAGGCATCGCCGCGGCTGAGGAAGTAGCCGTGCAGGGAGTGCGGGTGGCGGTCCGCGGGCACGGTCTCGGCCGCCGCGCGCAGTGCCTGGGCAGCGACCTGGCCGCCGAACAGGCCGGCTGATTCCTGGCTCACCACGACGGTGCGGAACAGGTCGTCCTCGATCCGCTCCAGCGTCAGCACCTCGGGCAGGCCGGTCCCCGGATTCCCGATCACGGGCTCTGCCAGACTCGCCATGGCCCCATTGATATCACAGCACTTCGGGCCGGATGGGTGACCTGATATGTCGGTAAGCTGCGGTCAGCGCAGCCGCTTCCGCCAAGGTGAAGGAGACCTGCCATGGGCGCTCTCGACAACCGGGTTGCCGTCATCACCGGAGCGGGCCGCGGCCTCGGCCGCGAGCACGCTCTGCTGTTCGCCGCCGAGGGCGCGAAGGTCGTGGTCAACGATCTCGGCGGCGGCCCCGACGGCTCCGGCAGCGATGCGACGGCCGCGGAACAGGTGGTCAGCGAGATCCGGGCCGCGGGCGGCCAGGCCGTGGCGAACGCCGACGATGTCACTACCGCCGACGGCGCAGACCGCCTGATCCGCCAGGCAATCGACGAGTTCGGCGCCCTGCACGTGCTGGTGAACAACGCCGGGATCCTGCGCGACCGCACGATCGTCAACATGACCGACGGCGAGTGGGACGACGTGATCAGGGTCCATCTGCGCGGGCACTTCATGCCGGCCAGGGCCGCGGCCCGCTACTGGCGGGAGCAGTCCAAGGCCGGGGCGAGCCTGCAGCCGTCGCTCATTAACACCACCTCGACCTCGGGCCTGTTCAGCAACCCCGGTCAGGTCAACTACGGCTCGGCCAAGACCGGGATCGCCACCCTGACGATCATCGCCCAGCGCGAGCTGGGCAGGTACGGCGTGAAGGCGAACGCGATCGCCCCGGCCGCCAGGACCAGGCTGACGCTGGCGACGCCCGGCATCACCGACGCGATCGCGACGACGCCGGAGACGGGCTTCGATCCGATGGACCCGGCGAACGTGTCACCGTTCGTTGCGTACCTGGCCACCGCGGACTGCCCGATCCAGGGCCGGGTGTTCTTCGTCGCGGGCGGTACCGTGCATCTGTTCCAGCCGTTCGCGATCATCGACAGCGTCGAGAAGGACGGCCGGTGGACTGTGGCGGAGCTGCAGCAGCAGGCCGGGCGGCTCGCTGATGTGCCGTTCGAGCTTGGCCGGATCGCGCTCTAGATGACGCGCCGGGCCGTCAGGCTGGCTCATATCCGAAGCTGACTGCTTCTGTGCCCTCGCAGTCAGTTCCGATCGGGAACGTGGTCAGCTTTACCTTCATCCCGAGTGCGACGTTGCCGGGTTCGGGGTCAATCCCCACGATGTTGGCCTTGACCATGCCGCCGCCGTCGAGATCGACAATGCCGGACACGTACGGCACTTTCACATCGGGCGTCGCGCGGTGCACGATCGTGAACGCCCGCAGTACTCCGTGATTGGCCAGCCGGGTCGCGCTGAACTCGCGCGCACCGCAGTTCGCGCAGGCATTACGCCGGTCGAAGAACAGCGCGCCGCAGGACCGGCACTGACTGGCGGTCAGGTGCGGATCATCGCCGATGCTGAGATAGCCGACGTAGGGCACTTGTCGCGGCATCTGGATCCTCCTGCTCGGGCGCGATGGCGGCAGCTGCGTGCGTTATCCCATCCTCGCGGCTGCAGCCCTCACTGGCCAGTCTCGGCCGGTTCCGGAGCATACGTGGTGGCCGGCTCGGTGGCGTAGCGGGCCATCACTGTCTGCAGCGCCGCCGCCGTCGGCGGCTGGCCTGCGGCGATCATGTCCCGCAGGTCACGGAAGTACTGCACGTACTCGTCGGGCGTGAACGTGTTCAGCAGTACCGCCGGCTCGTTGCCCTGGTTGGCGAACGTGTGCGGTGCGCCGGGCGGGATCATGACCAGCGTTCCGGGCGGCGCCTCGTGTGACTGCTCTCCGACGGTGAACGTGGCGGTGCCGGACACCACATAGAAGCCCTCGTCGTGACGGCCGTGCCGGTGCTGCGGCGGTCCCGCGGTGTGCGGCGCGATGGTGATCTCCGCGATGCCGAGCCGGTGCGACGTGGTGGTCCCGTCCTCCAGGATCCGCAGCCGGGTCGGGCCCGTCAGCGCCAGCTCGCCGCCCTCCGGGCCGGTGATCGAGACCTCGCTCATGCGCGTGCGCTCTGCGACTGCGTGCTGGCGGCGGCGAACTGCCAGGCCAGCGCCAGCAGCTCGCCGGGCGTCTCCAGCTGCGGGAGGTGGCCGGCCTCGGTGATCAGGCGGAACTCGGCGCCGGGGATCGCACTGGCGTAGGCCCGGCCGTGCTCGGGCGGGAACATGCGGTCCGCCGCGCCCCACACGACAAGCGTCCGGATGCTGACGGCCGGCAGGCGGCCGAGCAGGCTCGGGTCTGCCATCGCGCCGCCGTACACCAGCAGCGTCTCCCGGTTCGCCGCCATCGCCGCCCTGCGCTCCTCCGGCAGCACCGCCGGGTTGATCCGGAACGCGTCCGGATTGAAGTAGCTGAGGTCAGCGACCTCGTCGAGGGTGAGCGAGAAGAAGTCGGCTGCGGGAGCGTCGTCGACCACCAGGCCCGCGGCGTCCACGAGCACGACGGAGCTGACCCGGCGGTCCGGCGCTGCGCTCTCCGCCAGCGCGAGCTCGGCTGCAATCCACCCCCCGATGGAGTTGCCGATCACGCAGACGTCGGTCAGGCCAAGCTCGCGCAGCAGCCGGGCGTAGACAGCGGCGAGGCCGCGGACGCTCGCCAGCGCCTCCGGGCGCGGCGTGCCGTCGAAGCCCGGATGCACAGGGGTAATTACCCGGGCGGGCTCGGACGAGGACATGAGGTCGGCGAACCCGGCGACGGAGAACGGCCCGGCTCCGCCGTGCAGAAGCAGCACCGGGCGGCCGGCGCCCTGGTCGGTGTAGGTGACGGGCACGGTGTAGGCGGCGGGCACGCTGCCGGTGCCCTCGACGGTGAGCTGTGCAGTTGCGGTGGTCATGCGGCTCCTCCGGCTTCCAGATTCGTGAGAGTTGACTCTCGCGAGCACCGACTCTAGCCGCACCCCGAACATTGTGCAAGCCGACTCTCATAACGAGAGTGACTTGACGTCATACGAGTTGACCGGCATATTGGGGTGATGACCACGCAGGCCCAGGCCGGGCGGGCGAACCAGAAGCAGCGCACCAGGACGGCCATCGTCGAGGCGGCGCGCTCGCTCATCACCGGCAGCGCCGAGGTGACCATGCCCGCGGTCGCCCGCGCGGCGCTGGTGTCCGAGGCGACGGCCTACCGCTACTTTCCTGACCTCGTCTCCCTGCTGCGCGAGGCCGTGGACGATACGTGGCCGAGCCCGGCCGAGGCGCTCGGCCAGGCGGGGGAGAGCGCCGACCCCGTCGAGCGCGTCGGCGCCGCCACCGAGCGGCTGCTCCGGCATGTGCAGGCCCGTCAGGGCGCGGTCCGGGCCATGATCGCTGCCTCGGTCGTCCGGCCCGGCACCGACGGCCTCCGGCCGGGACACCGCCTCGGTCTTATCGATCACGCGCTTGCACCACTCGAGGAGACCATGGGCCGCGACCGGCCCGCAGCGATGGCCCAGCTGAAGCGGGATCTCGCCGTCGTCGTCAGCGCCGAGGCGCTGTTCACGCTGACTGACCTGTGCCAGCTGCCGGCCGGCGACGCGATCGCCAGCGCCGTGCACACCGCCCGCGCGCTCACGGCCGCCGCCATCTGCGCCGGGAGCGCGCCGGGAAGCTAAAGCGTCAGCCGGTGTTCTGCAGCCCGGCCGCGACGCCGTTGACGGTCAGCAGCAGGAACCGCTCGAGTGCCGCGCGCTCCTCGGCATCGTCACTGGCGCGGATCTCGGCGAGGGCGCGCAACTGCAGGTGCGAGAGCGCGTCGACATACGGATCGCGCAGCGCAACTGCCCGCGACAGCACCGGCCGGTTCGCAAGCAGCCGGTGGTGGCCGGTGACCGCCAGGACCAGCTTCCTGGTCAGGTCGTACTCCGTCAGCACCCGCGCGGCCAGCTGGTCGCTGCCGCCGAGCTCGAGGTAACGCGCGGCGATCCGCCGGTTTGTCTTCGCCAGGCTCATCTCCGCGTTGTCCAGCAGCACCGCCAGCAGCGGCCAGTCGCGGTAGGCGGCCTGAACGGCCGGAAGGCCGCCGGGCCCGTCAATCGCCGCGGCGAGGCCGCTGCCCAGGCCGTACCAGCCAGGCAGGTTCGCCCGGGTCTGAGCCCAGGCGAACACCCACGGGATCGCGCGCAAGTCGGCGAGGCCAGCCGGGCCGGCCAGCCCCCGACGGGCGGGCCGGGAGCCCAGCCGCATGCCGCCAATCTCCGCCAGCGGGCTGAGCCTGGCGAACCACTCGGCGAAGCCGTCGGCTGTCACCAGCTCGTGGTACGCGGCGAGGGCGCCGGCCTCCAGCGGGCCGGTTACCGCCGCGAACGCCGCCGCCGGGTCGGCGTCGCCCGGGCCCGGTGCACGGGCCGCGGAGGCGAGCAGCACGGCCGCGGTGACCTGCTCCAGATGCCGCTGGCCGATGACCGGGTGCCCGTACCTGGCGAAGATCACCTCACCCTGCTCGGTGACCTTCAGCCTGCCGTCGACCGATCCTGGCGCCTGGGCAAGGACCGCGCGCCCGGCCGGGCCGCCGCCGCGGCCCACCGCGCCGCCGCGGCCGTGGAACAGCACGAGCCGGATGCCGTGGCGCGCCGCCCAGCGCGCGAGGCGCACCTGCACCTCGAACAGCCGCAGCGTCGCGCTGACCATGCCCAGCTCCTTGGCTGAGTCGGAATAGCCGAGCATCACCTCAAGGCGCCGCCCGGTGCTGGCCAGCCGGCGCGCGACCGGCTCAAGCGCGACGACGCCGTCGAGCACGGAGATGGCGTGCGCCAGGTCATCGCCGCTCTCGAACAGCGGGACCACATCGAGCACCGGCGGCCCGTCCGGGCAGGCATAGCCCGCCAGCTCGTGCACCGCGGCGATGTCATCGGCGGAGGTGGTGAAGCTGACGACGTACCGGTGACACGCATCCACTCCATGCCGCTGCTGGATCGCGCCGATCGCGGCAATGGTGTCGAGCACCTCCCTGGTCTGCGCGGACGGCGGCGCTCCTGACCGCAGCTCCGCCAGAGCGGCCGCGTGCACCGCGCTGTGCTGGCGGACCTCGAGCTCGGCGAGGTGGAAGCCGAATGTCTCCGCCTGCCAGATCAGGTGCTGCAGCTCGCCGTAGGCCTGACGGCGGGCTCCGGCCCCGGCCAGCGCTCGCTGGAGCAGGCGCAGCTCCGCGACGAACTCCGCGGCGGAGCCGTACGCGATGGCACCGGCACTATCCCTGGTGGCACTATCCCAGGCGGCCGCATCCTGGCTGGCGCCGTCGGCCGCGGTGAGCGACAGCCGGGTCGCCTGCAGCCGCTGCGCCGCGTGCAGCAGGTAGGTGCGGAACGGCTCGCCGGGTGAGCGCGACATGAGCTCAGCGAGCAATCCCGGCTGCGCCTCGGTCAGCACCGCCAGGGCCGCGTCCAGCTCGCCGGTGGCGGCGGCCGCGTCCCGCCCGCCGCGGTCGGCGGCGGACGCCGCCAGGAGCACCGCGTCGACGGTCAGCGACCGGCCGATCCTGGTGGCCGCGTTCTCCAGCGCGCGCAGCGCGTGGTCGGCCTGGATGCGCGCGGTCTGCTGCGTCACCGTGGCGGTGACGAACGGGTTCCCGTCCCGGTCGGCGCCGATCCAGCTGCCGAACCGCAGGAAGGCCGGAGCCTCCGGCAGCTGCGAGCCCGAGCTGTCGCCCAGCAGGGCCAGGTCCAGTGCCCGGTACACGCTCGGTGCCAGCCGGAACAGAGTCTCGTCGAAGATCGCCGTACCGGACCGCACCTCGTCCAGCGGCTGCATGGCCTGCGTGCGCAGCGCCGATGTGCGCCACAGCAGGTCAATCTCCTCCCGCAGCCGGCGCCTGGCCTCGCCATGATCGGCCGCGCCGAGGCGAGGATCGTCCAGGTCGTCGAGCTGCGTGCTGATTCGGCGCAGCGACTCGGTCACGGCACGGCGCCGCGCCTCGGTCGGGTGAGCGGTCAGGACCGGGTGCACCTCAAGACCGCCCAGCAAAGCCGCGCGGCGATCCGGGCCGATGGTCTCGGCGAGCGTGATCATCGCGGCGGCCAGGGACTCGCGCACCGGCGCGGTCCCGGTGTCCCGCTCACGCAGAGTCCTGATGCGCTGGTGCTCCTCGGCCAGGTTGGCCAGGTGAAAATAGACCGTGAAGGCGCGGGCCACCGCCTCGGCCCGCGACAGCGGCCAGCCGGCGATCAGCGCCGCGATGTCGGCGTCCGCAGCCGCCGCGGCGCCTGCACCCCGCGGAGCGGCGCCTGCCCCCGCCGGCCTGCCAGCTTCCGCGGGCGCACCAGCTTCCGCCTGCGCGGCGGCATCCGGTCCGTCGGGTCCGTCCGGCGTGTCGTGCAGGCGCGCGGCGATCACCCGCCGCCGCAGGTCCTCGACGTCAGTGAGCAGGCCGTCGCCATCGGACTCCGCGATCACCTGACCGAGAATCTCGCCGAGCACCCGGACGTCCTGCCGCATGGGAGCCGGAACCCGCCGGGAGTCGGCGTCCCGGCTGCCGGTAGACATGGCCACCGCGCCAGCGTAATCGGAACCCCGGCGGTGCCTGGCAGCCGGTGCTCGGATGTTAATTCGAGGTTGTGAACGGCCGGCCCCGATGTACAGCGCCGCGCGGCGATGACAGCATTGAGTCGCATGTCGTCCAGTGCCGTTGCCGCCCAGTCTCCGAGCGTCCAGGGGCCGGAGGCTGCTGCCGGTGCGCCCGGCCAGCCGGGGAGCAGCCCGTGGTGGCGTGTCTCCTGGTCGGTTCCCGCTGCGATGCGCGCCGTCCGCGCGACCCTGGTCATCCCGCTGCTGCTCGTGATCACCTACAAGGTCCTCGGCGATGCGCAGATGACCCTGTTCGCAGTATTCGGCGGCTTTGCGACACTTGTGGTGACATCGTTCGGCGGCACCTGGCGGGACAAGCTGATCGCGCACGCCGGTCTGGCGCTCGCGGGCAGCCTCGCCGTGATTATCGGCACATTGGCCAGCGGGTCGGCCTGGCTGGCGGCCCTCGTAACGCTGCCGGTCGCATTTGCCGTCTACTACGGCGGGTCAGCCGGGCCCAATGCTGCCTCCGGCGTTACCGCGTGCCTGTTCGCCTACGTGCTGCCGATCGCCTCGGCCGGCTCGGCGAGCGAGCTGCCATCCCGGCTGGAGGGCTGGCTGCTGGCGTCGGCGGCCGGGACTGTCGCGGTGCTGCTGCTGTCGCCCCGCTCGCCCGGCGACCGGCTGCGCGGTCAGGCGGCGCACCTGGCGGGCCTGCTGGCGGCCCGCCTGGCCGAGGCCGTCGGCAGCACGGCTGACGGTCACCAGGCTGACGATGGCCAGGCTGACGATGGCCAGGCTGACGATGGCGGCGTCGCGGCTGACCCCGGCACCAGCACAGATACGGTACGAGCCGCCAAGGCCGACCTGTACAACGCCTTCGTGGCGACGCCGTACCGGCCGATCGGGCTGGCCGCGGCCGACCAGGGACTGGCCAGTCTGATTCACCTGCTGGAATGGTGCACCGCCCTGATCTGCGATGCTGTCGACGGGCACCTCGACCTGGCCGCTGCGACGGCGGAGGACCGCGCGCTGATGAAGGTATCAGCGCACACCCTCCGGCAGGTCGCGGCCGTCATGTCCGGCCAGGCGGCCTCCGCGGACCTGGAGCCGGTCTGGCGGGCGCGCCTGGCCAGCGCCCGCCGCCTGCATACCCTCGCCGACGACCCGGCCATCGCGGTCCGGCGGGCAGATGACGCCTTCCACGCCCAGGCTATCGGCGTCGCGACATCGGCCGCCCTGGGCGAGGCCCTCATCGCTGCGCGCCTCGCGAGCCCGGCGGCCGTGGCGACGCAGCGCCGCAACTGGATCGCCGACCTGCCCGAGAGCGAGCAGTCAGCGCTGGTCGACAGCCCCGATGGCAGCCACGGGCCGTGGGCCGCGATGCCCAGCAGCACCCTCGGCACCGTCAGCTCCGACGCCAGCCTGCGGTCAGTCTGGTTCCGTAACAGCGCGCGCGGTGCGGTCGCACTCACCGCAGCGGTCGCCATCGCCAAGCTGACCGACGTCCAGCACGCCTTCTGGATCGTGCTCGGCACCCTGTCGGTCCTGCGGACCAGCGCGGCCGCGACCGGTTCCACTGCGCTGCGCGGGCTGGCCGGCACTGTCGCGGGCTTCGCTGTCGGGGCGGCACTGCTCCTCGGCATCGGCACCAGCCAGACTGCGCTGTGGATCGCGTTCCCGCTCGCGGTGCTGGTGGCCGCCTACGCACCGGGGACCGCGCCGTTCGTGGTCGGCCAGGCAGCCTTCACGGTGACCATCGTGGTGCTGTTCAACCTGCTGGTTCCGGCCGGCTGGCGGGTGGGTCTCCTCCGGGTCGAGGACGTGGCCATCGGCTGCGCCGTCAGCCTTGTCGTCGGCTTCCTGTTCTGGCCGCGCGGCGCGTCCGCGGTCGTCGGTGACAACCTGGCAGACGCCTTCCGTAGCGGCTCGGCATACCTCGGCGAAGCCGCCAAGTGGGCGCTCGGTGACCGGCCGAGCCGGCCGGAGCGAGCCACCACGGCCATCGCGGCCGGGAACCGGCTCGATGACGCCGTCCGCGGCTTCCTGACCGAGCAGGGGTCCAAGCGGATGAGCAAGACAGATCTGTGGGCGCTGGTGATGGCGTCGACGCGGCTGCGCCTCACCGCGCACTCCATGGCCAGCCTGCCGAGCCAGGCAGAGCCGCATGCCGACGACGGGCGCCTGCATCAGGCACTCGAGCAGCAGGTGGCGGACCTGGCCGGCTTCTACGACCGGCTGGCCGTGCAAGTCGCCAGGCCGATGCACGGAGCGGCGCCACCGGCGCCGGTCGCGCTGCCGCCCGGCAACCTCAGCACCGGGGCGCTGGCGCCGTGCGGCGGCTCGGCCGCCTACCGATCCGATGCCCTGTGGGTCGGTCACCACCTGGACCAGCTGCAGTCCCACGTCCGCGAGCTGACCGGTCCCGCTGAGCGCCTGGCGGAGGTGCGCCGCAGGCCCTGGTGGCGCTAGTCGTCCCGGCCAGCCTGGCCGTCTGGTACCGGCAGGATCACGGTGCCGGCGGCTGTAGGGGCGCCGGCGGCCGCGGGGCCGCCGGAAGCGCTCCCGCCGGCCGCGGGAGCCGCTGAGCCGACGGCCGTGGCACTGCCCGCCGCCGTCGCCGCATGCGGGGCAATCGTCAGCTCCTCCGGCCGCCGCTCAGGCACCGGGCGGCCGGCGATCCGGTACACGTCGGCGGCGTCGATGGTCTCCCGCTCCAGCAGGAGCGCCACGAGCTGGCTGAGCTCGTAGTGGTGGGCGCGGATGAGCGCGACTGCCGTCTCCTCCGCCTCGCGCAGCAGCCGGGTGACCTCCGAGTCGATCGTGGCCTGAGTCGCCTCGGCGAACGGCCGGCTGGACAGCCCGCCGCCACCGCCGCCACCGAGGAAGACCGAGCCTCCCTCCGGGTAGCCGACCGGACCGAGCGCGGGCGACAGGCCGAATTCGCGCACCATCTTGATCGCCAGGTCCGTCGCCGACGCCAGGTCGTTAGCCGCGCCGGTCGAGCCCTGGCCAAGCTCGACCAGTTCGGCCGCGCGGCCGCCGAGCCGGACGGCCAGCGACTCATTCAGGTAGGTCTCGCTATACAGGTGACGCTCGAACAGCGGCAGCTGCTGCGTCACGCCGAGCGCCTGGCCGGCCGGCAGGATGGTGACCTTCGCGACCGGGTCGGCGTGGTCTGACAGCGCCGCGACGAGGGCATGGCCGGCCTCGTGGATGGCCACTGCCTGCTTCTCCTCGGGCAGCAGCACGTTGGAGCCCTCGCGGCGGCCGAGCAGGATCCGGTCCCTGGCGTTGTCGAAGTCCGCGGCCGTGAGGATATTGCGGCTTTCGCGCACCGCGAAGATCGCTGCCTCGTTAGCAAGGTTGGCCAGGTCAGCGCCCGAGAAGCCGGGCGTGCCGCGGGCGACCACGGTCAGGTCGACGTCGGGACCGAGCTTCTTGCCGCGGCAGTGCACCGCCAGGATGGCCGCGCGCTCGTCCAGGGTCGGCAGCGGGATGACGACCTGCCGGTCAAAGCGGCCAGGCCGCAGCAGCGCGGGGTCGAGGACCTCGGGGCGGTTGGTGGCGCCGAGCACCACGATGCCGGAGGAAACGTCGAACCCGTCCATCTCTGCCAGCAGCTGGTTGAGTGTCTGCTCCCGCTCATCGTTAGCGACCACCGCGCCGGAGCCGGCCCGGCGCTGTCCGATCGCGTCGATCTCGTCGATGAAGATGATGGCCGGCGCGGCCTTGCGCGCCTCGGCGAACAAGTCCCGCACTCGCGCGGCACCGACGCCGACGAACATCTCGACGAAGCTGGAGCCGGTCACGGAGAAGAACGGCACCGAGGCCTCACCCGCGACCGCACGGGCGATCAGCGTCTTGCCGGTTCCTGGCGGACCGACCATCAGCACACCGCGCGGCGCCATCGCCCCGGCCCGCTGGTACCGCTCGGGGCTGCGCAGAAAATCGACCACTTCAGAGATCTCGGCCTTCACGCCGTCGTAACCGGCCACATCGGTGAATCTCGTCGTCGGCCGCTCAGCGTCGAACACCTTCGCCCGCGACCGGCCGACGCCCATCACGCCCTGCAGCGAGCTGCCAGTCGTCCTGGCCATCCGGCGGAACAGGAACAGCACGATGCCGAACGGCAGCACGACGAAGATGATCAGCTCCAGCAGGATCCCGCCGATGGAACTGGCGGGAGCCGTGTACGTGGTGCTGACGCCGGCCGCATGCAGGCTGTCCGACAGCGTGTCGCCTGGCTGAATCGGCGGCGTCACCACCGTGAAGTCTTTCCCGCTGGTCAGCGTGCCGGTGGCTGTGACGTTAGCGCCAGCTGCGGACGGGCTCGGAATGTCCACGCTCTTGATCTTGTGCGCGGTTATGTCGCTCTGGAATTGCGAATAGGTCAGCACGCTGGTGGCCGTCGTGTGCACGAACGACGGGAGGATATACAGCAACGCGATCACCAGCGCCAGCAGCCAGAGCCAGTGCCGCCATGCGGGGGGCGGCGGCGGCGCGGTCCGTACCGGTTTGTCACCAGGCGGCGGCGCTAGCGGCGTTTTGCTCATGAGCCATTCTTACGCAGCTGAGGAACCACTCTGATCACCCAGCCGCTCCCTGCCTGCGCAGCGGGCTGCCCCGCGCCGCCTGACGGCGGGCGCGGGGCAGCCCCTGAGCCGCGCGCGGAGCATTCGCGCGGCTCATGCAGCAAGCGGCACGACATCCGGGTCGGCGCCGGCGGGCAGGTCCGCCGGCGGCTCGGGGGCCGAGGCCTGCGAGAGCTCAGCCACGGCGGCGAGGGCTATCACGGGCGCCCGGCGCACAGTGCTGGCCGCCTCAGTACCGACCGACACTGTGCTAGCCGCCTCAGTGCTAGCCGAGAACGCGCTGGCCAGCTCAGTCTGCGCCGGCTCAGTCCCGGCCGACTCAGGCCGTGCCGCTGCAGCGCCGGCAGGCGCCGCGGGACCGCCGACCAGCACCGATGCCAGCCTCGACCGCAGCAGCTGGCGGCCGCGGTGGATGCGCGACATGACCGTTCCGATCGGCGTGCCCATCATCGAGGCGATCTCGGCGTACTGGTATCCCTGCACGTCCGCCAGGTAGACCACGGTCTTGAACTGCACGGGAAGCTCGGTGAGCGCCCGCATGACGGGGGAGTCGCCGAGGCCCTCCAGGGCCTCCGCCTCCGCTGAGCGGGCGGGCGGCACGAAACCGCCGGGGCTGCCGGTGCCCTGGAGCAGGTCCGTTTCCAGCACCTCGGCGGGCCGGCGGCTGCGGGAGCGGCAGCTGCTGTAGAACGTGCGGGACATGATGCAGTACAGCCAGGCCCGCAGGTTGGTGCCGGGGGTGAACTGATGGAACTTCTGGAAGGCGCGGGCGAAGGTCTCCTGAAGTAGATCTTCCGCATCGCACCTGTCCTTGGTCAGGCGGACTGCGGCCGGGAACATCTGCCGCATGTAGGGGATTGCCTCTTCTTCGAATCGGGCCCGGTTGTCGCTGGTGGGGTCAGCGGTGACCGTCACTTGTCCTCCTTTGCCCGGGCACCGGCGTAGACAGGCGCGCAGCCGGGGGTGTGGGGCACCGAGGCTGCAGGACTGGCCGGGGGAGCCGGTGCTGCAGGTATTAGCGAGTAGAACTACTACTCAGTAAGCGTCACCGATCTGGGCTTTTGGCGCATCGGGCCCACCCTGACCTAGTGACAGCCGCAGCCTGAGTTAACAGCCGGCCGCGGCAGCCAAACCGAAGGAAAGACCTCATTACCATTTCAGGAACGGGCAAACCGGGCAGCATGCGCTACCAGTTCGCGGCGGCCCGCCTGCCCCGTCTTTGCGACCAGGTTTGCCACGTGCGTTTCCACTGTTTTGGGCGAGATGAACAGCTGTCCCGCGATCTCAGCATTGGAGTAGCCCTGCGCCACCAGCAGGAAGACGTCCATCTCCCGGCTGGTCACGCCCAGGCGCCGCATCTGCGCGGGGACCTGCGCCAGACCGCGGCCGGACCGCGGCACCCGCTCGCCCGCCTTGCGCAGGATCCCGCGGCACGCGGCCGCGAGGCGGTCATGACCGCTCGCGTCGAAGGAAGCGGACGCGTCTCGCATCCAGGCGGCTGGCTGTCCCCAGCCGTCCGCCAGCGCTGACGGCGCCACCAGCCGCTGGGCCAGGTGATTCCACCAGGGCGCGAACGGGGCAAAGGTGACGCTGCCCTCCTGCGCCAGCAACGTCGCGCGGTCGGTGTCGCCGGCCCGGCCGGCCAGGACCGCCTCGGCATAGGCCAGGCAGCCGCGGCTCCAGCTGACCCGGGCGCCGATCTGCTCAGCCCGATCGATCGCGCCCTGGGCGTCGCCGCCGCACACGGCCCGCAGCAGCGCGGCCAGGCCCCAGGCCCGTCCGCGTCCCATCAGCGGCACCTGAGCAGGCGAATAGAACCCGCGGATCTGCTGCGGCCCGCGGAGGGCTTCCGCACCGAAAGCCATCCCGGTGTCGCTGTCCCGCAGAGCGCGGCCGAGGTCATCGCGGAACAGCGCGATCAGCACACGTATCTGACCCCAGATGGTGGCCAGCAGTTCCGGATCGTCGGGCAGGATCGCCTCGGCACGGGCCGCGGCCTCGCGCGCCGCCCGCGTGTCGGTGCGGATGCCGGAGACGAGGGCCTCGACGCAGACGGCCATGGCCTCGACCCGGTGCGCGCCGATCTGTATCGCGCCGTGCTGGCACCGCAGCGCTGCTGTCAGGGCACCGTCCAGGTCGGTGCCCAGGCTCCGCAGGTTAGCTAGCTGCAGGTCGATGATCGTGGCCGTGGAGAAGATCCCGGCGTGGTGAGCGAGCTCGCGGACTTCGCGCAGCTTGTCGGTATTGCCGTCCGTCAGCATCTCGATCGTGGCGAGCTCGTGCAGAGTCTTGATCCGCCACACGCCAAGTGCGCGCTCATTGGCGATCTGGAACGCCCGCTCGAAATGCGGGCGTGCCGCACTCAGATCGCGGGCACGTTCCCGCCGGCCGATGACATCGAGCGACTCCAGCGCCACCTCAGCCGCCCAGCCGTCCAGCCCGGCCTCCTCAGCGGCGGCCAGTGACCGCGCGGCCAGGTCCGCCGCCAGTTCCAGTTCCCCGCCGACGAGCGCGTGCCGCGCGGCGACCGCGTCGATCCTGCCGCTCAGCTCGGCATCCTGCAGCCGCATGGCGATGTCGGCCGCCGCGGCCAGCTGGCCGGCAGCAGCCGCATTGTCCTCGGGCCGCGCGCTCGCCGCCCTGAGCCGGATCAGGGCGTGCCGGCGCGGATCTGCCCCGGCGGCCTCCAGCCGTGACAGCAGGCCATCGGCGAGTAGCCCGAGCTGCTCATAGTCCCCGGACAGCGCATACGCCTCGGCGAGAGTCTCGTCGATCTCGATGTCCATCAGATCGTCCGCTGGCGCGTTGCCGGCCAGCAGCTTGTGCGCGTCCTGCAGCGCGCCGATGGCACTGGTCAGTGCGCCCCGCCGAACGGCGCGGCGGCCAGCGGCCAGGAGCAGCCTGGCCGCCTCTACCGGCTGGCCGGCGGCGGCCTGCAGCTCAGCCACCTGCTCGCACCAGCCGTCAGGCAGGCCGGGATGACTCTGCTCGATGGCCGCTGCGGCCCGCGCCGCCCGGCTGGACAGGTCGGGCGGCAGCAGGTCGGAGACGATCGCGTCCCTGGTCAGGCTGTGCCGGAACCGGAACGTTCCGGCATCTGTGCTGACCGGCTCGATCAGCTGGACGCTGTGGGCATGGTGCAGCGCCTGCAGCACGTCAGTCTCGGTGACCCCGGCGACGTCCGGCAGCAGCATCCACTCGAACTGGCGCCCGATGACCGCGGCGAAAACGAGAACGTTCCTGGCGCGCGGGCCGAGTGCGGCAAGGCGGTTGCGCACGGATCCGACGATCGACGCGGGCACGCCGGTGACCACGTCGTCGTTGACCTCCCAGCCGACCTGACCATGCACGAGCTCGCCCGACGACACGGCCGCAGCCAGGATCTCCTCGACGGCGAACGGCAGGCCGTCGCAGTCGGCCAGCAGCCGGCTGACAGCGCGGGGCACATCCTGGGTGTTGAGGCAGGCGGCCGCCATCTCGGCGACCGCCCACCGTCGCAGGCGCGGTACCTGGATCTGGCTGGCGACGCGACGGGCGCTGACGGAGTGAAGCAGGTCCAGGCAGGCCGATGGCTGGGTGTCCCTGAGCGTGACCAGGCAGAGCACCTTCGCCGTGGCGACGTTGTCGGCGAGGTACTCGACGATGGCCAGGGTCTCCGGGTCAGCCCAGTGCAGGTCCTCGAGCACCAGCAGGCCGCCCGGCTGGCCGGGCATCGAGAGCATGCGCAGCAGTGCCTCGCCGAAGATCACCGGCGACACCTCGGCGTCGCCGTCGCCGGGGCGGCTCCACTCCGGCACCAGGGTGCCGAGCGCCGCGCGGTACTCGGCGGTCCCCGGCGACTCGGGCACGAGGCCAGCCCGGGCGGCGCCCATCAGCGCTTCGGTAACCGGACGAAACGGGACAGGAACGCTTGACTCCGTTGCCCGGCCCGTCAGTACCTGGAACCCGCGCGCCGCCGCCTCGCTGATGACCTCTCTCGTCAGCCGCGACTTTCCGACGCCCGCGTCGCCGGTGACGAACACGGCCGATCCATGGCCCTCGCCGGCGGCATCGAGCGCGCCGGTGAGAGCACTCAGCTCAGCGCTCCGGTCGATCAGGACCGGACACAGCATCGACTCCACTCGCGAGATACTACAAGAGCTACTAGATCATTACTATCTGTCATCCCTGCAGGCTGAGGGCATAATTAAGCGGCGAAAGCGGCAATCAGCCCGGCTCTCCCGCATCCCTTCAATCGCCTATCTAGGCTTATACGGCCACACGAGACCCGGGCGTCCGAGACGGCTGACTGCGCGAGCGCGGGCAGAAACTGGTAGCACAGAGCGCCCGATATACCGACATCGCCGCTGCCGCGCAGCCGCCCGGTTGCTTCGCGCACGCTGGAAGCACCGTCGCCTGAGCAAGTCACGCGGATTCCGCTGCCAGCGCACGAAAATCTATCCCGGCGGGCAGCCCGCGGGTCTGCTGGCACCCCGGCGGCGGCTGCGGCACAATCGCGAGATACCCGGACTGAGGAGGCACCCCCGATGGCCGCAGGCGGCGGGAAGATCGGCGACGCGGGCCGCAAGTGGGCGGAGCTGAGCGATCGTCAGCGGGCGCTGCTGCTGATGGCGGCCGCGGCGGAGCTGTCGCTGAAGATTGCCGCGCTGATCGACATCAAGCGGCGTCCGGCAGACCGCATCAGGGGACCGAAGGCCCTGTGGCGGGCCGCGATGGCCATCAACCTGATCGGGCCGCTGTCGTACTTCACGATCGGCCGCAAGCGGTAAGCAGCTGGGTCTCAGGCCCGCCGGAACGCCCAGATCGACTCCGCGCCGCCGGCCAGCCGGAGCGGCACCTGCCTGCGCAGGCGCAGCGCTGCCGGGATGGCGGACCGCGGCAGGCCGGGTGCCAGCAGGACGACCGGGCCGCCCGAGCGGGTTACCCGGCTGAGCTCGGCGAGCGCCAGCCTGGCCCACCCTTCCCAGCCGCCGGGCGGCCCGCCCGCGGGCAGCCAGGACGCGCAGGCCGCCACGCTGTCATCGGCGAGCAGCAGCTCGCGAGCATCGCCGAGCTGGACGTCCGCGCCGGGCAGCCGGGCTGACGCGGCCGCAACTGCTGCCGGGTCGATGTCTGTTCCCGCTGCCGACCAGCCGGCGGCCAGTGCCTGCGCTAGCACCGCCCCCGTACCGCAGCACGGATCGACAAGCGTGCGGTCACCCCGGCCCGGCGGCGCACCTGCCAGCTGCACCATCGCGGCGGCGGCGCTGTCCGGCAGGACGCCGGGACCGGACCGCAGCCGGCCCGGCGCGTCGCTGCCGCCCGTGCTGCCGTCCGCGAGCCGCAGGCCGGCAGCGTACTGGCCGTCGTGCCACTCGCAGATCCGGATGTCCAGCTGCGGTGCCGCCGCGTGCCGCCAGCGCGGCCTGTCCCTGGCGACCAGGTCCGCCAGCACCTGCCGGAGGCGCTGCTGCGGGAACGTACTGTCGCCCAGCACCCTCGCGGTCACCCCGGCGGTCATCGTCCCGGCCAGCGGCCGGACCTCCTGAGCCCAGACCGACAGTGCGCGTTCCACCCCGCCGGGCTGCCACGCCATGCTCGCGACAGCCTCAGGCCCGGCCCGCGCGGCCCGGTCCGCGCGGCCGATCTCGGCAAACACCTCGTCAGCCAGTCGCGCGTGCAGCACAGCGGGCCTGCCCGCGGCGTCGGCGTCAGCGAAGACGACGTCGCACTGGCCGTCGAAGCCGGTCCCGGTCACCTCGACCCCGTCGATGGCAGCAAGCTCGCGCCGCAGCATCCGCCGCAGGCCCGGCGCGCACGTGACGAAGAGCGGCATCCGGCGCGCCCGTACGCGCGGCTGTCCGGCACTGCCGCTCATCGTCCCTCCGGCCGCTCGTTGTCACCTGACTGCCCAGTTTCCCTGCTGACCGCTGTCAGAATCCGATGGCCTCGCGGAGCAGCAGGACCGTGCCGCGCCCGGCTTCGGGTTCAGCGTTGAGTATGAGCACGCGGTTGACGGCACTGGGCCGCCCGTAGACCGTCATGGCGCGCTCGCTTTCCAGCGGGAGACAGCAGTCCTCGATGCGGCGCAGCGCGGTGCTCAGATCGGGCACCAGTTTCTGCGCCCCGACGACCCAGATCACGCGGCCAGCGGCACCGGCGTAGCCAGGCAGCTGGCTTCCGCTGGCCGAGGCGACTACAAGGGAGCCGGTCTCGGTGACTGCGGCGACGCTGCCCACGAGGACGTCGGGAGCGGACAGCGCCGCCCAGATCGCCTGCCTCTGGGTGGCACGATCCATCGGCGGCCGCGACTTCAGCGAATCGTAGCGTCCGCTGTTGTTGATGTCCTCCTCGATACCGGACAGGCGGAGGGTCTCGCTGGCCCCGGTGAACACGCTGGCGCCCGGCGGAATCAGGTCTTTGACGCGGGCACGCGCAGCGGTGGCGTCATCGAGGATTTCGACGGCGAAATTCTTCGCCGCCAGCGCGGCGGCCGCGCGCTCCAGGCGCTGCGCGGGCGCCGGGTCGGCGAACGCCTGAAAGTCACTCATCAGCTTGCTCTCCCTTGCCTTGAGGTGGCGTGTTCTTCTCACCGGTCCGACGACACAGACCGGGGGAATGTGAGGCGGCGCTCCGGCCTGACACTCTGGAGGCCTGTGTCGTCGTACTGGTGAGAGCAGCCGCGAACCGACGGAGGCCGGCCATGAACACGCAGTCCGGGCCAGGAGACGGGGCCGATCCGGGCCTGGACGCGGTCATGAGCGAGCGGCGTCAGCTGATCAATCTGGCCTACCGGCTGCTCGGCTCGCTGGCTGAGGCCGAGGATGCCGTGCAGGAGACCTACGCTCGCTGGTATGCCATGTCCGGGCAGGACCAGGCCGCCTTCCTCGTGGTGCTCGACTCGATGACGCCGGCCCAGCGGGTGGCACTCATCCTGCACGATGTCTTCGGCTACTCCTTTGCCGAGGTGGCTGGCATCACCGGACGCAGCCCGGCAGCCTGCCGCCAGCTGGCCTCCTCCGCCAGGCAGCGGGTTCGTGCCGTCCGGCCTCCGGCGGCGCCGGCCAGCCAGCAGGCCGCGCTGGTCGCAGCATTCCGGAGGGCCTGGGAAGCCAGGGACATCGGCGCGCTCATCGCCCTGCTCGATCCCGGTGCCTCCGTGACGGCCGACGGCGGCGGCCTCGTCAGCGCCGCACTGCATCCGATCGAGGGCGGCGAGCAGATCGCGCGTTACCTCGTCGACCTGGCCGCCACCGCGCCCGCCGGCCTCAGCTTCCTCGAGCGCACGGTCAACGGACAGCCCGGCCTGGTCGCCCAGCAAGACGGCGTCACCGTGACGGTGTTCGCGTTCGACATCGCCGGGGATCAGATCACCCGCATCTGGGCCGTGCGCAACCCTGACAAGCTCCGGCCCTGGACGGAGCGGTAGCACGCGGCGCGTCCGGGCCGGCGGCGGCCGGCCCGGACGTGCCCGTTCCCGGCATGATGCGGTCAGACGTTGCCGATGACCGGGCCGACAGCCGCGCACGACGGCTGGAAGCCCGCGCTGTCGGGGCCAAGGGCGTTGATCATGTCCTGCAGTGCGTTGGAGTCATACGGAATGGAGATGTGATCGCTGGCATCCTGCGGGCACTGGTTCTGCAGCGTGATGTTCTGGACGTTGGCCGCGGCGGGCAGGAACGCGTTCGTGTACGGGGTGACGACGTCGTCGTCCGCGGTCTCGATCACCACGTACTTCACGCCGGGAACGGTAGGAGCCTGGTTCAGGCTGGTCAGGAACGATGAGCCCTGGAACTGCTGCGCGCACGCCGTGCAGGTCACGGACAGCAGGCCGTGGTGACGCCGAGAGCGCCGAAGTCGGAGACCAGGCTCACCAGGCCATCGAGGTTCGTGCCGTAGTTCGATGGCGCGAAGCCGATCAGCATGTTGACCTTCGATGCGCCGCCGAGATTGCTGATGTAATAGCGGGGCATCATGCCGCCCTGCGACCAGCCCACGATGTCAGCCTTGCTGGCGCCGGTCTCACTCAGCACCTTGCTCACCTCGGTAGCGAGCTCGGACGCGGACGTCGCGATACTGCCCATCGCATAGAAGCCGGTGAGCGGAAGCGTCTGCCCGTAATTGAAGGCATAAACGCAGTAGCCGTTATTGACGAGGTCCGGGGAGATTGCGCCGAAGCTGCTGTACATGCTGGCGAAGGTGCCCTCGGACAGAATGACCGGATACGGGTGCGCGGCGGACGGACTGCAATGCTGGTTGGCGCCTGCCGGCGCGGCGCCGTAATTCCAGATCAGCGTTGAATTCAGGAATGCGGCCGCCTCGCCCTGCAGGGGGAGCGTCGACGCCTGGGCCGGAACGCTGCTCGCAACGAGCGTTAAGACGGTGCCCGCGACAACTGCGGACAGCCCGATGAGCCCGCGGGCTCGCCGAATGTTCATGCTCCCTCGCACATTCATGACCGGGGTCGGCCGCGTCAGCCGACACGGCCAGGCAGGAATGGATCAGCTACCGCGCCGTTGCGGCACATGAAAGCGCGCCGCGGCAATGCCGGGGCGGCCGGCACGCCGCTTGTCACCTCGAGGTTACTGACGAGTATCGGCCGGCCGATTTAGGCTGTCAATGCCCGTTAGCTATGCCCTGGCAGAAGGCAGAACGGGTGGCCCGCCACATCGGCGAATATTCGCCAGCCGCGCGGGTCAGCGCGCAGCAGCGTGCCGCCGGCGGCGGTGACCTGAGCCTGCGCGGCGCCGAGGATACCCGCGTAGAAGGCGGCAAGCTCGCCGGGATCCGGGCAGTCGAGCACAACGCACTGCACGATGCCGGACGCGGAGCCGGCCGGCGGCTGGCTGCCACTCACCGGGCGAGGAAGTCCCTGGCCAGCCTCTTCGGCGCGCGGGCGAGCCAGGCATCGGTGATGAGCTCGGTGAGCTCGCGGGCGCCGATGCGGTCGAGCTCGAACAGGACGGCGGAGTAGCCGTCGAAGTGGGGCGTGGTGAAGAACACCGCCGGGTCATCCGCGATGAGCGCGAGCTTGACGCCCTCGTCGGCCGTGTGGGCGGCGAACACCGGGCCGGCCGGCACCCGGTCGCCGAGCGCGGCCACATCGCCCTTGCGCAGCGGGCGCTCCCAGACGAAGCCCTTGTCCCGGACGCGCCAGTCCAGGCAGCCGCGGGACTCGCGCTCCGTGACCTCGGGCAGGCCGAGCGCGATCCGGCGGACATCATCGACAGTCGCCACGCAGCGACTGTAGCCTGCCCCGCCGCCGCGGGCCGCTGGTACGCGTGCAATGCCTGCGTGCGGATTGACAAATCCGGACTTTATTAAGCTGCTGATATCCGGATCGGCTTTCGCTGCATTAGTCGCCGCTTTTAAAGACCCGGCTGCGCATTTACAGCGCCTCAACAGCGCTCTGACGAATGCTGCTGCTAATGTGCGATTACTGACTGGCAGGGCGGGATTACAGAGAGCAACTAATGGCCAGCGCAATGGTCCGTCGGAGCCGACCCGTGCTTGACCGCCCAAGCCACCGGAATTGTGACGTCGGCTCCGGCACATCCGACAGGAAGGAAACACCCGATGCGCAACCGCTACGGCAGGGCGATGATCGGGCTGACGGCCGCGGTGGCCGCCAGCGCGACGCTCAGCCTGACGGCTGCCGGGATGGCAGCAGCGGCTCCGGTCAAGGCTAAGCCAGCTGTTACCCCGGCGTGCTCGTACAACAGCTACTGCAGTGACCCGCTGTTCAATGTCGAGTTCGGCATCCAGTACTTCGTCAACAACGCCAACTCCAGGGCCGTAGTTGGAAACAACATCGACTTGCAGTGGGCCAACTGGGACAAGGCCTCGCAGGACTGGCGGGTCAACTTCCAGTACCCGGTGTGGGTGCTCTACCATCTCGGCTTCATCAGCGCCGGGATGGAACTGCACTACCACTTCCGCCCCGCGTTCGAGGTCATGTGGACGCCCTACGGCGTCACCAGCAACCTCTGCCGCGGCGTCGCCAGGAACGCCTACCAGGGCGAGAAGGTGTCGCTGCAGCCATGCGGTAACTTCCCGAAGACCCTGTGGGTCGTCAAGAGCGGCTACTACACCAGCGGCCAGTACGGCGGCTTCCAGCTGATCAACGGCTCGACCACCAACCCGAGCGTGCCGTACGTGCTGACCGCGGGCGGCAGCGTCTGGGGCGGCAACCCGGAGGCTCAGCTGCAGCTTGACCAGCCAGTGGCCGACGACGGCGTGGTGAACCCCGGTCAGCTGTGGTGCACCGCGTCCGAGACGTTCGCGACCGCGACGTCGACGCCGACTCCGACGCCGAGTGTTGGCCCGCCGACGGTCGGTCCGCCGACCTTCACGGCCAACCAGCCAACCTGCTTCCCGAACGTCGACATCGGCAACATCGTCGTCGGCTAGCAGATTCCGGTTTCCCCGCGGCCGGGCACTAGCCCGGCCGCGGGGCCCGGTGGCAGGCCCCGCGGCTAGCACCGCCGGCGCACCGGGAACGGCGCCTTACACCGTGAGCGTCGCGCCGGCCGGGTAACCCGTACGGCCCTCGGCCGTCAGTACCCAGGCCTGCTGCCGTCCGTGCACTTCGAAGGTGTGCCCGGTGCCGGTCAGGTCCACGACGGCGGTGTCCTCGTCGATCCCGATCGCCGTGCTTCCGGCTGCCAGGCCGGTCGTTGCACGGTCCAGCAGATCCGGCGACCAGCTCAGCATCCGGTCGAAGTGCGGGAGAACACGCAGCCAGGGCACGGCCCCGAGGCCGGGCTCGGGATCACGCTGCGGCTCCCGGACCGACGGGACCCATCCGCTGAGCGCCATCGCGCCGGCCGAGCAGCCGGCCAGCGCCGCACCCGACTCCCAGGCGGCGGCGATCGCCTTCCACACCTGCGTGCCCCGCAGTGTCGCTGCCAGGTAGCGCGGGTTGCCGCCGGACAGGTAGACGAGGCCGGCACCAGCGACCAGCGCGGCCAGATCAGGCCGCTCCGCATCCGCGCGGTCCCGCACCACAACGGGTACCTGCTCGACGCCTAGCCGCTCCGCCTGTGCCGCGCCGAGGTCAATCCAGCGCTGCAGGCTGGCCTGCCCCTCAGGCGCCGCGGCCGTGGGCAGCTGCACGTAGCGGGGCTCGCGCCCGCGCAGCAGCAGGCCCTCCACTGCCGTCATGACCGGCAGGTACTCACCGCTCCCGACCAGCGCCAGCGGCCCGCGCACCCTCAGTCCCTGCGGCCGTGCGCCAGCGCGCGGCCGACCATGAACAGCACGCTGGGACCGGGGATGGCGATCACCGCCAGGGCGAGCGCGCAGAACGCGAGGAGCCTGCCGCCGAAGACCATGCCTCAGGCTACTTCCCAGTTCTCTGCCTCACGTCCAGGCGCTCACCCGTGACGGGTGAAGTGGGGAAGCAGGGCGGCCGCGAGGCTGGGTTGCAGGTCGCCAGATCGGGTCGTCAGTGATAGCCCGGCAAACGACACGCACGTTCAGCAGCTCAGCCAGTGAACAGCACGCGAGCGTCATCGCCTCTACAACGACGGAGAAATGAGATGTCTGAGCCGTCCGGGAAAGCCGTCCCGATCGCAACTGATTTCAGTGACCGCACTGACTTCGCTAACGCAGACAGGGGGTTCCTCGGCACGCTGAAGCCCATGGTCATCAAGGCTGCGGACGGCCGCGTGGTCTGGGACATGGACTCCTGGGGGTTCCTGGACGCGGCCTGCCCGGACACCGCTAACCCGAGCCTGTGGCGGCAGGCCCAGCTCACCGCCAAGCACGGCCTGTACGAGGTCACCGACGGCGTCTACCAGGTTCGCGGGTTCGAGATGTCCAACATGACGCTGGTCGAAAGTGACCATGGGGTCATCGTCATCGACCCGCTGATCTCGGCGGAGGTCGCGGCCGCGGCGATCGCCTTGTACCGCCGTCACCGCGGCGACCGGGCCGTCACCGCCGTCATTTACACCCACGCCCACCTGGATCACTTCGGCGGGGTCCTGGGCGTGGCCGGCGCGGACACGGACATCCCGGTCGTCGCGCCGGAGCACTTCCTTGAGCACGCGGTGTCGGAGAACGTCTATGCCGGTGTCGCGATGCTCCGCCGGAGCTACTACTACGCCGCGGTCAGCCTGCCCAAGGCCGCGACCGGCACGCTGGGAATCGGGCTGGGCGCGGGCGGGTCGACCGGCACACCGGGCCTGATCGCGCCCACGCTCGACATCACCCGGACTGGCCAGGAGGAAGTCCTCGATGGGGTCCGCATCATCTTCCAGATGACGCCGGGCACGGAGGCTCCCGCGGAAATGAACTTCTACTTCCCGGACAAGCGAGCGCTGTGCATGGCCGAGAACGCCACGCACAACCTGCACAACCTGCTAACGCTGCGCGGCGCCCAGGTCCGCGACCCGCGGATCTGGTCTCGCTACCTGGCAGAGGCGATCGAGCTATTCGCCGGCCAGTCGGACGTGGCGTTCGCCTCCCACCACTGGCCAACCTGGGGCACCGACCAGATCACCGCCTACCTGATCCAGCAGCGAGACCTGTACGCCTACCTGCATGACCAGACCCTGCGACTGATCAACCAGGGCTATATTCACAGCGAGATCGCCGAGACCATGGAGTTGCCGCCCGAGCTGAACCGGGCCTGGCATACACACGGCTACTACGGCTCGGTCAACCACAATGTCAAGGCCATCTATCAGCGCTACCTGGGCTGGTACGACGCCAACCCCGCGCACCTGTGGCAGCATCCGCCGGAGGCCGCCGGGACGCGGTACGTGCAGGCCTTCGGCGGGATCGACGCCACCGTAGCCAGGGCGAGGGAGTTCTCCGAGCAAGGCGACCTGCGGTTCGCCGCCGAGCTGGCCAGCCACGCAGTGTTCGCCGAGCCGGACTGTGACGCCGCGCGAGAGCTGCTGGCCTCGGTTCTGGAACGGCTTGGCTACGGTGCAGAGAACGCGACGTGGCGGAACAGCTTCCTGACCGGCGCGGCTGAGCTCCGTACTGGCAAGATCGAGCACACCGAGGTCAGCAGTGCGGGCATGGCGCCTGCGCTGACCATCACCCAGCTTTTTGACTCCATCGCCATCCGCATCAATGGCCCCAGGGCCTGGGACGAGCGGCTGTCGATTGGCTGGCATTTCACCGACACCCATGAGAATTACCGGATGGAACTCAGCAATGGCGCCCTTATCCACTACCTCACCACTGACAATCGTTCAGCGGACCTGACGGTGACGTTGACCAAGCCGCAGCTGCTGCAGCTGCTGGCCACGGCCAACCCGGACGGGATCGACATGTCCGGCGACGCCGCTGTCGTCGGGCGGCTGATGTCGCTCGTCGACAACCCCGACCCCGACTTCGCCATCGTCACGCCATAACCGCCTCACCGTCAGCCGGAACCCCCAAGGGCGATGTGTCGCGGCGCGCCACTTGCCGATCTTTCCCGGCGCGGCAGGATAAGCACATGCCACGCCCAGTCCCGCGCCACGACCGCGACGCCGGCGGCCCCGCGGAGCTGCTGGCCGCCAAGGCCGCGCTCCGCGACGAGGTGTGGTCGGCCCTGCGCGAGGCGGGCGTCGCCAGGTTCCCCGGCGCAGCCGGGCGCATCCCGAGCTTCACCGGTGCCGAGGCGGCGGCGCAGCGGCTACGCGGGACGCCCGAGTGGCAGGCCGCCGCCACCCTCAAGGCCAATCCGGACTCCGCGCAGCTGCCGGTGCGCCAGCGCGCACTGGAGGACGGCAAGACCGTCTACATGGCGGTGCCGAGACTGGCAGGCGCCGAGCCGTTCTTCGCGCTGGATCCCGACCACCTCGCCGAGCCCCCGCGCAAGGCAGCCTCCATCAGCGGCGCCTCGCGCTCGGCCCGCCGGGTGACGCTCGCGGACCTGCCGCCCGTCGACCTGGTCGTGATCGGCAGCGTCGCGGTGGGGGCGGACGGTACCCGCCTGGGCAAGGGAGGCGGCTTCGCGGATCTCGAGTTCGCCCTCGCCGCAGCGGCGGGCCTCATCGGCCCGCGCACGGTCACCGTGACCACCGTGCACGAACTGCAGCTACGCCCGGCCGGAAGCATCCCGCGCACGGATCACGACGTGCCGGTCGACATCATCGTGACACCCGACCGCGTCATCGACTGCCGGGGCGGGCGCGAGCGGCGGCCGGCACCGGGCATCTGCTGGGACGACCTGACGGAGGAGAAGATCGCGGCCATTCCGCTGCTCGCGGCGCAGCGGCCGCGAGCCGGGCACTAGCGGCTAGGATCAGCCGGTGCGACGCGAGTCATCCACTGTCGTAGCCCTGGTCGGCGAGGTCAGCAGCGGCCTGCTCGCCGGCCTCGGCCGGTCGCCCAACGTGTCAGTCGCCCGGCCGCCCGAGGCCGAGTCGCCGCGGCCGGCCGCGGCAGCGGGAGCCTCGACGCAGGCGGCCCCGGCGGTTTCGGCCGGCGCCTCGCGGCCGGGCTGGGAGACAGGCGCCGAGGCCATGCGGGAGGCCGCCAGGCGCCGCTCCATGTACGTGCTGGTTCCTGACGATCCGCTCAGCGGGGTCGCGGCCGGCTGGCGCGCGATGTGGGACCTGTCGGCCGGGCCGGCCGGCCCGGCAGCGTTCGAGCAGAGCGCCGCTGACGCGCTCGCGGCCTGGCGCGGCAGGCAGTTCGAGCTGCCCGACTACTACCTGGTCGTGGCACCGGTCCAGCCGGAGTCCGCAGGCCAGGACTTCTACCTCGGGCCGCTGCGCGCCGCGCGGCCGCGCCGCGTCGCCGTCGCCGGCCTGACCGCCGCGCCCGGCCTGGCGAGCGCGCCCGGCCAGGCCGGCACAGTGCTGGATGCGCTGCGCACGCTGGAGCACGGTCCGTGGTGGCCGCCGCTCGACGACCTGCTGTCGGCCGCACGCAACTTCTACGCCGGCGGCCTCGCCGAGGCGCAGCAGACACTGGCGTGACCGGCCGCACCTGCGGCCGGCTCAGGTCTCATGGGGGGATCGGAGAATGACCGCACGGCCGCCGCTAGCTGAGCAGCTTGACCTGCAGCCGCATCCGGAGGGCGGCTGGTTCCGCGAGACCTGGCGATCGCCGGTCTGTTTCCAGCCGGCCGGATACCCGTCCGCGCGCAGCGCCGCGACAGCCATCTACTTCCTGCTTCAGCCGGGCGAGGAATCCCGCTGGCATGTCGTCCGGTCGGCGGAGCTGTGGTTCTGGCACAGCGGCGGCCCGCTGTCGCTTCGGCTGGGCGGGGACGGCAGCGAGCCGGCGGCCGGGACTGCGATCGTCCTGGGCCCAGACCTGCAGGCCGGTCACCAGCTGCAGGCCGTCGTGCCGGGAGGGACGTGGCAGTCCGCCGCGCCGGCCGGCCAGGATCCCGTCCTGGTCAGCTGCGTGGTCGCGCCGGGCTTCGACTTCGCCGACTTCCGGCTGCTGGGCCAGGACACCGCCCGCCGCTGACACCGCTCAGCAGCCTGCCATCCGGCTGCCTCTCAGCTGCGTCCAGGCCGGCTGACCGCGTGCGGGCGCTGCTAGCCTGCTCTGGCACGCGGGCGGAGCTGAGCAGGCGCAGTCAGGAGGCGCGGATCACGGTGGGTCCAGTTGGCTCGGGGCCGTCGGACGGCCTGGTCCTTCCTGTTCAGTCGTTCGTCGCGCTGGGTGACAGCTTCACCGAGGGGGTCGGCGACCCCTACCCGGACGGCACTTACCGCGGCTGGGCCGACAGGTTCGCCGCCCACCTCGCGTCCGCATCACCCGGCCTGCGCTACGCCAACCTGGCGATCCGCGGCAAAGTGCTGCGGCAGGTCGCCGATGATCAGGTCCCGGCGGCCGTCGCGCTGGCGCCCGACCTGGTCAGCATCGCGGCCGGCGGCAACGACCTGCTGCGGCCCCGGTCCGATCCCGATGCCCTGGCGGCTGCATTCGACCAGGCAGTCGCCGCGCTGCGCGGAGCGGGCAGCCAGGTCATCCTGTTCACCGGCTTCGATCCGGGCGGCTTCCCGGTGATCCGGCTGATCCGCGGCAAGGCGGCCGCCTACAACGCCCAGCTGCGGGAGATCGCTGCCAGGCAGCAGTGCCTGCACGTCGACCTGTGGTCAATGCGCGAACTGCTCGATCCGCGCCTGTGGTGCGATGACCGGCTGCACCTCGCGCCGGACGGTCACCGCCGGGTCGCACTGCGCGCCTGCGAGGTAGCCGGGATTCCGGTGGCGGAGGACTGGCGCCACCCGCTGCCCGCTGACCCGGCCGGCGCCGCGCCGTGGCTGACGGCGCGGCAGCAGGACCTGTCCTGGGCCAGGACCTACGCGGCACCGTGGCTGCGCCGCCGCCTGCGCGGCACCTCCAGCGGCGATGACATGGACCCCAAGCGCCCCGACTTGCTGCCGCTGTAGCGCGCCCGCGAGTTCTCCCGACCGTAACACCGCAGCTCAAGCGGCCGATTCAGGCTGCGGATGGTGCCCGCAATTCAAGAAATCTGGCCGCCATGCCAATCCGGACCGCGTCTTCAGCGCGAATGTCCGCGTGTGACATGCCTCACGGGCATGTTCCAAATCTGGGAGGGAACTGATGTCTCCACTTCGACACGGCACCATGACGCTGGGACGGCGCGTCGGCCTGGGCCTGACTGGCGTAGCGGCCATCGGGCTGGCCGCCGCCTCGGGCACGGCGCTCGCCTCGTCCGGCTCGTCCGCCTCGTCTGGCTCGATGTCCGGCATGACGACGGCCGCCAGCAGCAGCTGGCACGGCCACGTCGGCACGACGAAGGGCTTCTACGACGGGCGCACGGTCACGTTCTACTACACCAGGAATTTCCGCTGCGCCGCACCGCCGGCCAGCAACGCCAAGACCAAGTGCGAAGGCGGCACTAACTACACCCAGACGCCGGCCAGCACTTTCGACCCGCTGTACGTGATCGTCCCGCTCGGCTTCACGCCGAAGGCGAGCACGCTGCAGTGCAAGGCGGGGCACTGCATCGATCACCCGAGCACGATCGACCTGTCCGGCATCCTCGGCTCCGCGTACAAGAACGTGCCGCTGCCGGCGCACAGCCACATCGTCGCGACCAGCAACAGCCGCCAGTCCGAATGGTGGAACGTCGACGTCGTCGGCGTGACCAAGCTGTCGTCCTGGAACAAGCTCGTCAGCGCGAAGAGCGACGCCGAGCTGCAGCGACTGCAGCGGACCGCGGGCAGCGGCGTCACCGGTAACAACACCACCAACCTGTTCCTGTACTTCGCCGTCAGGTAACAGCGTCGTCGAAGCTGCCTGGTCCTGGCCGTCGGCACGGCGGGGAACGGCCAGGATCAGGCGCCCAACCGGGGGATTCACGCATAACGGCAAGGGAGTCCAGGTCATGACACAGACATCGGCACGGCCGGCAGCCGGCCGCAGCAGCTCGCAGGGCGGGGGGACCCCGTCGCGGGCCGCGGCCCTGCGCAGCTGGCGCTCCGCAGTCGGCCTGGCCGCCATCGCCGGCGGCGCCGCGGTCATCGCCGGCTGCCTGCTGCCGTGGGCATCGACGTTCGCGGGGCTCATCAGCTTCCCTGGCATCGACGGCCCGCACGGACGCGTGCTCGCCGCCGCCGGTGCCGTGATGGTGATCGCGGGGCTGTGGCATCTCGTCCGGGGCGACTGCGTCAGCCGCTGGGTCGCCGGGCTGGCCGGATTCGCCGGCCTCGGCTACGCCGGGCTGCTCCTGCTCCAGCTCGAGAAGAGCCTGCACACTCTCGGCAGCGACGCCATGGTCGTCCTGCGCGGGGGACCGGGCCTGTGGGTCGTCGCCGCCGGATCGCTGGTCGCGTTCGCCACCCTGTTCCTTCCGTCGTCGGACCAGAGCACGCTGCGGTCCGCAACCGAGGGCGGCGGGCTGGCGGCATGGGCGGCCGACCGCGAATCCGTCGGCGCGCGCCGCTGGCTGCAGCTCGGGCTCGGGCTGATCTGGCTGCTCGACGCCGCGCTGCAGTTCCAGCCGTTCATGTTCGGCCGGGGATTTGTCACGAAGATCGTCGACCCGGCGGCGATGGGCAGCCCGGCCGTCATTGCCAGCTCGGTCACCGGATCAGGTCAGGTCATCCTGGCGCACGCCGCGGTGTTCAATGCGGCGTTCGCCACCGTTCAGCTGGCGCTCGCGCTCGGGCTGTTCTGGCGCCGCACCACGCGCGCCGCTCTGGCCGGGACGATCATCTGGGGCCTGGCCGTCTGGTGGCTCGGGGAGTCGCTCGGCGGGCTCTTCTCGGGCATGGCCAGCCCGCTGACTGGCGCGCCGGGCGCAGCGCTGCTGTACGTGCTGCTGGCAGTGCTGGCCTGGCCGCACAGGCCGGCTTCCGGCCGAGTGACCGGCCGGAAGCTGGCGACCCGCGTCTTCGAAGGGCGGGTCTCGATCGCGGTGTCGGGTCCGCTCGGCCGCCGGGTCGCGCCGGTCCTCTGGGTTCTGATCTGGGGCGGCTTTGCCGCGCTGATGCTCCAGCCGCAGGTGCGCGCGCCGGGTGCGCTGCGCGCCGCTGTCGGCGGCATGGCCTCGGGACAGAACCTGCTCGCCTCCGTCGACCGCTCGGCGGCGGGACTGCTCGGGTCTGCCGGCCTCGTTCCCGCCCTGATATTCGCGGTTGTTTTCGCCGTGATCGCCATCGGCCTCTTCGTGCCGCGGGCGGCCAGGCCCGTTCTGGTCCTGGCGGCCGTGCTCGCGGTGGCGATCTGGGTGATCGGCGAGAACTTCGGCGGCCTGGCCAGCGGATCAGCGACCGACCCGAACACCGGCCCGCTGCTGCTCCTGCTCATCGCGGCGTACTGGCCGCGGCGGTCAGCCGATGGTGAAGTCGCTCAGCCGGAACTCACGGGTGCGGCGGCGGAAGTCGAAGGAGAATCCCGGCCACAGCGTGAGGTTGCGGCCCTCGCTGTCCAGGTACCAGCTGGAGCAGCCGGATCCCCACACAGTCGCGGGTAGCTTGCGCTGCAGCTCAGCGTTGTAGGCAGCGGCCACCTCGGGGCGCACCTCGAAGCGGCCGCCGCCCGCCTCAGCCTTGGCGATGCCGTCGGCTATGAAGTTCAGCTGGCTCTCGATCATCAGCAGCATCGAGGAGTGACCGAGGCCGGTGTTCGCGCCGGTCAGCTGGAAGTAGCTGGGGAAGCCGGGCACCACGGTGCCGAGATAGGTGGTGCCGAACGCGTCCGCGAGCGTCTGGCCGGTCCTGCCGGTGACCCTGCCGAATGTCGGGTTGTCGGTGACGTGGAAGCCGGTGGCGAGTATCACGGTGTCCACGGCGTGCCCAGCGCCGTCGGCCGTGACCACCCCGTCCGGGCGGAATTCGATGATCTTCTCGGTGACGAGGCTGACGTTGTCCCTGGCGATTGCCGGGTAGTAGTCGTTCGACGGCAGCACACGCTTGCAGCCCAGGTCGTAGCTCGGCGTCAGCGCTGCGCGCAGTTCCGGGTCGGCGATCGCGCCCTCCATGTGCCTGCGCCAGGTCACCTCAGCCCGCTTGAGGATCTTGGGATACCGGACGAAGCCGAGTGCGAGGAACTCGCGCATCAGGTAGACGGCCGTCCTGGACGCACGCTGGGCCGCCGGGACGACCCGGTACAGGGCCTTCACCTGCGGCTTCACCGGGTGATTGGTGTGCGGCATCACGAACGGCGCAGTGCGCTGGAACACCGTCAGGTGCTCGACGTCCGGCTGAATCGACGGCACGATCTGGATGGCCGACGCGCCGGTGCCGACGACGGCAACCCGGCGGCCCGCCGCCTGCCAGCTGTGGTCCCAGCGGGCGGAGTGCATGATCGTGCCCTGGAACGTCCCGATCCCGGCGATGTCGGGCAGGGACGGCTCCACCAGCGAGCCGACGGCCGCGATGAGGTAACGCGCCGCGAAGCTGCGCCTGGTCGTCGTGACCTGCCAGCGGCCTGCCGCCTCGTCCCAGCGGGCGTCGGTGACCTCCTGGCCGAAGCGGAGATAGTGCCGCAGGCCGTACCTCGATGTGACCCTGCGCAGGTAGTCCCACAGTTCCGGCTGGGAAGGGAAGCTCTCGCTCCAGTCCGGTTTCGGCGCGAAGGAGTAGGAGTAGAGATTCGACTGGACGTCGCAGCGGCAGCCCGGATAGGTGTTGTCGCGCCAGGTCCCGCCGACGTCGTCAGCGCGTTCCAGGATGATCAGGTCGGTGTAGCCGGCCTGGCGGAGCCTGATGGCGGCCCCGAGGCCGGAGAAGCCAGCCCCGATGATCAGGAACGTGACCTGCTCGGCCTGCCCGGCCTGCTCGGCTGGCGCGGGCGTCGGGCTGGCAGCGGTCATCACATCTCCTGCAGGACTAACGGTGTTTACGGGACTCCAGGGTAGGTGGCCGGCCCGCGGCGCCGCCATCGCCCGACGTGCAGCGGCGGGTCGTGCTGCGGCTTCGCGTCGCTGCGCTGAAGCCCCATGACCGTGCCGGATCCGCCGCCAGCGGGCGCGAGCTCCCGCCAGTCGCCAGCGTCCTGGTTGTACCGCAGGCGGTAGCCCAGGGCCTCGCACCAGAAGCGCTCCGCGCGGTCCATGTCAGGGGCGCCGATGACGACCATCCCGAATCTGAGCATGCGGTGTTACTTGCCCGCCGGCGCCTGCCTATGCGTGCCGGGCCGAGCCCGGGTGCTCTGAATCAGTGCTGGCCAATTCCAGTTGCCGGACGGCGTCATCCATGGTGAGGTGCAGCCTGTGACTGCTCTGGATATCCGTGCCGTGCGGGCCGCGTTCGATGCCCAGATCCGGCGGAATGCCGATGCCGGCGAGCCGGGCGCCGCGGTCGAGGCCGATGACGGCGTGCTGCGCTGGGTCGCGCCGGGTACCCAGACTTCCTGCATCCTCTGGTCCTCGCTCACCGGCGCGACCGCCGACCAGGTCATCGCCGCGCAGAAGGAGTACTTCGCCCGCCGCGGCACCGCGGTCGAATGGAAGTACTACGACTACGACCAGCCAGCTGACCTGCCGGCCCGGCTGCTCGCGGCCGGATTCGAGCCCGATGACGAGGAGCTGATGCTGGTCGCGGAGACCGCGTCGATCGACTCGCGCGTCGTGCTGCCGGACGGTGTCCGGCTGGTTCCGGTGGCCGACGAGGCGGGCATCGGGGCGATGATGGCCGTGCATGACCTCGCCTTCACCGATCATCCGTCCTCCGAGCTGGGGGAGCGGCTCCTGACGCAGTTCCGCGAGGCCCCGGAGACGCTGGAGATGGTCGTGGCCATGGCCGGCGGCGAGCCGGTCAGCGCCGCGCGGATCGAGTTCATCCCCGGCACGGATTTCGCCGGGCTGTGGGGCGGCGGGACCGCCCCGGCCTGGCGCGGCCAGGGCATCTTCCGGGCGCTGGTGGCCTACCGGGCGGGCCTGGCTGCGCAGCGCGGTTACCGCTACCTGCAGGTTGACGCGCTGCCGACCAGCCGGCCGATCCTGCAGCGCCTAGGCTTCGAGCCGGTGGCGAGTACCACGCCGTATATCTTCACGCCGCCCGGCGCGACGCGGGCCGAATAGGGGTCGCGACGGAGCCGGCCGGCGCCGCGAGCGCCCGGGCTGACACCATGTACCCGTGGTAGAGCTCAAGTCACCAGCCGAGATCGAGGCGATGCGGGCCGCGGGCCGGATCGTGGCGACCGCGCTGGCGGAGATGCGCAAGAGCGCCGGCGTCGGCGTCAGCCTGATCGAGCTCGACGAGGTTGCCAGGTCCGTGCTGGCCGAGAACGGCGCGACATCGCCGTTCCTGCATTATCAGCCGAGTTTCGCGCACACGCCGTTCCCGGCCGTGATCTGCTCGTCCGTCAACGACGCCGCCCTGCACGGCATCCCTACCGGCTACCGGCTGGCCGACGGGGACCTGCTGAGCATCGACTTCGGAGCGACGCTCAACGGGTGGACCGGCGACGCGGCGATCTCGCTCACCGTCGGGACGCCCCGGCCAGATGACCTCAGGCTGATCGACGCGGCCGAGCGGGCACTGGCCGCGGGCATCGCCGCCGCAGTGCCCGGCGGGCGGCTCGGCGATGTCTCCGCGGCGATCGGCGCGATCGCGCGGAAGGCTCGCTTCGGGCTGCACACCGACTTCGGCGGCCACGGCATCGGCCACACCATGCACGAGTCGCCGTCGGTGCCCAACGACGGCAGGGCCGGCCGCGGCATGCGGCTGGAGGCCGGCCTCGTCATCGCCATCGAGCCATGGTTCATGGCAGGAGGCAAGGACAGCTACCGCGTCGACGCGGACGGCTGGACCCTGCGCAGCGGCGACGGCAGCCGGGCCGCGCACGTCGAGCACACGGTCGCCATCACCGCGAACGGCCCGCGCATCCTCACTGCGCTGTAGCGGCGGGCGGCCGGCGTATCTCCGGCGGCTGGCGGCCTGGCGGATAGCGGCGGCGCCGCCCCGGCCTGGCGGAAACCCGCGGGGCGGGCCGCCGCGCGGAAACCTGGTTGCCCGCTGCCGCGTGCTGTCGCGATCATGACTGCATGACAGATCAGGCCCGGCCCTCGCAGGCCGCGCCGCCCCCGGCGGCGGGGCGGCGGCTGCCCTGGACTGACGTTCCCGCGGGCCTGCGCGCTGACGCCGAGCGGATCCTCGGCGGCCGGGTGATCAGCGCGGTCAACCAGCCGGGCGGCTTCTCGCCCGGCGTGGCCGCGCGGGTGGTCCTTGAGGACGGGCGGCGCGCCTTCGTCAAGGCGGTCGGCGACCTCAATCCGGAATCGCCAGACATCCACCGGGCGGAGGCCAGGATTGCGGCGGCCCTGCCCGCCGGGACGCCGGCGGCCAGGCTGCTCGGACTGATCGACGACGGCGGCTGGGTCATCCTGCTGTTCGAGGACGTCGACGGCCGCATGCCCGTCCAGCCGTGGCGTGCAGCAGAGCTGGCCAGAGTTCTGGACGCGCTGGCGGACCTTGCGGCCGCCCTGACGCCTGCGCCGATCGATGCACCGCCAGCTGCCGGCCGGTTCAAGAACCTGGGCTCAGGCTGGCAGCAGCTTGCGGCCGCCGCCCTGTCGGGCGCATCCGACCAGGACAGCCTCAGGCCCTGGGCCCGCGTGCACCTGGAGGAGCTAGCCGCTCTCGAGACGCAGTGGCCCGCGGCCGTCAGCGGAGCCTCGCTCGCCCACGCGGACGTCCGGGCGGATAACCTCCTGCTGACCCGGGACCGGGTGGTCTTCGTCGACTGGCCGTGGGCCTGCCTCGCGCAGCCGTGGTTCGACCTGGCCGGGCTGCTGCCGAGCGTGGCCATGCAGGGCGGCCCGGATCCGGAAGACGTGTTCGCCGCGCACCCGGCCGCGCGGGGCGCGGACCCGCAGAAGGTGACGGCCGTGGTGGCAGCGCTGGCCGGAATGTGGACCTTCGCGGGCCGTCAGCCGGATCCGCCCGGGCTGCCCACCCTGCGGCGTTTCCAGCAGGCTCAGGGCGATGTCGCCCTGGACTGGCTGCGCGCTCGCGACCCCGGCTTCTGACCGGCTCGGCTCGCCGGGGAGATTCGGCCCGGAACCGTCCGGGAGCTCCGCAAATGGCCCTGCGGACTTCCTTAGATAACCCTGAGTTTGCTCTTCCGTTGCTCTCCCATTACCTATACTCCTCGGCCAGGGCGCCGTGGGTGGCCCAGCCGGCCGGTCGGCCGACACAGTGGGAAATGGGGGATTTCGATGGCCGCGGACGATCTCCTGCTGCAGGGCGGTACGCGCCTGCTGCACATCGGCCCGCACAAGACCGGGACATCTGCCATCCAGGGCGCCCTGCACCTCGCGCGCGAGCGCCTGGCCACCCATGGCGTCGTCTACCCCGGCCGGGGCCGGCAGACGCTGTGGCCGATCCTGGCTGTCACCGGTCAGCCGGCACTGCTCGGCGAGCCCAAGCCCGATATCGCGCACTGGGATCTGCTGGTCCGGGCGGTCAGTGCCGCCGCTGACAAGCGCGTGGTCATCAGCAGCGAGTTCTTTGCCGAGGCGAGCGACGCGACCGCCAGCCGCGTGATCGCCGATCTCGGCGGCGAGCAGGTTCATGTCGTTACCACGCTGCGGCCGCTGTCCCGGATCCTGCCCTCGCAGTGGCAGCAGTACGTGCAGAACGGGTTCCGGCTGTCCTACGACGAGTGGCTCGCCGGGATCCTCAGGCATCCGCCGCGGACGCCGACGCCCGGATTCTGGCGCCGGCACCGCCACGATGACCTGATCGACCGGTGGGCGTCGGCAGCCGGAGCCGGGAATCTCACCGTCGTCGTCGTGGACGAGTCGGACCCGCTCATGCTGCTGCGCGTGTTCGAGTCGATGCTCGGCCTGCCGCACGGCTTCCTCGAGCCGGCGGCCGACGCGGCGAACCGCTCGCTGACTTTGGCCGAGGCCGAGGTCGTCCGCATGCTGAACCAGGAGTTCAAGCACCGCGGCTGGCCGGACAGCAGCTATCCCCGGTTCATGCGGTACGGCGCGATCTTCCAGATGAAGACCGGCCGCCAGCCTGCTCCCGACGAGCCGAGGATCGTCACTCCGGCCTGGGCCCTGGAACGGGCCGCCGATATCGGTGCCGAGATGGCTGCCAACATCAGGGCTCTGGGCGTCCGGGTCGTCGGTGATCTCTCCACTCTCGGGCAGCGCCCGGCGGACCCGGCCCGCGAGGCGGCAGCGGGCGCGGCCCGCGCCTATCCGGCGATCCCGTCCCAGCCGGCCGCGGGCGCGCATGCCAGGGTCGCGCTTCTGACGACCGGAGTCGCGAGCGAGCCCCTGCCGGGGGAAGCCGGCGTGTCCGCTGCGCCGATGGCTGCGGCCCCGGTGTATCTGGCCCCGGCGACGTCGGCGTCAGCGCCGCGGGGTGCGCCGGCACCTGAGGCGGGCCCGGCGGAGAGCCTGCTCCCGGCCGAGGCCGCTGTCCATGCCGTTCTCGGGGCCCTGGTCGCGGGCGGCGTTGCGATGCAGGGTGCCGCCGACAAGCTCCGGGACGTCGACGCCCGGACAATGGCCAGGGTTCTGGCCCAGCGACTGCGCCGACGGCTGCTCACCAAGCTGCGGCTGTCCCGGCAGGCGTAGGGCGGCCGCGCTCACCCCGGGTTGACCTGCTCAGCGTCAAATGGCAGGTTTTGCCCTGACAGCAGGAAGCTGGGCGGGGCGATGACAGGCGGGCGGAGACCATGGGCAGGCTGGAGGGCAAGCGAGCGGTGATCACCGGGGCCGCGAGCGGGATCGGGGAGGGGACAGCCCGCCTGTTCGCGGCCGAGGGGGCGACAGTCGTCCTCGCCGACGTGGACGAGCGCAGGGGCGAGCGGCTCGCGGCCGAGCTGGGGGAGCGCACCAGATTCGTGCCCGCTGACGTCTCCAGCGAAAGCGACGTCGACCGGGCAGTGCAGGCCTCGGTTGACAACTTCGGCGGCCTGGACATCATGTTCAACAACGCGGGGGTGCCCGGCTCTACCGGCAGCATCCTCGATATCACCGTCGAGTCGTGGGACCGGACCCTCGCCGTGCATCTGCGGGGCGTCTTCCTCGGGATCCGCGCGGCCGGCCGGGTTATGCGCGAGCAGGGGCACGGCAGCATCATCAACACCTCGAGCGTGGCCGCCCGCCGCTCCAACATGGCCGGCCACGACTACAGCGCAGCGAAGGCGGCGATCACGCACCTGACGACGACCGCGGCGAACGAGCTTGGCGAGGACGGCGTCCGGGTCAACGCGGTATGCCCGGGTGCCATCGCCACCTCCATCTTCGGCCGCGCCGCCGGGCTGGACGGCGACGAAGCGCAGCGCACCATCGCGTTCATGACGGCCGCGCTCAGCGACGCCGCGCCGATCCGCCGCGTCGGGCAGCCAGCCGACATTGCCGAGGCCGTCCTGTGGCTGGGCAGCGATGCCTCCGAGTTCGTGACCGGCCAGGCCATCGCCGTCGACGGCGGGATACTCACCGGCAGTCTCCGCCGCAATGCGCCGATGGCACAGGGCGACGTGCTCGACCTCATCAGGGAGTCGGCCCGGCAGGAACCCTGATGGCGGCAGCGGCGCAGATCGAGGATCGCGATGAACCTTCCTCCTGACGTCGACCGGCTGCTGACCGCCCTGCGGGGCAGGCTGGTCGCGCGCGGCGGCCTTGTCGGGCTGTACCTCTACGGGTCGCTGACCACCGGCGACTTCAGCCCGGCCCGCAGCGATATCGACGTGATCGCGATGCTGGCGCAGGACCCGGACGAGGCCGCCGTCAGGGATCTCGGCCGCCTGCACGCGGCCCTGGCGGCAGCTGACGACCCGGCTGGTCGGCTGCACTGCCTGTACGTGCCCGCGCACGGCGGGGGCGATCCGGAGGCACTGCGGCGGGCCGGCGAGACGATCCGGGTGCCGGCGCTGCAGCGAATCTCGCGCGGCTACCTCGCCCGGCGGATAATGCAGCGCGGAGTCAGACGTCTGGGCAGCCTGCGAGCGGGCAGCATGCAGGCAGAGGGAGGTACTCGATGACGACGCCGGTGACACAGATCGATCCCCGCTACAGCCAGCCCGACTCCGCCGTCTCGGAATGGAGCGAGACGCTGCGGATCATCGAGCAGGCGGAGCTGTTCTGGATCTCTACCGTCCGACCCGACGGGCGCCCGCACGTCACGCCCGTCGTCGCCGTCTGGCTCGACGGCGCGCTCCATTTCAGCACCGGCGCCGCCGAGCAGAAGGCCGTCAATCTCACCGCGAACCCGCACGTCGTGCTCACCACTGGCTGCAACGGCTGGGACGACGGCGTAGATGTCGTCGTCGAGGGCTACGGCCGCCGGGTGACCGACGAGGCCCGGCTGCAGCAGCTAGCGCAGGCCTGGGCCGCCAAGTGGGACGGCCGCTGGCAGTTCGAGGCAGCCGACGGCTGCTTCCACGCGGACGGCCACGAAGCGCTCGTATACGCCGTTCGGCCGGTTAAGGTGCTGGCGTTCGCGAAGGGCACCTTCGCCCACACCAGGCACAGCTTCTGAGGCGGCCGCGCTACAGCGCGCGGCCGAAGACCAGCATGTCGTGGCCGGGCCCGTTGTAGTCCGGCACCGGCCCGGTCACGGTGAAGCCCATGGCCCGGTGGAAGTCCGCCGAGCGGCGGTTGACCGGTGCCGTGATCGCCGACACGCGGCTGCGCCCGTCTGCGCGGGCGAGCCGGAAGAACTCCTCGTACAGCAGCCGGCCGTAGCCGCGACGGCGGCCCTGCGGCGCGACGCCGACGAAATGGATGTAGGCCTCGCGGGTGTCCGAGGGGGAGAAGGCCCCGATCAGGAACGCCTCCGGGCCGGCCGGGCCGTCGATCACCAGGCTGGTGCGGTAGAAGAGATCGACAAACAGCCTGGGCAGCGAGCCGAGGATCGGCCTGCCCCACCAGTTGTCGATCACCGGCGCGATCGCGTCGTAGTCAGCCGGCGAGGCCATCCGCATCCGCATGGCGCCATGATGGCGCACCGCGCGGCCGTGCCGCGAGCATATGCCCGGTATGCGGCACCTGACATGCAGTGCCAGCTGACATGCAGTGCCAGCTGACATGCAGTGCCAGCCGACATGCAGTGCCACCTGAAATGCAGTGAGACCGGG